>Ga0302325_10002143_pt1 | contig 48626 bp, 44 predicted proteins | sample Palsa_T0_2_FD_201948 | JGI IMG/M metagenome (GOLD analysis project Ga0302325, IMG submission 201948) | Peat permafrost microbial communities from Stordalen Mire near Abisko, Sweden - Palsa_T0_2 | ecosystem: Environmental > Terrestrial > Soil > Palsa > Peat permafrost | place: Sweden: Abisko...
TGGACCCTGCGACGGCCGCGGCGAGCGCCGCGGGCGCGGGTGGCCGGGGGCCCGCCCCCCGGGCTCGGCCTGGGGATCGCCACCGGCTACCTCAGCGTGGTCGTGCTGCTGCCGATCGCGGCGCTCGTGGCCAGCGCCTTCGGCGGTGGCGTCGGGGCTTCCTGGAGCGCCGCGACGAGCCCGGTCGCGCTCTCGGCGCTGAAGCTGACACTGCTCTCGGCCGCGGTCGTGACATTGATCAACGTCGTCATGGGGACACTGATCGCCTGGGTGCTCGTGCGCGACAGCTTCCCGGGTCAGAAGATCATCAACGCCGTCGTCGACCTGCCGTTCGCATTGCCGACGATCGTCGCCGGGCTCACGCTCGTAGCTCTCTACGGTCCCGACAGTCCGCTCGGCATCAATCTCGCATACACCAGCGCTGCGGTCTTCGTGGCGCTGCTGTTCGTCACCCTGCCGTTCGTCGTGCGGTCGGTCCAGCCCGTGCTGCACGCGCTCGACACCGAGATGGAGGAGGCGGCGGCGTCGCTGGGCGCGGGATCAGCGACGACGTTTCGGCGGATCATCCTGCCGAACCTCGTTCCCTCGATCCTCAGCGGGGCCGCGCTCGCCTTCGCGCGTGCCGTCGGCGAGTACGGCTCGGTGGTCCTGCTCGCGAGCAACATCCCGTTCAAGAGCCAGGTCATGAGCGTGTTCATCTTCGGCGAGGTGGAGAACGGCTCGCCACACGCCGCCGCCGCCGCGTCGGTGCTGCTGCTGACGATCTCGCTCGCCGTCCTGCTCGCGATCCGGGCGGTCGCTCGGCTATCGCGCGGGGGCCACGGATGACCCTGACTCGCCCAGCTCGCATCGGCCTGCGCCTGGTGGCGCTCGGCTACCTCGCTGTGCTGCTGCTGCTGCCCGTCGGGCTCGTGTTCGAGAAGACCTTCGCGCAGGGCCTCTCGGCTGTGTGGGCGGCGATTACGACGCCGGCCGCGGTCAGCGCGTTCTGGCTCACCGTCGAGATCGCCCTGATCGCCGTCGTCGCCAACACCATCTTCGGCGTCGTCTGCGCGCTCGTGCTGGTCCGTGGCAGCGGTCGTGGACGCTGGCTGCTCGATGTCCTGATCGAGGTCCCGTTCGTGATCTCGCCGGTCATCGTCGGCCTGTCGCTGATCCTCGTCTACGGCACGACGGGGTGGTTCGGCAAATGGCTGGTGAGGCACGGGATCACTGTCATCTTCAATCCGCTCGGGATGATCCTCGCGACGGTGTTCGTGTCGCTGCCGTTCGTGGTGCGTGAGGTAGTGCCGGTGTTGCGGGAGGTCGGAACCGAACAGGAGCAGGCCGCCGCCACGCTCGGCGCCTCGCCGCTCCAGACGTTTCTGCGGATCACGCTACCGTCGATCCGCTGGGGTCTCGCCTACGGGGTCGTCCTCAGCACCGCCCGGGCACTGGGCGAGTTCGGCGCCGTCCTGATCGTCTCCGGGAACATCGCCGGCCAGACACAGACGCTGCCGCTGCTGGTGGACACCCGCTTCTACGCGTTCGACAACGCCGGCGCGTACACCGCCGGTGCCCTGCTGGCGGCGATCTCGATCCTCGTGCTCCTTGTGATGACCGCGACCGCGCCCGACAAGCGGAGGCTCTGATGGCAATATCACTCCACGATGTCCACAAGTCCTTCGGCGACTTCAAGGCCGTCGACGGCGTCTCGCTCGAGGTTCCCGAAGGCTCGCTCACGGCGCTCCTCGGGCCGAGCGGATCCGGCAAGTCGACCCTGCTGCGATTGATTGCAGGCCTCGAATCGCCCGATCGCGGGGAGATCGCGATCGGCGGCGATCCGGCGCTCGCGATCCCGCCCCAGCGGCGCGGGATCGGCTTCGTGTTCCAGCACTACGCCGCGTTCAAGCACATGACTGTCCGCAACAACGTCGCCTTCGGCCTGACCGTCCGCCGGCGGCCGAAGGCGGAGATACGCGAACGTGTCGACGAGCTGCTTGCGATAGTCGGTCTGTCCGGCTACGCCAACCGCTACCCCTCGCAGCTCTCGGGCGGCCAGCGTCAGCGGATGGCGCTCGCGCGCGCGCTGGCGGTCCAGCCCCGGGTGCTTCTGCTCGACGAGCCCTTCGGCGCGCTCGATGCCAACGTGCGCGCCGAGCTGCGCTCATGGCTGCGCGGGCTGCACGACGACCTGGGCGTGACGACGCTGATCGTCACCCACGACCAGGAGGAGGCGATGGAGGTCGCCGACCACGTCGTGATCCTGCGCTCGGGCAAGATCGAGCAGAGCGGCCCGCCTCGCCAGGTCTACCAGCAGCCCGCGAACGACTGGGTGATGGGATTCCTCGGGCCGGTCAGCCGGATCGGTGACACGCTCGTGCGCCCGCACGAGGTGGCGCTGGCGGTCGAGCCCGACGGGGACGCCGTCGAGGCGATGGTCGCCCGTGTCGTCCACCTCGGGTCCCAGGTGCGCGTCGAGCTCGAGCTGGCCGGCGGGGGAGAGGCCCATGCCCAGCTGACGCCGACCGAGGCCGACGAGCTGGAGCCCGAGCGCGGCGACATCGTCTACCTCAGGCACTCGCGCACGCCGGCGCTCAGGGACCAGGCGAGAATCAGCAGCGGCGCCGGCGGCGCTTAGCGCGTGATCCAGGCCTCGGGGTCCTCGGCGAGCTTGCGAACGTGCGCCGGCAGCTTGTCGGCCGCGAGTTCGGCCAGCGTGACCCGCTCGAGCACGGTGCGCAGGCTGGCTCGCACCGCGATCCAGACGTTCGTGAGCGGCTCTGCGGCGCCGCTGTAGGTGACCTGCTCCGGCGGTCCGCCGCGGACGCTCGCAAGCGGACCGTCGACGGCTCTGATCACGTCCGCGATCGTCACCTCCTCGGCGGGGCGTGCGAGCCGGAAACCGCCTTCGGCGCCGCGCTGGCTGCGTACGACACCCGCATGGCGGAGCTCGCCGAGGATGTTCTCGAGGAAGTTGAGCGGGATCTCCTGCGCGGTCGCGAGCCGCTCCGCCTTGACGGGCTTGTCGCCACTCGCCGCCGCTAGCTCGACAGCCGCGCGCACCGCGTACTCCGCCTTGGCTGAGATCTTCATTTCGTGCTCAGTGTTCCGGATGGTGCACGACTTCGGGCCCTAACCGACCGCCGACGGCGTCAGCTCGTATGCCTCAGCGAGCTCGGGGTCCTTACGGGCGAGCATCTCGGCGAGCGAGAGCATCACCTTGCACTGCTTCCAGGTGGCATCGTCCTGCATCTTGCCGTCGATCATGTGCACGCCGCGTCCGTCGGGGATCGCCTCGACCACCTTCTTCGCGAATCTGACCTCTTCCGGGTCGGGGCTGAACACCCTCTTGGCGATCTCGATCTGCACCGGGTGCAGCGACCACGCGCCAACGCACCCGAGCAGGAAAGTGGCGCGGAACTGGGTCTCGCATCCCTCAACGTCGCGGATGTCCCCGAACGGGCCGTAGAAGGGGAGGATGCCCGCGGAGGTGCAAGCGTCGACCATGCGGGCGATCGTGTAGTGCCACGGGTCCTGCTGCGCGGTTGGCCGCGGCGCCTCCGGGTCATCCGGTTCGGGATCGGCGATCACCCGGTAGCCGGGATGCCCGCCGCCGACCCGCGTCGTCTTCATCCGCCGCGACGCGGCGAGATCGGCCGGTCCGAGACTCATCCCCTGCATGCGTGGGCTTGCCGTCGCGATCTCCTCGACGTTGACCACGCCGAGCCCGGTCTCGAGGATCGCGTGCACGAGGATCGGGCGGTCGAGTCCGGCCTTGGCCTCGAGCTGCGCCAGCAGGCGGTCGACGTAGTGGATGTCCCACGGCCCTTCCACCTTCGGGACCATGATCACGTCGAGCTTGTCGCCGATCTCGGTCACGAGCGTCGTCAGCTCGTCGAGTATCCAGGGCGATTCGAGGCTGTTCACCCGCGTCCACAGCGATGTTTCGCCGAAGTCGACCTCGCGGGCGACCCTGACCAGGCCTTCGCGCGCGGCGACCTTGTTGTCCACAGAAACGCCGTCCTCGAGGTTGCCGAGCACGATGTCCGACTTCGCAGCCAGGTCGGGCACCTTCGCGACCATCTTCTCGTTGCTCGGGTCGAAGAAGTGGATCATCCGCGAGGGCTTGAACGGGATCTCCAGCATCGGCGCGGGCGCGCCGATGGCGAGAGGCTTTCCGAAATCGCGGGGGTTGCGCACGTCTTGTTCTCCTCGTGGGTTGATCGCCAATCGTAGTCGGGCGCCGGACGGCACGGCTTATGGCGTGCCCGGGGTGCCATCACCGATAAAGCCGGCCTCGCCCAGGAGGCAGCCTGCGGGCCGGCGTGGGTCCACGGTCGGGTGCTCGACCTGGACAGGGAGGGGATCGCCGGCGCCGGGCTCGAGGGATGGCAGAACTTCCGGCACGACCTGCAACAAGTCTGCATCGGAGCGCCCAGTTCGGCCGCCGCACGTGCCACGATGGGTGCGTGAGTACGACGACAACCCCGGCCACATTCGCCGATAGCGCGCTGGTGCGCCTGCGCGCGCTGACCGCGGACGATCGCTCGACGTTCCGGCCCGGGCAGCTCGAGGCGATCCGCGACGTCGTCGTCGATCGTGCGCGGGTGCTGTGCGTGCAGCGGACGGGCTGGGGAAAGTCGGCCGTGTACTTCGTTGCGACCTCGCTGCTGCGCGAAGCCGGCGCCGGGCCGACGCTGATCGTCAGCCCGCTGCTGGCGCTGATGCGAAACCAGATCGCCGCAGCCCGCCGGCTCGGGCTGCGCGCGCACACCGTCAACAGCACCAATCGCGAAGACTGGGACGGCGTTCGCGACCTGATCGCGGCGGATGCTGTCGACCTGCTGCTGATCAGCCCGGAGCGGCTCAACAACCCGCAGTTCCGCGAGCGAATGCTGCCGTTGTTCGCGGCGTCGGTCGCGTTGCTCGTGATCGACGAGGCCCACTGCATCTCGGACTGGGGGCACGACTTCCGCCCCGACTACCGTCGCGTCAAGGACATGCTTGGCTCGCTCGGTCCCGACGCCGCCGTGCTCGGCACCACGGCGACGGCGAACGACCGCGTCGTCGGGGACGTGCTCGAGCAACTCGCCCCGCGTGGGGGCGAGTCGCTGCGCTCGTATCGCGGCCCGCTGGCCCGGACCAGCCTGCGACTGGAGGTGCTCGAGTGCTCGCGGCCGGCGGAACGGCTCGCGTGGCTCGTCCAGAACCTGCCGGCGCTGCCGGGGTCGGGGATTGTGTACACGTTGACCAAGCGCGATGCGGAGCAGGTCGCCGCCTTCCTGACCGCGAACGGGGTCCCGGCGCTGGCTTACAGCGGCGAGCAGGAGACCGAGGACCGGATCGCCACCGAGGAGCGCCTGCTGCGCAACGAGATCAAGGCCGTGGTCGCGACCAGCGCGCTCGGGATGGGCTACGACAAGGCGGACCTGACGTTCGTCGTGCACTACCAGGCGCCGGGATCGGTCGTCTCCTACTACCAGCAGGTCGGTCGCGCCGGCCGCGGCGTCGATCACGCGGACGTCGTTCTGCTCCGCGGCGGCGAGGACCGCCGGATCCAGGACTTCTTCATCGAGCAGGCGTTCCCGTCGCGCGAGCGGGTTGCCGCCGTGCTCGCGGAGCTCGAGAACGCCGGCGAAGAGGGCCGCACGACGCGCGAGCTGATGGCCGTGGTGAACCTCGGTATGGGCCGCATCGAGGCGATGATGAAGATCCTCGACGTCGAGGGTGCCGTCCGGCGCGATGGCAGGCGCTGGCGCTCGGTTCCCGACGCGGACTGGAGCTACGACGGCGAGCGCTACGCGCAGGTGACCGCCCTGCGCAGGGCCGAGCAGGACGCGATGGCCGCGTTCGGATCCGACGGCCGCTGCCTGATGCGCGTGCTGCAGGAGGAGCTCGACGATCCCGGGTGGGCGGGGTCCGAATCCTGCGGCCGCTGCTCGGTGTGCACCGCGCCGCGCTTTGCCCAGCCGCCAGACCCGGCGCTAGTCGAGCTCGCCGGGCGCCACCTGCGATCTCGGCCGCTCGAGCTGGAGGTCAAGAAGATGGCGCCCGACGCCGCCGGCACGATGCGCAAGATCCCCGAGGATGCTCGCCTCGAGCCCGGTTGGGCGCTCGCGCGCTTCGGCGACGGAGGCTGGTGGCCGGCGATCGAGCGCGGGCTGCGGGCACGGGAGTTCGACGACGAGGTCGTGGTCCGGCTCGCGGAGATCCTGCGCGCCGCGGGCGCCGCGGGCGCCGCGGGCGGCGGGTCCGTCGCCTGGGTCACCGCCGTCCCCTCGGCGCGCCTGGGCGACCTGATCGCCCGGCTCGGCGAGCGCCTCGCGCGCGAGCTCGGGGTCCCTTACGTCGAGCTCGTGACGCGCAGCGAAGATCGCCCGCCCCAGCGCGAGATGGCCAACGCGGTACAGCAGGCCGCCAACGTCCGCCGCGCGTTCGCGGTCATCGCCGCCCCGCCGCCGGGTCCCGGCGTCCTGCTCGACGACCGGCGCAACTCTGGATGGACGCTCGCGATGGTCGGCGGTCAGCTGCGCCGCGCCGGCGCCGAGCGGGTCGTGCCGCTGGTGCTCGGAACCCTGATGTAGCCCCGATCGCGCTTCGACTGGCATCCTCTCAGCGTGGATCCACCGACGGCCATCCGGCGGCGAGACGACCGCAGGATCGGTGGATCAGGCTCAGGCGCCACGAACCAGGAGGAGCGATGACGGAAGTCGAAACTGACCAGGCAGCACGTGAGGCGAGCGGAGCGCATCCCTACGGCCGCTACCTCGAGGAGTTCGAGGTGGGCGCGGTCTACAAGCACTGGCCCGCCAAGACCGTCACCGAGAGTGACGACCACCTGTTCTGCCTGATCACCATGAACCACCACCCGCTGCACCTCAACGACGTCTACGCCAAGCAGTCCCAGCAGGGCCGCAACGTCGTCGTCGGGCCGCTCGTGTACTCGCTGGCGCTCGGCATGAGCGTCTCGGATGTGAGCGGCAAGGCGATCGCGAACCTCGCGACCGAGGAGCTCAAGCATCCTGCTCCCGTGTTCCACGGCGACACGCTGTTCTGCGAGTCCGAGGTGCTCGAAGTGCGCGAGTCGCGCTCCAAGCCCGATCGCGGCACGGTCCGTGTACATACACGCGTGCTCAACCAGGACGGCGTCCTGGTGGCCGAGTTCAAGCGGCTCGTGCTCGTGCCGCGCAAACGCCTGGCCGAAAGTCTCGAGAGAGCCGAGACTAACGTCGAATGACCGCCGCGATTGCGCATCCGGGTCGTGATCGCGGGTACGCTTCGCCGCCGACCAGCGTAACAAGGAGCGGAAACGAGTCGATGACCTACACCGAAGCGCGAAATGAAGCGACCACCGATCACGCCGGCCTGCAGGCCTGGGTGGCGGAAGTAGCCGAGCTGACCCAGCCCGAGGAAATCCACTGGTGCGACGGTTCGGCGGAGGAGTACGACCAGCTCGCGCAGACGCTGCTCGACGCGCGCACGTTCGAGCGCCTGGACGAGGAAAAGCGGCCTGGGTCCTATCTGGCGCGCTCGGATCCTGCCGACGTCGCACGCGTCGAGGACCGGACCTTCATCTGCTCCGAGGACGAGTCGGACGCCGGCCCGACGAACAACTGGCGCGACCCCGCGGAGATGCGTCAGGCCCTGAACGGGCTCTTCACCGGCTCGATGCAGGGCCGCACGATGTACGTCGTCCCCTTTTCGATGGGCCCGATCGGCTCGCCGATCTCCTACATCGGCGTTCAGCTGACCGACTCCGCCTACGTCGCGGCGTCGATGCGAATCATGACGCGGATGGGCCAGGCGGCCCTCGACGCGCTTGGTCCCGACGGCGCCTTCGTCCCCTGCCTGCACTCGGTCGGGATGCCGCTGACCGACGGAGTCGAGGACGTTCCCTGGCCGTGCAACGCCGAGAACAAGTACATCGCGCATTTCCCCGAGACGCGTGAGATCTGGTCCTACGGGTCGGGCTACGGCGGCAACGCATTGCTCGGCAAGAAGTGCTTCGCGCTCCGGATCGCTTCGGTGATGGCGCGCGACGAGGGCTGGATGGCGGAGCACATGCTGATCCTCAAGCTCACCTCGCCCGGTGGAGTGGTCAAGTACATCACCGCTGCGTTCCCGAGCGCGTGCGGCAAGACCAACCTCGCGATGATGATCCCGACGCTGCCGGGCTGGAAGGTCGAGACGATCGGTGACGACATCGCATGGATGAAGTTCGGCGCCGACGGCCGCCTGTACGCGGTGAATCCCGAGTTCGGCTTCTTCGGCGTCGCTCCGGGCACGGGCAAGCTGACGAATCCGAACGCGATCAGGACAATCGTGAAGGACTCGGTGTTCACCAACTGCGCGAGGACCGACGACGGCGACGTGTGGTGGGAGGGCTTGACCCCGGAGCCGCCGCCGCACGCGATCGACTGGCACGGCAACGATTGGACGCCCGCGTCAGAGAAGCCCGCGGCTCATCCGAACGCGCGCTTCACGACACCGGCCGCGCAGTGCCCGTGTATCGCCCCCGAATGGGAGGACCCGGCCGGAGTGCCGATCGACGCGATGCTCTTCGGTGGGCGGCGCTCGAGCGTCGTGCCGCTGGTCCACGAGGCCAACGGCTGGGAGCACGGGGTCTTTCTCGGTTCGATCATGTCCTCCGAGACGACCGCGGCTCAGGCCGGCGCGGTCGGGAAGCTCCGCTTCGACCCGATGGCGATGCTCCCGTTCTGCGGGTATCACATGGCCGACTACTTCGCCCACTGGCTGGAGCTCGGCCGCCGCGACGGCGCGATGCTGCCGAAGATCTTCTACGTCAACTGGTTCCGCAAGGACGACGAGGGCAAGTTCCTTTGGCCTGGTTACGGGGAGAACTCCCGTGTCCTGGCGTGGGTCTTCCGTCGCTGCGAGGGCACCGCGGGCGCCGAGGAGACTCCGATCGGTCACGTGCCGGCGAGTGGGCCGGGTGGGATCGATACCGACGGCCTCGACATCTCCGACGACGCGCTGGCCGAGCTGCTCGCGGTAGACCCCAAGGCGTGGAAGCAGCAGCTGCCGCAGCTGAGAGAGCACTTCGAGCGCTTCGGCGACCGTCTTGGGCCCGAGCTGTGGGCACAGCTCGACGCGCTCGAGGCGCGGCTCGGGTAGCGCCCCGGCCCGGCCTGAGCGGGTCTCCAAGCGCCTCCTGGCCGCCGGCATGACGGGGCGGCCGGGAAACCGGGCGCGGCTTCGCCCCCGCGAGCTCGTTGCGTAATCTCAGAGCCATGGCTCTGCCGTTCGTGCCCTCCGATGCGTGCATGCTCGCCGTTCAGGCCGGACTGGTGGCCGCCCCGCGCGCCCAGCCGCAAGGTCTCGGCTGGCTGCGCCGGCTCGGCGGAAGGTGGTGGGCGCTGGTGCCGCTCGGCTCGGTCGTGGTCGTCATCTTCGCGATCCGCGGGACCTCTCAGACGGCGACCGGGCTCACGTATCTGGCCCTGATCGCGGTCCCGATCCTCGCGGCGCTGGCGCTCGGCTGGGGGATGCGGGGAGCGAGGCCCGTGATGGCGCTCGGCGCTCCGATCCTGTTCGCGATCGCGTGGAACTGGCGCACCTCGCTCGCCGGCGAAGGCGCCGCCCTGCTCCTCTCCGCCCTCAGCTGCATAACCCTCGGAATCCTCCTCGCCGCGCTCACGCCCCCGAGCTGGCTGAAAATCGGAATCGTCCTGATGGCGATCGGCGACACCTACCTGGTAGCCACCGACCTCCTCCAAGCCCCGAACAACGTGCTCACCCTGGCCCACCCAGCCGCCGGCCTCCCGCAACTCCAGTCAGAGCTCTTCGGCACCGTCCAGATGGGCTACGGCGACCTCTTCATCGCCGCAGTCCTGGGAGCAGTACTAGCGACAGGACGAACCAGGCAGCGACAAGCGGCCCTCCTGACCCTGATCTTCGCCGCAGCCTTCGACCTTCTCTTCTTCGCAGTAAACGAGCTCCCAGCCACAGTGCCGGTAGCCCTGGCCCTAATCGCTAGCGAGCTGTGGCGCCGCCACACGCGAGCCGCCGAGTCCCCGCAACGTCCGAACCCATCACGCGAGGGCCGTAAGCGCGCCGAGGTGGCCCAAACCGCTAGTGCTGGTCCCCGCCCGTCGAAGCCGGCGGCCGCGATTCCTCGGCCAGAGACGTGATCGCGAGCGCCCCCCGAGCCGACCCTTCGAGCACAGACGTCGCCTCCTCCGCCGAACGCGCATACAGCTCAACGAGCAGGTGGACGACGATCTGGTCCTCGTCGTGCTTGTGGAAGCGGACGTGGGTGAAGAACTCGCGCGTGCCATGGTCGCCGAAGGCCGCGTAGGAGAGCGCGTCGCCCGCCTCAGGGCCCGAGCAGGTCTCGACGTCCTCGGCGTCGACGGTGACGGTGCAGGAGGCGACCCAGGGCGTACCCGCGATCATCCGCTCCCAACGATCCTCGATCGGCTCGACGCGCCCGTTGTGGAAGCCGAGGTGCGGCTGGTCGTGCATGCAGTCCAGGCACTGGACCACCGCTTCCTGCATCTCGTCCACGACCTCGCCCCGTTCGCCGGTTTCAGGATCGATCCGGTGGATTCCCTCGTAGTGCACCTGCACCTCGAGGTTTTGCGACCAGCAGCGATAGCAACGCAGCCAGCTCCGGACTTCAGTGGAGCCCTCCATGTCCATGATTCTATGCTGCGCTCGCATGTACGGCTCCGGGACTCCGATCGGAGTGATCATGGCGGGTGGTCTCGGGCGGCGAATCGGCGGCTCTAAGGCGACCGTCGAGCTGCGCGGGCGCCCGCTGATCTGCTACCCGCTGGCTGCGCTGGGCTCCGCGCTCGCGGACGTGGCGGTGGTCGCCAAGGTCGACACCGAGCTCCCGAGCCTGACCGGCGTGACGGTATGGATCGAGCCCGCGGCGCCCTCCCATCCGCTCGTCGGCATCGTCCACGCGCTCGGTTTCGCCGAGGGGCGGGCGGTGCTCGTTTGCGCCGCGGACATGCCGTTCGTGACCCCGGCGCTCGTCCAAAGGATCGCCTCGACCGATCCGTTGGGAGCGCCGGCCGTCGTCCCCACCTGTGGCGGTGTGCTTCAGCCGCTGCTCGCGTTGTACCTGCCCGCGGCCGCGGCGGCGCTCAGCCGCGGCGCGCTCGACGCCAACCGCCCGCTCCGCCAGGAAGTCGCGGCGATCCGGCCGCGCCTGCTCGAGATCGAGGACAGCTCCCCATTCTTCAACGTCAATGCCCCCGAGGACCTCCTTCACGCCGCGGCGATCCTGGATCGTCCTAACCGAACGTGAAGTCGTAGGCCTGCACGCCGGGGGGCAGTTGTACGGTGAGCAGGCGCTGCTCGTCGGTCGGCATAGACACGAGGTTGTACAGGCGCTGGCCGCGCACCGTCACGAGCCCTCCGTGAACGTCGGTGCCGGCGGCGGACGCTGGGATCGGCCGGCCGTCGAGCCTCACCTGCACGGTCCGGGCGACGTTGCCGACCGACGTGAGCACGAGGTAGACCTTCGCGGCCTGGAAGTTGAGTGAGATCTCGCCGGAGGCGGATTCGGGCGTCGCAAACTGCGAGGTGACGTTCCAGACGCCCTTCAGCGCCCCCTGGTTGAGCTGCAGGCTTCCGTTCCCCTGATAACTGTGGACGCCCTTGCGGACGGCGGGCGAGAAGTTCTCGGCTTGCGCGCGCTCCGCTCCGAGATAGGTCTCCAGAGTCGCTATTCCATTCGACGCCATCGGGATCTTGGCGGTGATCGGCGGCGGCAGGTGCTTGACCCCGGCCTGGAACAACAGCTCGCGGACGGCGGCCTCGCTCTGCTGGTAGTCGCCCTCGCCGAACTGCGTGTGCCGGACGTCGCCGTTCGCGTCGATCAGGTAGTCGGCGGGCCAGTACTCGTTCTGGTAGGCGTTCCAGGTGCCGTATCTGTTGTCCTGGACGACGGGATACTGGATCCCGTCCGACTGAATCGCCTGCTGCACGTTGCTCGCCTCTTGCTCGAAGGTGAACTCCGGCGTCTCGACGCCGACGACCTCGAGGCCGTACGGGTGGTAGTCGGCATACAGCGCCTTCAGGAACGGCAGCGTCCGGATGCAGTTGATGCAGGTGTAGGTCCAGAAGTCGACGAGCACTACGTGGCCGCGCAGGCCTGCCATCGTCAGGGGCGTGCCGCCGGGGGTGTTGAACCAGTCCTGATTGTCGGTGAAGTTCGGCGCCCGTCCGAGGTCGGGCAGCGAGGGTGTCTTGACGCCGGGGAGCGCGACGTGGGCGGCCGACGCGGTTGCCGGACTGGCGATGCCGGCGGGAGTGTTGCTCGTCGCGGCCTCGCGCTGGCGGAGGGCAAACTTCGATTCGGGGCGCAGCGACGCGAGCCGGCTCTGCACGGCACTCGTGTTCTCGAGCGAGTGGGTCGGGTCGACGAAGAACGCGAGCACGCCCGAGCAGTGGCCACCTGAGCAGCTCGTGGCTTTTCCAAGTGCGCTCTCGAAACGGGTGTCGAGGTTGAAGGCGAACACGACGGCGGTCACCAGCAGGACAACGCCGAGCGCGCGCTCGACGACGTCGCCTCGGGCCCTGCGGCGCACCACGTCCATCACCCGCCGGCCGCCGATCGAATAGAGAGTCAGCATCGCGCTCAGTCCCGCGACGTAGGCGATCGCGACGGCGACCGAGCTCGCGGAGGACTTTCCGGTATTGCCGAGCAAGATGACCGCGCCCAGAATCGGGCCGGCGCAGGGAGCGCACACGAATCCGAGCGCGGCGCCGACGCCGAGCCCCGACCAGAATCCGCTCCCGCGGGTTCGCGGGCCAAATCGCGCGAGGCGTGAGAGGGGCGCCTGCACACGCTCGGCCAGCTCCGGGACCAGTAGCACGAGGCCGAACACGACGAGGACCACGACCGCCAGCGTCCGCGCGGCGCCGCTCCCGAGGCCGAGGTCCCTGATGACCTGGGTCAGCACGACGATCGAGATCGTGAACGTCACTGCCAGGCCGAGGACGATCCCGAACGGCCGCCGGCGCCCGCCGACGGCGCTCGCAGACAGCAGCGCCGGCAGTACCGGCAGCACGCACGGCGTGATCGCCGTGCCCGCGCCGGCGACCAGGGCGAACAGCATCAGCAGGAGCATCTAGTCCGGATGATGCGGGCGCGGTCTTGCGCGCGTATTAACGTCCGCCGCGGCGCGTGTCGAGCGAGTCGATCAGCAGCTCGAGCATGCGCCGCCACGCCGTCGGCTCGACCTGCTTGGCGGCTCGCGTCGCCGCGAACAGCAGACGCAGATCGAGTGGCGTGGCATCGCTGCGCAGCCGTCCCTCGGCGCGGGTGTCCTCGAGCAGTTGGTCGAGCGCGTCGCCGGCGCGCTCGTGCGCCGCGATCACCGCAGGATGATCTGACACGGCCAGCATCGCCGCGCCGAAGAAGTCGTCGCAGGAGCGGCGCTCGACGAGCCTCCAGAGCATCTCCGTCAGCGCCGACCAGCGGTCGCCCTCTCGCGCGCCCGCCTGTCGGGCGCCTTCGGCGATCTGGTCGAGACGGTCGATTACAAGCTCGGCGATCAACGCTCGCTTCGAGGGAAACTGGCGGTAGACACTGCCGACCCCGGCGCCGGCCGCCGCGGCGACGACGGGCATCGGGGTATCGAGGCCGTCCCTCGCGAACACCTCACCGGCCGCCTTCAGCAGCCGTGCGCGCTTGGCCTCGGGACCGAGCAGCGCCCAGGTCGGCTCGAGCGCGAGGTGCGGAATGCTCATTCCGCTATAGTACCCGAGAGTCGGGGTGGAACGCTGATTCCGGTTCCCGTCGCGAGCGCTGAGCGTCCCTCTCAACCAGATCTTCAATGGCCGAACCCGCATCCGACCGCGTCCATCCCAACGTCACGCTCGCGGTGCTCGCGCTCGCCGGGGTGGCGTACGCGGCGCTCAGCTCGACGGTCATTCCGGCGCTTCCCTCGATCCAGCACAGCCTGCGTGCGAGCGAGAACGGCGTCACCTGGCTGCTGACCGGCTACCTGCTCTCCGCCTCGGTCGGGACGTCGATCCTCGGTCGCCTGGGGGACATGTACGGCAAGGAGCGCGTGCTCCTCTGGACCCTGGTTGCCCTGGCGGGAGGCACGCTCGTCGGCGCCCTGGCGACCTCGCTGCCGGTGATGATCACCGCCCGGGTGATCCAGGGAGCGGGGGGCGGGATCTTCCCGCTCGCGTTCGGGATCGTCCGCGACGAGTTCCCGCGCGAGAAGGTCGCCGGCAGCATCGGGATTCTGTCCTCGATCCTCGGCGTCGGCGCCGGGGTGGGCATCGTGATGGCGGGTGTGATCATCCAGCACCTCAGCTATCACTGGCTTTACTGGTTCCCGCTCACCGTGATCGTGGTGTCCGCGTTCTGCACCTGGCGGCTCGTCCCTGAGTCCCCGGTGCGGGTCCCCGGGCGGGTCAACTGGCTCGCCGCCGCACTGATGAGCGTCGGCATATCGGTGATCCTGATCGCGGTCAGCGAGACGATTGAGTGGGGTTGGGGATCGCCGAAGACGGTCGGCCTGATCGCCGTCGGCGCGCTCATCTGCGTGGCCTGGGTAGTGGTCGAGGTACGCAGCAGCGAGCCGCTGATCGACATGACGATGATGCGCATTCGCGGCGTGTGGACCACGAACGTGGCGGCTTTCCTGCTCGGCGCGGGGATGTACGCGTCGTTCATCGTCTTTCCGCAGTTCGCGCAGCTCCCGAAGAGCACCGGCTTCGGCTTCGGCGCGTCGACGCTCGTGTCCGGGTTCTACCTGCTTCCGGCGACGCTCGGGATGATCCTCCTCGGCACCGCCGCGGGGACGATCTCACGTCGATGGGGCTCGAAGGTGGCGCTCCTGATCGGAACCGCGTTCACCACCGCGTCTTTCCTACTCCTCGCGCTCGCCCACGGCCATCCATACGACCTGCTGATCGCCGCGGCGCTGCTCGGGATCGGCATGGGCCTCGCGTTCGCGGCGCTGGGCAACCTGATCGTCCAGGCCGTGCCGCCGCATCAAACGGGCGTCGCGAGCGGCATGAACACCGTCATGCGCACTCTCGGTGGCGCGCTCGGCGGGCAGCTATCGGCGACGTTCATCGCCCACAACGTCGCCCACGGCCTCCCCACGGTCACCGGTTTCACCGACACGTTCGTGATGGCCACCGGCTTCCTCGTCGCGTGTCTGCTGGCCGGGCTCCTCGTCCCGGGGGCGGCTAGCCTCCGATCGCGGACATCGACCGCGCCGGCCGCACGAACCCTGCCTCACCCACATGATGCTTGAGCTCCTTGCGCCAGACGGCGTCGCGGATGATCTGCTCGAGCTCGTCGTCGTCGGCGCCGCTGCGTAGCGGCTCCCGCAGGTCGGTCTCGTTGACCGAGAACAGGCACGTCCGGAGCTTTCCCTCGGCGGTCACTCGGATCCGGTTGCAGTCGCCGCAGAACGGCTCAGAGACGGGATTGATGAACCCGATCCTGCCCTTGCCGTCGGCGAAGCGGTAGACGCGAGCGGTCGCGCTCGGATCTCTGGGCTCGGGCTCGAGGGGATATACCGCGTCGATCGCCGCGCGGATCTCCGCACCCGTGAGCACCTGGTCGCGCGTCCACGCCTGATCGGCGTCGAGCGGCATGAACTCGATAAACCGGATCTCGTACGGGGTCCGGCGCGCCATCTCGGCGAACGGCAGCACCTCCTCCTCGGTGAAGTCCCGGATCGCGACCGCGTTGATCTTGATCGGGTGCGCCTCCGGGAACGACGCAAGGCGCTCGAGACCGCGCATCACCTTCGGCAGCGCATCGCGGCGGGTGAGCTCGAAGAAGCGGTCCTGCTGGAGCGAGTCGATCGAGACGTTGAAGCGATTGATCCCGGCGGCGACGAGCGCTTCCGCGTCGCGTTCGAGGAGGAATCCGTTAGTCGTCACCGACAGATCGTCGACGTCGTCGATCGCGGCGATCAGCGCCGCGAGCTTCGGAAAGCCCCGGCGGACGAGGGGCTCGCCGCCGGTCAGCCGCACGTCGCCGACGCCCATCGACGCGAGCAGGGCAACGATCCGGGCGATCTCCTCGAAGGTCAGGATCTCGGTACGTTCGAGCCACGGCAGGCCCTCTGCCGGCATGCAGTACTGGCAGCGGAAGTTGCAGCGATCCGTCACCGATATGCGCACATCGCCGATGAATCGGCCGTGCCCGTCCTGTAGTGGTTCTCGACTCATATTCTCCAGGCTGCCCGGTGAGCGTTGTTTCCAGTCATAGCTCTATACGAAAGTACCCCTGGTCTGGATCTACGATTCATCATCGCACAGTACCCTTATGGCGATGGCAGATGGGAGGAGCAGGGCTATGCCGGCGCTGGCGCTCGCGGTTGCCGCGTGCGCGGTGAGCGGCTGCGGCACCAGTCAGAGCGCCCAGGTCCAGGCGAAAGTGCAGCAGTTCGCGCGTGCCGTGGAGGCGAGGGACGCCACGACGCTCTGCCAGCAGGTCTTCGCGCCGACCCTGCTCGAGCACTTCAAGGCCATCACCTGCGAGCGGGCGATGCAAATCTTCCTTGGGACGGTTCACGGCCCGACACTCGCCGTCGGCCGCGTCGTGATCAACGGGAACACGGCGGAGGCAATCACGCTCAGCGGGGCCCGGCACCAGATCGGTGCCCTCGACGCCGTCGAGCTGGTCAACACCTCCAACGGCTGGCGCGTCTCGGGGCTCGGATCGCCGCTGCTGCCCAAGCAGAACAAGCGTAGCTAGTGGAATTCGGCTTCGGCCGACTCCACGAGCAGGCCGAAGGCGACCATGTCGAACGCCGCATCGTGCAGCTTGTGGTAGGAGCGCAGGACGGCTTCGCGCGTGAACCCGGCACGCTCGGCGACGCGATGCGAGGGCCTGTTTCCGGTGGCCGCGAGGAGCTCGATCCGCTCGAGGCCGAGCGCGGCAAAGCCCCACGCGCAGACAAGCTGGACGGCGCGCGTCGCGTGGCCTCGGCCACGGGCTTCTGACCCGAGGAGATAGCCGACCTCGCCGCGTGCGTGCTCCCAGGTGAAGCGCATCAGCGAGATCGAGCCGAGCAGCCGATCGTCGTCCGAGGCGACAATCGCGAACGGCGCCGAGATCCCGGCGCTGACCAGGGATCGGCTCTCGTCGACCCACGCGCGCGCGGCGACGATGCCGTAGAGCGTGGGCACTCGCGTCCAGCGCCTGATCTCCTCGTCGCGGCAGATCGCGACGAGCTTGGGGACGTCGGACTCTCGCCAGGGACGCAGGGTGGTGGGACCATCACACAGAGGGCGGGCCGGCAGCGTGATCGGCGGCATCAGCTAACTCGTCGACGCCCGCGTCGCGAGGGCGCGCTCGAGCGCCGCGACGTCGAGCCCGGCGTCCTGCTGCTCGAGCCAGCGCTCGGCAGCGCGGCGGCCGCCGAGCGCGCGTAGCCCCCGCTCGCCGTGCTCGGCGGAGAAGTCAGAGAGCGCGTGGAGGCGGCGGGCGCGCAGGCGCCGGGCGGGAAGATCGATCCCGGCGCGGTGCACGTCGAGCGCATCAACGAGCTCGCGGATGCCACTCGCGGGCGAGATCGAGGACACGGGGATGACCGGGATCGCGCGGGCCCCAAGCGAGCGGAGCGCGGCGCGGAGGTCGGCGAGCGCGCGCATCGCGGGGCGTCCGAGGTCGGCCTTGGTGACCACGAGCAGATCGGGGATCTCCATGATCCCCGACTTCAGGAACTGGAGCACGTCGCCGGAGCCAGGCTGCACGACGACGACCACGGTATCCGCCACGTCGGCGACATCGGTCTCGGACTGGCCGACGCCGACCGTCTCGATGACGACGACGTCGAACGCGGCAGCGAGGGCGCTCGCGGCCGCCAGCGTAGCCGGCGCGAGGCCGCCGAGGCGTTCGCCGACCGCCGTCGAGCGGATGTACACGTCGCGGTCTCCGGAGTCGACTTCGATCCGCGCCCTGTCGCCCAGCAGCGAGCCGCCCGAGCGCCGAGACGAAGGGTCGACCGCCAGTACGGCAACCGAGCGCCCGCCTGACCGCCACTCCGAGACGAGCCTCGAGAGCAGCGAGGACTTTCCCACCCCCGGCGGCCCGGTGACGCCGACGACATGAGCCGGCGCCTCGCGCCCGAGCGCGGACGGTGACACGGCGGCCAGCAGCTCTTCGGTCTCGGAGCGCGCCGCGGGTGAGCGGTTCTCGACCAGATTGAGGACCGCCGGCGCGGCGCTCAGGTCGCCTGCCCGCAGCCGCTCACCAAGGTCCGCTCCCGCGGGCATCACCGGCCATCGCGAGCGATCAACCGCGCACGCCGGCCTGGATGCGCTGGCGCTCGGCCACCAGCTCGACGATCTCGTGCATGATCCGGCCGAGGTTGTAGTCCTTCGGCGTGTACACGGCCGCCACGCCGGCCTCGCGCAGGCGCGATGCGTCGGCCTCGGGGATGATCCCGCCGACGATCACCGGTACGTCGCCGACCCCTGCATCGCCCAGCGCCTCGATCACCGAAGGGATCAGCTGGGCGTGCGAGCCCGACAGGATCGATAGTCCGACGACGTGGACGCCTTCCTGCGCGGCCGAGGTCGCGATCTCGGCCGGGGTCAGGCGGATCCCCTGGTAGACGACGTCCATGCCCACGTCCCTGGCCCGCACGGCGATCTGCTCGGCGCCGTTGGAATGGCCGTCGAGGCCGGGCTTGCCGACGAGGATCTTGAGCCGCCGTCCGAGCGATTCGCTCACGCGCTCGACCTCGTCGCGAAGCTCGGCGAGATCCTCGCTCGGAACCGAAGCCGCCGCGCCGACGCCCGTCGGCGCCCGGTAGCCACCGAACTCCGAGCGCAGCGCCTGCGCCCATTCGCCCGTCGTGGCGCCCGCGCGGGCGGCGGCGATCGTCGTGGCCATGATGTTCTCGGACTCCTCGTGCGCCGCGCGAGCGAGATCCTCGAGCGCCGTATCCACCACAGCCTGATCGCGGGTGGCGCGCCATTGCTCGACCGCCGCCCGTCGCTCGGCCTCGACCTCGGGATCGACGACGAGGATTCCGCCCTCCCCGTCGGCGGTCAGCGGTGAGGGTTCGGTGTCCGTGTAGCGGTTGACGCCGACGACGACGAGCTCGCCCGACTCGATCCGGTTGATCCGCTCGCGGTGGGACTCGACCAGCGCGGCCTTCATGTAGTCGACCGCCTCGACCGCGCCGCCCAGCTCCTGCACCCGACTGATCTCCTCACGCGCGCCTTCGAGCAGTTCGGCAACGAGCCCTTCCATCACCTTCGAGCCCTCGAAGATGTCGGGGTAGTCCAGCAGATCGGTCTCGTACGCCAGCACCTGCTGGAGGCGCAACGACCACTGCTGATCCCAGGGGCGGGGGAGGCCGAGCGCCTCATTCCACGCCGGGAGCTGGATCGCCCGCGCGCGCGCACTGCGTCCGAGCGTGACCGCGAGCGCCTCGAGCGCGATCCGGTAGGCGTTGTTCTCGGGCTGCGCCTCGGTCAGACCGAGCGAGTTGACCTGGACGCCGTAGCGGAAGCGCCGCTGCCGTAGGTCCTGCACGCCGTAGCGCTCGAGCCCGAGCTCCTCCCACAGACATGCCATCGCGCGCAGCTTCGCGTGCTCCTCGATGAACCTGACGCCGGCGTTGACGAAGAACGAGATCCGTCCGAACACCGCCCCCATCAGCTCGGGCTCGACCCGCTCGGAGACGGCGTCGAGGACCGCGATCGCGTTACTGATCGCAAAGGCAATCTCCTGCACCGGAGTCGCGCCCGCCTCCTGAAGGTGGTAGGAGCAGATGTTGATCGGATTCCACTTCGGCACGTGCTCGACCGTGTAGGCGATCGTGTCCGCGATCAGGCGCATGCTCGGCCCCGGAGGGAAGGCGTAGGTGCCGCGGCTCAGATACTCCTTGAGGATGTCGTTCTGGGTAGTGCCCTGGAGCTCGTGCTGAGCCACGCCCTGCTCCTCGGCGGTGACGATGTAGAGGGCGAGCAGCCACGCGGCGGTGGCGTTGATCGTCATCGAGGTGTTCATCTGGTCGAGCGGGATTCCGTCCAGCAGCGTCCGCATGTCGTCGAGGTCGGCGATCGAGACGCCGACCTTGCCGACCTCGCCGCGCGCGAGCTCGTGGTCGGGGTCATATCCGGTCTGGGTCGGCAAATCGAACGCCACAGAAAGGCCGGTCTGGCCCTTGGCGAGGTTGCCCCGGTAGAGCTCGTTGGAGCGGCGGGCGTCCGAGTGCCCAGCGTACGTGCGCATCATCCACGGCCGGTCGCGCTCGGGCAGGCGCGGCGAGTACGGGTCGGTCATAGGTGCATTGTATGAAGGGGTATTCGGGCGCGGCGATCCAGTGGCCTCGTCGCACGGAACTCGGGGGGGCGATGGTAATGCCACGCTGAGCACAGGGGGGCGATCACGAGGCCGTCGCGCTCGGGCCGCTTGTGATCTTCAGAGGTATCCGGCGTTGAACTAGCACCGCTGTTTGGTGTATAGAGTGCGACGAGGTCCGCGCGTGCTCCACGTTGAGGGGTCGAGCTCGCGACCTCAAGTGCGACGCGAGCAGCCCGCGGGCGCTGCTCAACCAAACCGACCGAGCGCGGCACTTCGGCGCGTGCGAGCGCGGATCCCCTGTGAGACGCCGCCCCGCCCCTAGTGCTCAGGCAGTACTCCAAGGTGTCTTGCCGCTGCGACCGCTTCGCCGCGGGTTCTAGCGCTGAGTTTTCTCATGGTCGCCGAGACGTGGTGGTCCACGGTGCGGGAGGAGAGCACGAGCTCGTCGGCGATCTCAGCGTTCCGGTGTCCGCCGGCGAGGAGTCGGAGAACTTCGATCTCACGCCTGGTGAGCTCAGCGGCGTTGGCACGTGTGGTCTGGCGCGGACCGCGAGGAACCGGGCCGCCTAGAGCGCGCAGCCGCTGGCGCGTGGCTTTGGCGGCTGGTGCGGCGCCGAGTCGCTCTAACTTGGGCAGCGCCGCTCTGACGACTTCGCGATCCTCAGAATCGGCCATCGCTCGGGCTTCCTCGTACGGGCATAGGTGCCGGCGCCAGCGCTCGGCGGCGGCAACCGACTCTCCGGCGATCTGCAGGCGGTACGGGTCGGCTAACCAGCCGGGAGCAGCATCCAAGGCGTCGGCCTTCCACTGCCAGTAGGACAGTTCGCCAGCGAACCAGAGGTGGCGCTTCTCCAGCGCGAGCGGGTAGGCGGCCCGAGCTTCAGCGATCGTTCTGTCGCGGTCACCCACGAGCCACGCGGCCTCGGCGCGTGCGGCATGGACGTGCGCGAGACGCTGAAGGTGACCGCCCGGCGCTGCGAGCTCCAAGGCCTCCTCAAGCACGTCCTCTGCTCCTGGGTCGCCGCGCCGCGCACGCACTCGCCCGAGCGCAATCAGGGCCGTGATCCGCACGGTCGCGGCTGAGGGCTGCGCAAGGACCTCAGTCGCAAGAGCAGCGCCATCTGCCCACCGCCCCTCGTACACGAGGACGGCGGCGAGCCACGCCCGGGTGTATCCGGAATCCAGCTCGTGCTCCTCAGCGAAGGCGATGTGCTCTCGCAAGTAACGCTTAGAGCGCGCGAGCTCGTACATCTCTCCGAGTCCCGATCCGAGCATCCATAGGGCGCTGGCGGTCCGCAGCTCCAGCCCATGCGCGGATGCGACTTGCAGGCTCTCTTCGAGCAGCGCAACGCCGCGATCGATCGCCCCGGACATCGTCAACGCCGTTCCCGTCATGCACAGCCCAAGCGAAAGGGTTTCGGGGGCGTCGAAGCGCCGGGCCAGGACCGTGGCCCGCTCACCAGAGCGGACCGCGTCGGCATTATCGCGTCGGATCATCTGCAGGTAGGAGCGATGGCCATAGGCCACGGCAAGCTCGGAGCTCTCAGGCAGCGCGGCGAGCGTCTCAACCGCGCTACGGCTGGCGGCGTCTGCTTCCGCGTTGAGGCCGAGCATGATGTAGGGCACCGTCAACCGGGCCAGATGCTCGCCGGCGCGCCTGAGGTCGCCGAGTGAACGCCGCAGCTCGACCGCTTCCCGCAGCATTTCGACCGCTGCCAAGTAGCCACCACTCGCTTGCGTCTCCACTGCACACGCGACGAGCAGGTCGGCGCGCTCGTCAGCGGCGACCGCCTCGCAATGGCGCAGGACGGCTGCGTAGTAGGCCGCCGCCTCACGATGGGCTCCAGTCGCGGCGGCGCGCTCGGCGGCGGCGCGAGCATGGGTGAACGCCGCTGTGGTATCGCCTGCCTGCTCGGCATGATGGGCCAGGCGCGCGCTCTCGACCGACCCCGCCGGTGCAGACTGCAACGCGCCCAGGATCTGCCTATGAAGCTCCCGGCGCCGCATCGGAGCGACCGTGCTCTCCACCGCCAGACGCGCCAGCTCATGCCGGAAGGCCACAGATCCGCTGGCGTCCTCCAGCACGCCAGCGTTCACACACTCGTCGACCTGGCCAGACCGCCCCGGGAACGCCGCGTCGATCAGCCACAGCTCGGCGTTCGTCGGTATGAGAGCAAGATTCTCAAGCAGCGCTCGCGCTGAGGCCGATAGGCGGGCGCTCCGCGCGAGTACCGCGTCACGCACCGTCTCCGGAACTGCCTCGATCCCGGACCCCAGCATCTCGGTGACAAAGAACGGATTCCCACGCGTGAGCGCGTAGACCGCATCACCATCCACGCCGTGGGACGCGGAGAGCTCGCGGACCGCTGCGGGCGAGAGCGGCGGAACGGTAAGCCGCCGAACCGCAGGCACGGAGACCAGATCTCCAAGCAGGTTACGCAGCGGGTGAGCACCTGTCGCCTCCTGGTCGCGATAGGTCATGAGGACGAGGGACGGCGTCGGTTGGACACGGCGCCCGACCACACGAAGGACATCAAGCGTTGCCTCGTCTGCCCAGTGCGCGTCCTCGACCACGAGCACCACCGGATCGGCCAACTCCTCGAGCAGCGACAACCCAATGTGTCGCGCCGGCCGACCCGCTCGGACATCGGCAGCGAACTCACCACCGATCTGTGCCGCGACCTCCAGCAGCGGACCAAGCGGCACCGGAGTCGACAGGGGCTCACAGGCTCCTGAGAGGACCCGTCCGGGAACGCGCTTGATGAACTCGCGCACCAGTGCCGTCTTCCCGCCGCCAGCCTCCGCCCCGATGAAAACGAGCAGGCCGCCGGCGCGGCCAGCATCGCCCAATTCCGCAATCAGCGCCTCCCGCTCAACTAACGACTGCATCGCTAGATCATGCCCTGGGCGGGCAGCGACAGCGCGACCAATTGGGGCCCAGGCATTCAACCAAGATAGGCAGTTTCGCCGATGTCACACAACCACCGGCCACGTAGCGTCACAGACCCAACGCCAACCCGAAAGAGGGCTGATGCAAACCTACGTGATTCTCAGACGCAATGGCTGGAAGACTGGCGGCGACCTCGAACGGGCCGCAGAGCGCTCGACCGCCGCAGGTGACGCAACACCGGACGACATCCGCTGGATCCGCAGTTATGTACTGGACGAGACAGACGACACCGTCGGCACCGTGTGCATATACCAGGCCAGCAGCCCCGAGGCGATCCGGCGGCACGCCGAGAGCGCCGACCTACCTATCGACGAGATCATCGCTGTCGCTGACACCGTGCTCGTCCGTCCCGACCCATCACCAGCCACGGCCCCTTAAGACCGGTCGCTGCCACCGGCGGTCACCCGGGCTCGCGCCGCGACCCGCTAATCGACACCACCCCAGGCCGTCGATCGTTAGAGCCGATCGACGGGCCGCTCAGCCGCCGGCCGGGAGTCGACCGGGAATCGGCGCGACCACGTGGGGGATCCGCCCGACCGTCGCGGTCGTCCGGTTGTAGGAGGCGATCAAGACACCTGCCGGCGCTTGGTGAGCTTGGAGCGCCTCACCGATCGGCAGGACCGCGTAGTCCGGGTGGCGATCCCAGGTCGGCAGATACGTGATCCGGGTCAGCGCCGCGTGCTTGCCGGTGACGGTGATGTGAAGGAACACAAGCATCCCGTCCTCGGTCTGCTGCGGACAACACGATGCGTCCTCGTTGGAGAGAATCTGCCCCTCGCCGAACACCACGAGCTTGCCGTTGACCCGCTCGATCGGCTGCACGACGTGGACGTGCTGGCCGACGATCGCGGTGATATCCGGGTCCCTCGTCAGCACCTGCGCGAGCTGCACCTGGAACGCGCTCGGCGTCGAGACGAACTGGTCGCCCCAATGGAAGTTGACGATCACAACCTGCGCGCCGCGCTCGCGCGCGAGCCGCGCGGCGTGCTCGACGGCGCCGACGCTCGCGATGTTCACCGACCAAGGGTGCGGCAGCGGGATCCCATTCGTCATCTCCGTGTACGCGAGGAACGCAACCTTCACGCCCTTCACGTCAACGATCAGCGTCTTGTTCTGCGCCGCCGATGAGCTGAAGGACCCGGTGTGCAGCACCCCCGCGCGATCGAGCGCGAGCCCGGTCTGATCGATCCCGTATTGCCCCTGATCGACGGAGTGGTTCGACGCCGTGTCGCAGATCCGCCAGCCGGCCTGCTTGATCGCGCGCGCAAGCTGGGTCGGCGTGTTGAACACCGGGTAGCCGACCGGCGGCCGCGGCGTCATCGGCGTCTCGATGTGACAGATCGCCAGGTCCGCGCTCTTGATGTACGGGGCGATCTCGCGCAGCATCGGATAGAAGTCGTAGTGGCCGTGCCCGTCAGCGAGCGCCCGCTCCCACACCGGCTGGTGAACGAGAATGTCGCCGTTGACCTCGACCGTCAGCTTCACAGGCGACGCCATCTTGACCCCGCTGCCGGCAGCCGCAGGCAGGACAAACGCGAGCGCGCCCGCGACGCCGGCGCACACGCCGATCAGCAACCGGGTGACACGACGAGGCCGTGAGGAGCGCGCACGAGAGATCGCAGCATCCTATTCGCCGCGGAGCGCGACTCGGACGAAATCGACCCCCGCTCGCGCAGCCCGCTAGTCGAGACCGAACGCCGGAACGCTGGGCACACGAGCAGCGACCGGGTTGGGCGCCTTCCGTACCACCTTCGGCCGAGCTTTACCAGCTGACCGTCATGAGAGCTCGGCGAGCCCCTGCGCAACCCAGGCCTTCAGAGGCTCGGCTTGCGTAAAAGGGGCGCCATCGGCCTCTGCGCGCGAGAGCACCTCGTCGGCCGAGGCTCCTGAACGCAGCCCCGCATAGAGATAGACGAGGGCTGACGACCGCGGCCCAGTGCGGCAGGTGACCAGTGTGGGCCTCCGCAGGTCGTCCAGAGCAGCGACTCCGCGGCGCGCGACATCCATGTCGAAGGGGTGAGGCGGATCCGCGATCAGGTTCACTGACTCGTGCACGACTGACTGGATGTCAGCGAAGGACATCCCACCCTCCATCCCTGCGAACTCTTCGCCACATAGGAATAGCCACGATTCGGCGCCAGCGTCCTTCGCGAATGCCGCCGGATCGGCGATCAGCCCTCGGCTGTGGGTCAGATCGATCGGCGTCTCGAACTCGGCCACAGCAAGCCTCCTTTACGCAGTGCAATCAGCCTACCGTCAGCCGTCGGTCCGAGGCACAAGTCTGACGAGCAGCGCAGGGCGCTCGGCTGCTGCTGAAGCTACCTGGCAGCAAGCGCGGGGAAGCTAGGCGACAGCGAGAACTGTTTGCGTCAGCGACCGAACCAGCGTGCTCGGCGGGTCGCGCCAAACTCTTCCTTCTCGAGGGCGTACTCGCGCGACGGGTCGTATCGCTGGGCGTCGGGCCCCTCGCCCCTGAGGAAGTTGACCTCGACCTTGCTCACGAGTCCTGAGCCGAACTCGGCGTAACAGACGCCTGAACCTTCGAACGGCGCCGGAGGCTCCGTGCCCGCGACGGCGGCGGCGATTTCGCCCGCAACGACGAGCGCTGCCGACTCAGCGAAGATCCCGGCTTTCGGGACGGTCCTGGGGCCGGTGCAGACGTCGCCGAGGGCGTAGACGCCGGGAAACTGGGTCCTTAGGTTTTCCTGGTCGACGGGCACCCAGCCGTTGACCGTGAGGCCCGAGGCGGCGAGCACGTCGGGCGCTCGGTGAACCGGGACGCCAACGAAGAGGTCGTAGGGCAGGGTCTCGCCGCTGGCGAGTTTTGCCGTCCGCGTTGCCGGATCGATGCTGGTGACAAGGCTCTGTGGCAACTCCTCGACGCCCTGCTCGGCGAGTCCGTCGCGGAACATCTGTGAGACCGCGGCGGTGACCGGGACGGGGCGCTGCATCGGGAAGGTCGTCGACATCTGCACCGAGTCGCGGATGCCGCGCTGCGTGAAGTACTCATGCAGAAGGAAGGAGGCCTCGGACGGAGCGGGCGGGCACTTGAACGGCTGCCCCAGGATGGAGACAAGCACTCTCCCGCCATCGAAATCGGCCAGTGCGTCGCGAAGCCGCTCGGCGCCGGCGAGCGAGTAGTACTCGTGCCCGCCGGCCTCGAAGCCCGGCGTGGCAGCCATGTCGTAGTCGGCGCCAAGCGCCACGACCACGAAGTCGGCGTCATACGAGCCTACGTCGGTGGTGACTCGCCGCGCGGCCGCGTCGATGCCGGTCACCGTCTCCTGGCGGAACTCGACCCCGTCCTTCGCGATATCACGGTAATAGAGCTTCACCTCCTCGGCCGACTGGCGGCCGAGCATCACCTCAAGCTTGGAGAAACCGAAGAAGAACGCGTCGTTGCGGTCCAAGAGCGTGACCCGAACCGCGTCCGGGATCGTCTCGGAGAGCCGCGTCGCAAGCTCCAGGCCACCGAATCCGGCACCGAGGATCAGGACGTGCTTCTTCACGTGGACACACTACCCCAGTCGGTACCAGCGGCAGTGCGACGACCAGATTCGAGGCGTGCCTGTGTAACAACAGCCTGATTCCGCACGCGGTTGCGCCAGCCCTCCATCCGGCGACCGTGACGGTCGGAACCGCCGCCTCGCTCCTGCCAGTCAGGGCGCGGGCTTGACGGAGAACCAGCGTCTCCCGAGTCCTCTGCATCAACGAATGCCTTTCCCGTTCGCCGCCTCGGCCTTGCGATCGGTCAGGTGGCCGACGCGCCTGCGGCGTGCGTCCGCGCGGTCGATCTCACGGTCGAGCGCCTCGATCCGCGTTACGCGCGTCTGGACAACGACGCCGACCACGAGCGTTACCGGTACTCAGCGCTCGAATGCGAGCTGATCTATGACGAGTCCGGCCTAGTCATGGTGTACCTGGGCATAGCACTTCGTGATACGTGATCGCGGTGGCCTGCACCCGACGGCGCTACCCCTTTCGCTACTCGGCAGCCAGGGCCGAGGTCCGCATCGCCCGCCCCCTCACCGAACCCTCGCATCGTCTTCGTCGCCAGGCAGCGGCCGACAACGCTGTGATAACCCGAGGCGCCAGCGGCCCGACACGCCTCGACCGGAGGAATGGTTCCACTTCAGCACCCCGAAGCACAACTCTTGCTGGTGGCGCTCGACAGTGCTGCTCTGGACCAACGGGGCCGACCACGACGTCGTAAAGCGCGGGGTCGGTCGCCAGCATCGTCTGCGTCCAACTCGGGACGGCACGACTGGAGGCAGTCATGAAAACCGTGATTGAGTTGGCACCGCCGTTGGTGATCACGAAGTCATCCAGACCATCACCGTTGAGATCACCGGTCGCAATCTGTCCTGGCTGGTCATTGCCGATGGACTGGGGGAGCTCCGACGTGTCGGCGGCCGTGCTCGGAAGGGGGGGTCGGCGCCGCTCCCCGGAATCCGGTCACGAGACGATGCTCGTTCGACGCAAGCATCGCGGCAGAGAAGGATTCGATGTTCGGAGCGAGAACGTGATGGGAAGGCTGTCCCCATGCCCGATCAGCACACCGCCGCCACCGAGCACGAGCTCATCACGAAGATCGTCGAGCCGCTTGAGCAGCTGCCCGCGAATCCGCTTGCAGTGGTCTCCGTCGATTTCCCGGTCGCTCTGCGTGGGTACGACCGACTGTCGGTGGACGCCTATGTCGAGCGCACCGCGCAGCTCGTCGCCGAGCTGCAGGCCACCCGCTCGCCCGACGCCGCGGTGCGCCGTGCGCTCGAACGGGTCGGTGAGGAGATCTCGGGGATTCTCCAGCGCGCGCACGACACCGCGGATGAGATCACCGCGCGCTCGCGCTCGGAGGCTGAGGAGCGGCTCGAAGCCGCGCGCGGCGAGGCGATCGAGATCACCGCGGACGCCGAGCGCCGGGTCGGGGATCTCGACGCCGAGACCGAGCGTATCTGGGCTGAGCGTCACAGCATCGTCACGGATGCGCGCGAGCTCGCGCGGCGCCTCACCGAGCTGGCCGAGTCGGCGCTCGAGCGCTTCCCGGCCGACGGGCTCGCGCCGATCGATCGCCGGCTACCGACCCATCAGCCGGCGCCGATCCATGGCCCCGTGCAGGTCGATGGGTCCGGGCCAGAGCTGCCCGAGGGCCCCGTCTCGATCGACGGCCCGCACGAATCGGCGCCTGCCGGGCGGGAGTCCGCGCCCGCCCGCCCTTTCGACGGCGCGATCGAGACCGGCGAGCCGCCCGAGGACGCCGAGAACGGCGAGCCGACGGGCGCCCAGCCGACGGTGGCCATGCCGCCGGTGGTGCCCTGGGAGGCGGACGCGGACCCGACGGGCCCGAGCTAGGCTTGAGCGGGAGCCAGAACCGGCAGCCGGACCGGCGCTCGCTAGCGTACGGGCATGCGAATAATCGACGCGATGCATCTCGGCCGCGAGCAGGTGATCGGCTGCTGGCAGGTGGACGACGTATTGATCGATCCCGGTCCTTCGTCGTGCATACCGGCGCTGCTGGCGGCGCTCGGCGACGCTCGCCCGCGCGCGCTGCTGCTCACGCACATCCACCTCGACCATGCCGGCGCCAGCGGGTCGCTCGTACGCCGCTGGCCCGATCTGGAGGTGTACGTACACGAGCGCGGAGCGCGGCACATGGCCGACCCCGCGCGGCTGCTCGAGAGCGCCGGCAGGCTGTACGGCGAGGACATGGACCGCCTCTGGGGCGAGTTCGTGGCCGTGCCGGAGTCGAACCTGCGCGTGCTCGAAGGCGGCGAAACGCTCCCCGGCGGCTTCGAGGTCGCCTACACCCCAGGCCACGCCTCGCACCACGTCTCCTACATGCACGACGGCACGGCCTTCGTCGGGGATGTCGGCGGCGTTCGGATCCCGCCTTCGGACTACATCCTTCCCCCGACACCGCCGCCCGACATCGACATCGAGGCGTGGCACAGCTCGATCGAACGGATCGCTGCCTGGCGCCCCGCGCGCCTGGCGTTCACCCACTTCGGCGCGAGCGACGACGCCGCCAAGCATCTCGCCGAGATGCATCGGCGGCTCGACGACCAGGCCGAGCTCGCCCGCGACGGGGATCGGGAGGCGTTCCTCGAGGCCGTGGCGCGCGACATCGCGGCCGCCGGCGACCCGCAGACCTCGGGTGCGTACGCGCAGGCAGCGCCGAACGACCAGCTCTACGCCGGCCTCGCGCGCTACTGGCGAAAGCGCACAGAGGCGGTGGGGCCGACGCTATCCTGACCTGATGCCGCAGACGGTGGAACTGCCCCGCGTCGGCGGACCCGGCAGTGGTCTCGGCGGCCATTGGCGCGTGATCGTCCTCAATGACAACCACAACACCTTCGATCACGTAGCCGAGTCGCTCGCCCGGATCGTGCCCGGGGTGAGCCTCGCCGACGGCTACCGCTTCGCGGACAAGATCCACAATGCCGGCCGTGCGATCGTGTGGAGCGGCGCCCGCGAGGACGCCGAGGGCTACTGGCAGCAGCTCGACGGTGCCGGACTGACGATGGCGCCGCTCGAGTCGGGCTAGGCTCGCGGGCTCGCGAGCCCTAAGCGGCTGGCACCGGCTCTTCGGCGGGCACGAGCCCGCCGAGGGTCAGCTCGTCGTGCCACACGTAGACGACCTGGACCTGGTACTTACCGGATTGAGCGCGCCGGAACTCGATCATCTCGGGTCCGTCCCAGAACCGGTACCAGTCGGTCTTGGATTCAAACCAGGCCATCTGGGTGATCTTGTAGCGATCATCGCGCGAGCGATGGACGGAGTAGCGGGTCGCGCCGTAGCGCAGCGCGACAGGAGCGATCTCGACGACGGCCTCGGCGAAGGCATCGTGTCGCAGCACGGTCGCGTACCAGGGGATGTAGACGACGCCCGCCATCTCAGGCTCCCACCTCGGCGCGAATTGCGCCGGGTCCCTCTGCGGTGCTGCCCTGGCCCTCCTCGGTCGCGCCGACGAGGATCGCGATCTTTCCGAGGTGCTTGTTGTCGCGCAGGAGCTGATGGGCCTCGGCGACCCGCTCGAACCCCATCGTCTGCCACAGCACCGGCCGAATCTTCGACTGCTCGATCAGCTCGTTCGCCTTGTTCGCCTCCCAGGCGTTGGCGAAGTGCGAGCCGAGGATCTCCTTCTGGCGCATCCACAGGTACCTTACGTCGAAGTCGAGCTGATAGCCAGACGTGGCGCCGCAAATCACGACCTTGCCGAACGGCTTGACGACGAGGACGGAGGTTGGGAAGGTCGCCTTGCCGACGTGCTCGAAGACGATGTCGGGCGGCCCGCCGAGAATCGCCTCGACCGCCTTGCCAAAGCGCCGCGACTCCTTGAAGCGGGCCTTCTCTTCCACGGGAGACTCGCCGCCGCGCCGCATCATCCCGTCGTATTCGCCCCGATGGATGTAACCGGTCGCGCCGAGCTGCTCGATCAGCTGGCCCTTCCCATCGCTCGAGACGACGCCGACGGACTCGGCGCCGGTGAGCCGGCAGAGCTGCGTCGCGAACACGCCGAGGCCGCCGGCGGCACCCCAGATGAGGACACGGTGGCCCGCCTGGAGCTTGCAGCGGTCGAGCAGCATCCGGTAGGCGGTGAAGTAGGTCAGCCCGTACGACGCGGCCTCCTCCCAGGCGAGGTGGGCGGGTTTCGGCAGCAACTGCTGGGCCTGCACCTTGCAGAACTGGGCGAACGAGCCCCAGCTCGTCTCGTAGCCCCAGATCTGCTGGGAGGGGGCTGCGAGCGGATCGAGGCCGTGGACCTCGGGGTCCTCATAGGAGGCCTGGTTGCAGTGGACGACCACCTCGTCGCCGGGCTTCCACCGCGTAACGCCGTCGCCGACCTTCCACACGATCCCAGAGGCGTCGGAGCCGCCGATGTGGTGATCTTCGTTCGGGTGGTAGCGGAACACCGAGACCGGCTCGCCGAGGGCGGCCCAGACGTTGTTGAAGTTCACCCCAGCCGCCATCACGCGAACGACGACCTCGAACGCACCAGGCTGGGGAACCTCGATCTCCTCGAGCTGAAATGCGTCGACCGGCTCGCCGAGCCGCTCCTCGCGGATCACCCACGCCGCCATCGTCGGCGGCAGCTCGCCTGGCTCGGCTTCAACGGTTGCGACTCGGCTCAGATCGACGGCCACGTACGAACGCTCCCAGCTCGGTTTCGAGGTCTCAGATCGGAGATCGTACTCGGGTCGGAGCCGATCAGGCGGCAGCGATATCGACTGCCGCCTCCTCGCTGAGCGGGGTCGGCGCCGCCACGGCAACGGCCGCGGACTCCGTCGGAGCCTCGGCTACGCTCGGTGCGCGCTGGATCAGGGCCCAGGCGACGATCGCGCCGGTGACGGTCACCGCGGTGCCGATCAGCAGCCCGGTGCCGAGCGCTGAAACGAACGCCTCCCGGACCGCCGCCACGACATGCGGCGACGCGTGCTGCGACTGGCCGCCACCGCTCCCGAGCGAGTTCGCGATCGCCGCGCGGGTCGCCGCCGGTAAGTGCGGCAGCTGCTCGTCGATCTTCGACTTTCCGATCGCGGTCACAAGCGCCCCCATCACGGCGACGCCGAACGTGCCGCCGACCATCCGGCTCATCGACAGAACCCCGGAGGCGACGCCGGCCTTGGTTCGGTCGACCGCGTTCATCCCCGCGGTGCTCATCGGCGACATCACGAGCCCCATCCCGAGGCCCATCAGCATGAATCCGGGAAGCAGCAGGCCGTAGCCGCTATGGACGGTGATGTGGGACTGGATGAACAGCGCCGCGGCGACGATGACCATGCCGATGGTGATCAGCGGCCGCGGGCCGACGCGGTCGGTGAGGCGCCCGGCGAGCGGACCCATGACGATGATCACGAGCGTCGTCGGCAGGAAGCGCAGGCCGGTCTGGAGTGGCGTGTAGCCGAGGATGTTCTGTAGGTAGAGGGCCATGAAGAAGAACATGGCGAGCATCGCGAACGAGACGAGGAACGCGACCACGTTCGCCCCGAGGAACGAGCGCGAGCGGAAGAAGGTGAAGTCCACCATCGGCGCGCGCGAGCGCATCTCGATCTGTATGAACGCGATCAGCGCAATCGCCGAAGTGACGAGCAGGGCCACGATCGCGGGCGACCCCCAGTGCCACCGGTTGCCCTCGACGAGGGCGAGGACGATCGCGGTCAGGCCGATCGTGATCGTCGCGATTCCGGGAAAATCGACCGAGCGCGAGACCGTCTCATCGCGGGACTCGCGGGCGGCGAACAGCGTGACGGCGACCGCCAGGACGGCGATCGGAGGGTTGATGAAGAAGATCGCGCGCCAGCTGACCTGCTGGGTGAGGAAGCCGCCGAGCACGGGGCCGATCGCGAGCGCGAGCGCGCTGACCCCGGCCCAGGTTCCGATCGCGGTGCCGCGCTGGTGCGCCGGGAACGCCTGCGTGATGATCGACAGCGTCGCAGGCATCATGAACGCGGCGCCGATCCCCTGGACCGCGCGGAACGCGATCAGCGCCGTGTCGTCCGGCGCGAAGCCGATCGCGAGGCTCGAGATCCCGAACACAACCACGCCGAAGATGAACATCGCCCGCCGCCCGAAGATGTCACCGAGGCGCCCGCCGGTTACCAGCAGCACCGCGAACGTCAGCGTGTACGCGTTCACCGTCCACTCGAGCGAGGAGAGCGAGGCGTGTAGGTCGCGCTGAATCGAGGGCAGCGCGACGTTCACGACAGTGTTGTCGAGCATGATCATGAACAGCGCGAAGCACATCGCGCCGAGCGTCCACCAGCGGCTGTTCACGTCGTTGATCAAGCGGTGGCGGTGCGCGAGGATACGTCCGGTCACTGGTCTGGTCCTTCCGGTCGGCACGCGGCTATGTCGGGGCGTTCGAGCAAAGTGCTGAGCGCCGCGACGAAGCGATCGCGTTCAGTTTCGGTCAAGGTGCTCGAGAAGCTCTTGAGGCCCTGCAGGCGAGCGGAGTTGAGGCGGCGGATCGCGGCGCGGGCGGCGTCGGTCGCCTGCACCCGCTTCATCCGCCGGTCGTCGGGATCCTCGTAGCGGTCGACGAAGGCGCGCCGGACCAGGTCGTCGACCATCCGGCTGGCGGCGGGCAGCGACACGTGCACGAGCTCGGCCGCGCGCTTGAGCGACAGCGGCGCGGGAGCCTCGTCGAGGTGATGCAGCAGCTTGATCTGCGTCAGCGTCAGCTCGAGCGTCCCGACCGCCTCGAACAGGTCGGCGTTGCAGTGCTTGTGGAGATAGACGATCACGGCGAAAAGATCGCCGGCAAGGTCGTCATTCGCCTGCGCACCGGAATCGGGTGCTTGCGTGCCCGCAGGTATTGCTTGCATGCACGCAAGTATTGCACAGCCGGTGTAAATTCTGCGCCGCCGAGAGCGCCGCGCGCCTCCTTAGGGCTGGAGCACGTCGCTCGCCGCGCTCGGCCGCTCGTTGCCGACGTGCAGCTCGGCGGGCCGGATGCCAGGTTGACTGGCGATCACCTGGTAGTCGCCCGGAGCGGCGTCGAACTTCACGACACCGGGCGTGTCGGGGTTGATCGACTGAAGTCGCGCCACCGGCGCGCCGCTGGTGCTCCGCACGGTAAGCGTGACCGACTTGCTCGCGGCATTGGTGACATAGAGGTTGATCGGACCGGCACCGAACGATCGCGGGGAGATCATCACGCGCGAGTTGCTGACGGACCCGGTGATGTTGATCGGTGCCGGCGGCCCCGGGTTGTTCTTGAAGGTTTCGCTGCCGCCTCCGCAACCGGAGGCAATCGTCGCCGTAGCGCCCAGAATGCCGATCATCATGATCCGTCGCATCGTGTTCCAGGCTCTCCTCTCACGAACAACCAACCGGCCCGGGCGTGCGGCCCGTGACCTTGGTCTCTACGAACCCTAACCGACGTGGAGGCTGGGCGTGGTGTCGCGGGGCGTCCCGCGACGGCGGCGCCAGGGGCGTGCCTGCGTGCGGCGGCTCAATGGTCCGAGGGTTGTTCAATTGATCGGCGCCGCTGCTCCAGGCGCTGGAGCTCGACCTGCAGCTGCTCCCAGCTCGCGCTCTCGACGATCTCGTACTGCTCCGGGCTCAGGTCGCGCAGGCGCTCGCTGTACGCCGCCCACGCCTGACGAGTGTCCTCGTCGAGCTGCCGTAGCTTCTCCATGTCGACGGCGATCGTGGTCATCTGACGCCTCCTTCCTGGTGACTTGCCTTGCGGATTGATCGTACCCCGCGCGCCGGTCGCACACCGGTCGCGACGCTATCTATGCCGCAAGCCTCCGTGCATGCCGTCCGGCGCGAGGCGTATCACGACGACATGGACCTGCTCGCGCACCCGCTCGGAACGGTCGAGCTGCTCGTGGTCGACACCGAGACAAATGGGTTGAGCGGGGAGCTGTGCGAGGTGACCGAGGTGGGAGCGGTGCTCGTCGGCGGCGGCGAGCTCCACGACCGGTGGAGCTCGCTCGTCGCCACAGCGGCCCCGCTGCGGCGGGGGATTCAGCGGTTCACGGGGATCACGCAGGCGATGGTGGACGCTGCCCCGCCGGCCGAGCCGGTGATGCGTGAGCTGGCGAGCCGGCTCGAAGGGCGGGTCCTCGTCGCCCACAACGCTCCGTTCGATAAGCGCGTTCTGCGCCAGGCGTTCGACCGGGGTGGCCTCGAGTGGCCGGATCCGCCGGTTCTGTGCACCGCGTCGCTGGCGCGGGCGCTGCTGCCCCTCCAGCGCGTGCGGCGACTGTCGGCGCTCGCCGACGCGCTCGGGATCGACGTCGATCTGGCCCACCGCGCCCTCCCTGACGCCGAGACGTGCGCGCGCGTGCTGTGTGCTCTGTTCCCGCGCTTGTGCGCGAACGCCGGGACGGTCGCCGACGCGGTCGCCCTGCTGGCGCCCCGTCGCCCCCGCCGGGCCTCGCGCCCCCGCGGCCTCGCCGCCGCGCCACCCTGCCCACCGGCCGTGGACTTCGCGCAGCTGCCCCGCGACCCGGGCGTCTACTTGTTTCGTGATGCTCGCGGCGCCACGCTGTACGTGGGCAAGTCGGTCTCGATTCGCAGCCGCGCCCGCGCCCATTTCGCGCCCGCGGCGGGCGACGCGGAGTGGACCGCGCACGCCGCGATCGTCGACTATCGCTCGACTCAGTCCGAGCTGGGAGCGCTCGTGCTCGAAAACCGCCTGATCAAGGAGCTCGGGCCGCCGGGCAACGTCCGCCTGACGCGACGCGACGACCGGCTCGTGTACCTGCGCTGCCGGCTCGACATCCCGTTCCCGATCCTCGAGGTCGCGCGCGAGCCGGCTCCCGGTCACGCGGTCACGATCGGGCCGCTGCGGGGCCGCCGGCTCGTGCTGGAGCTGGCCGAGCAGCTCGACTCGCTGTTCGGCCTGCGCCACTGCGGGCGGCGCCTGCCGCGCCGCGAGCACCCCTCGGCATACGGGCAGATGGGGCGCTGCCTTTCGCCCTGCCTGGGGGATCTCGATCCGAACCTCTACCGGCGCCGCCTCGACGCCGCGCTCGGCCTGTTCATCGGCGACGCGAACGGCCGCCGGCGGCTGCTCGAGCACGTCGAGGCGCAGATGAGCGCGGCGGCGGCGGAGCGGCGCTACGAGCGGGCGGCGTGGCTACGCCGGCGCCTGCGACGCCTCGAGGCGGTGCTCTCGGGGCTGGGCGGGGTACTCCAGGCCACGCACGCTCAGCCGCGACTGGTGTTGGCCGCGCATCCGACCGACCGGCGCTTCGACGCGTTCTGGCTCGTCGGCGGCCGGGTTGCGGACTGGGGCGAGATGCCGGATCTCGACGAGCTCGAGCGGCGGACCGCGGCGGCCCTGACCCGGCTCGGCGGCGCCCGCGGAGTGGGCACCCACGTCCCGCCCGCCGAGGTCGACGAGGTGCGGATCGTGGCGAACTGGCTCGCCTCCCATCCCGAGACGCCCTCGCTCGTCCTCGACCCTCCGCCGGGTCGCGAGGCGCTGGAGCGTTTCGTGGCGGCGCCGGCGTCGGGCGAGCGAGCCGAGCTCCCGTCGGAGAGGTTCGATCGGGACGTGGACGCTTTTGAGCCGGCTATACCGGCGTAAAAGCGTCCAGGTGTGCCACCCCGCCAAGTCGGCTGCGGGCGGTGCGTAGCGGCGCGGCGTCCAGGGACCGACGCGACCCGAACCGCGCGGCCCTTACGCGAACGGCAGCGCCACCACGGTGGCGCGCGCGCCCTCCGCGCCTACCGACACCTCCGCGCCGTTCTCCGCCTCGCGGCGCACCAGTGCGAGCGCGATCGGCCCGAAGCGGGGGGAGACGGCGACGGAGCCGAGCCGCCCGACGCGACGCTCGCCGAGCGCCAGCTCGTCGCCGGCGTTCGCGGGGGCGGAGAGCACCAGGCCGCGCAGCGAGCGGTTCGGCTTGCCCCGGTAGTGGAGTCGGGCGACGGTCTCCTGGCCGACATAGCAGCCCTTCGTGAACGAGATGGCGCGCTGGTTGAGGCCAGCCTCCTGCGGGATCACGGTGTCGTCGAGGTCGATCCCGTAGCGCGGGCGGCCGCGCTCGATGCGCAGGCACTCGACGGCGTCCTCGGAGACCGGGGCTGCTCCGGCGTCGCGGAGGGCGGCGGCTACATCGTCGGTCGCGGCGGCGTCCTCGATCAGCAGGTCGACGCCGACATCGGTGCGGATTGCCCGCACCGGCACGCCCGCCAGCTCGGTGGCGCGGTGCGCGTGCTCCTCGGATCCGAGCTCCGAGAGGCTGCCCGCGAGCGCGTGCGCGTCGGGGCCGATCAGCGAGAGCAGGCCCCGCTGGAGCGTTCGTTTGTGTACTTCGACGTCGTACCCGACCCGGAAGCGGTGGATCATGTTGAACAGCTCCTGGAGCGAGACGCGCTCGGTGTCGAGCAGCAGCTCGTCGCCGGCATCGAGGATCCGCAGATCGCCGAGCATCTTCCCCTTCGGGGTCAGGAAGGCGGCGTAGCAGCCAGTTCCCGGCTCGAGGCCTTGCACGTCGTTGGTCACCTGCCCTTGGAGGAACTCCGTGGGGCCGGTGCCGGTCAGCGCGAGCTTGCCCCGCGCTGAGTTGTCGAACAGCCCGCAGGCATCGGTGATCGCGCGGTAATCGGCGGCGAGCGAGTTGGCGGCGACGGACATATGTCTCCCACATTAGCGACGAGGAATTCCGCCAAGCCGCCGAAACTGAGATTTAGGTGTGCCATAATTATCCTCGTGGTAGCCCAGGAAATGCTTTCGCGATCACCGGCGGTGCAGGATTACGCCAAGGCGATCTACGCGCTCGAGCAGCGTGACGACGGCGCAGTGACGACGAATGCACTCGCCGATCGGCTCGGCGTGACACCGGCTTCGGCGTCGGGCATGGTGAAACGGATGGGCGAGCTCGGCCTGGTCGAGCACACCCCATACCACGGCGTGTCGCTGACCGAAGCCGGCCGTCGCGTCGCGCTCGAGGTGATCCGCCATCACCGGTTGCTCGAGCTGTACCTCGCGAAGAGCCTCGGCGTTCCCTGGGACCGCGTCCACGCCGAGGCCGAGGTGCTCGAGCACCATCTTTCCGAGGAGCTCGAGGAGCGGATCGCCGCCAAGCTCGGGAATCCGACCCGCGACCCCCACGGCGATCCGATCCCCACGCGCGAGCTCATTATCGAAGAGGGCGAGACCGAGAGCTTGGATGTGCTCACGGCCGGCATGTCCGGCACCTTCACGCGGGTCTCGGACTCCGACCCGGAGATGCTCCGCTACCTGAGTGATCGGGGGATCGCGCCGGGAGACACGTTCGAGGTGGTCGAGAAGCAGCCGTTCGAAGGGCCGCTGTTCGTCCGCTTCGGCGATCACGTCCACGTGCTCGGCGGCGCGCTCGCGCGGGCAATGAGGGTGGAGCTCGGCTCTTGACTCCGCCGCCTCCGGTGTCGATCGACGCAACGATTGCCGGCGACGGTACGATCGCGCTCCCGCGCCCGCCGCTGACCCCGGAGGATGCGGCGCGCTCGCACGACCGGTTCCGCGTCCACAACGCGCGCCGGAACGGACGCCGCTGGACCCTGCTGTGGCTGCTCGTCGGCCCGGGAATCCTGGCGATGCTCGGCGAGAACGACGGGCCGAGCATGATCTCCTATGCGACGACCGGCGCGACCTACGGTCTCGGGTTCTTCCTTCCCTTCATCCTGCTCACGTTTGCGATGGCGATCGTCTGCCAGGAGATGTGCATGCGGATAGGAGCGGTCACCCACCGCGGCTACGGCCAACTCGTGCTCGAGCGCTTCGGTCCGATCTGGGGATGGTTCAGCGCCGGGGACCTGATCCTCACCAACCTCGTGACGCTGATCGCCGAGTTCGTTGCGATTCGGATCGGCCTGTCCTTCTTCCATATCGGCGCCGGCGTGGCGGCACTGCTCGGGATCGTCCTGGTGGTGTTCACGCTCAGCGGGGGTCGTTACTGGCGCTGGGAGCGGATCGTGCTCGGGATGGCGGTGTTCAACGGCCTGTTCCTCGTCGCCGCGGTCCTGACGAAGCCGAACTGGGGCACCGTCGGGCACGGGCTGGTCACGGCGTCGCCGTTCCCCGGCGGCAGCTTCAACACGCTGCTGCTGCTCGTCGCCTCGACGATCGGCGCGACGGTGACGCCGTGGATGATCTTCTTCCAGCAGAGCGCGTCGGCCGACAAGGGGCTCACCCCGAGCGACCTCAAGCACGGTCGCTACGACACGATCGCAGGCGGGGTGCTCGCCGCCGTGTTCGGCTGCGGGGCGCTGATCGCCGGGGCGGCCCTGTTCGGTCACGGCGGATCGAGTATCCAGGGGCTGTCAGGGGCTGGTTTCCCTGGCGCACTCAGGCACGTTTCGGGCAACGCTGTCGCGACGGTGTTCGCGCTCGGCCTGATCGAAGCGGGAGCGGTCGCGATCCTGACGATCTCGGCGAGCACGGGATACGCAGTCGGCGAGTGCATCGGCGTCGCGCACAGCTTCAACAACTCGACTCGCAAGGCAACGGTGTTCTACGGCGCCAACGTCGGCGCGGCGGCGATCGCGGCGGCGATCATCCTGATCCCGGGAGCTCCGCTGCTATCGATCGCCCTCAACGCCAATGTGCTCGCGACGGTGCTGCTGCCGGTGGCGCTGGTGTTCCTGATCATGCTCGCGAACGACCGTGAGCTGATGGGGCGCTGGGTCAACAAGGCTTCCACCAACTGGGTCGCGGGTGTGATCGTGGTCTTCATCTCACTCTGCGGCGCCGCCTACGGGGTCGACTCGTTCCTCCAAACGGTGCACATCGTCTGATGACCGCGGCAGAGCAGCAGGAGCTGGTGATGTTCCTCGAGCGCGACCAGCTCGTGTTCGACACCTCCCGCCCCGTGGGCCGGCTCGAGCTGAGCCGCCGCATGAGCATCGCGCTGTGGGCGCTGCGGGTCTTCGTCGTGGTCGTGAGCGCGATGGTGATCTACACGTTCGTGTCGCAGCTCACGCAGTAGGCTGCTGTCCACGATGTCCCTCGCCGACGCGTTCAGCCAGACCGTCGACTCCTTGTCCGACGACTGGACCGATCTCGAGCTCGATCTGCGGATCTTCGACGAGCGCCGCTACGTCGAGGCGGCGGTCTTCCTCGTCACCTGCAATGCCCAGCCCTACTCCAAGCACGACTGGCACTGGCGGCTCCTGGTCGCGCACCGGTTCGGCCACGCCGCCTCGGCACCGGCGGTGCACACCGGGCTGAAGCTGCTCGACGAAGCCGGGATCGACGGTGAGCTTGTGCTCCGCGAGGTGCGCACGGGGCGGGCCGAGGTCACGCAGATGTGGGGCCGAACCGAATCGGTGCGCGAGGCGCAGCGGCTGCTCCGCGCTCAGTAACCGGTCCAAGGCTTCTGTTTCAGCTTCGGCTTCGGCATCGCCCGGGAGCCTTGGCATAATCCTTGGCGAGAGGCCAAGAAATCTGCCACGCCGCCGAGCTCAGCGGTCGGCGCGTGAAACGAATCGCGTGTCGAACATCGCCGCGACGTCGGGCGGGTGGCTGACGATGTGGAAGCGGGCCTCCCACGCGGCCCAGGCGCGCAGCTCGCGCGGGTCGAGCTCACCGACCTGGCCGTCGGGTGCGGTGAACGTCGGCAGCTCGACGGCGAGCTCCTCGCTCACGAGCTTCGGCTCGAGGCCAGGTACGCTCCGCTCGAGGTCGGCGGCGGCGGCCCGCGGATGAGCGAGCGTGAACCGGTAGCCGCGGACGAGCGCTTTGACCACGTCGTCGGCGAGCGCCGGGTCGCGCCGGAGCGTCGAGCCGGTGGCGCACAGCACGAGCTCGGGGTATGACGGCGCGCCGTAGTTGTAGACCTGGAAGATGTGGAATCCCGGGCGGGCGTGGGTGAGCGCCACTCCCTCGTCGTTCCAGAACGCGGTGGCGGCCGCGACGCGACCCGAGAGGAGGTCGGGTACCGCGTCGAATCCGATCGTGATGTCGTGCAGCTCGTGCGGGTCGCCGCCGGCGCCGTCGACGATCGAGTCGAGCACTGCGTAGTCGCTCGGGTCGCCGGTGACGCCGATCGTCCTCCCGTCGAGCTGACGCGGGCTGCGGATCCCGGGCTGCGCGATCACCGAGGCGAGCGGCCGCTCGACGATCGCCATGATCCCGACGATGTCCTCGCCGCGCTCGCGGGCGATCGCGAGGTCGTGGATGTCGAGGATCGCGAAGTTGACCCGGCCGGTCTCGAGCAGCTTGATCGCGTCCGTCGAGGCGGCCGGAGCGACCACGTTCAGCAGCACGCCCGCGTCGATGTCGTAGGAACGGACGAGCGCCGAGTAGATGCCGGTATGGATCGCGTTCGGCATGAAGTCGAGCATCAGCGTCGCGTGCTTGAGCGATTGCGAGCCCGCCGTGGAGCTGGAGCCGCAGCCCGCGAGCCCGAGGATCGCGACGACTAGCAGGAGAACGAAGCGGAGCCGCATTCGCGCGGAAGGATATGGACCCGGCCGAGAACGCCGAAACCGCTACCAAACAGGCGGCGTAGCCGCCCGATCAAGAAAGCCCGCCGCCGGCCCCGCGTAGAATCCGATCGGCGTATGCGCCGCCGGGTCACGTTCAGCCGGAACATCACGCTCTCGCTGTCGCGCACGTGCCGCTGCTACTGCAAGTACTGCGCGTTCGCGACCCACCAGACGCATCTGCACGCGCCGGAAGAGGTGCGGCAGATGCTCGAGCGGGCGGCGCGGCGGAACGTAAAGGAGCTGCTGATCCTCACCGGCGAGAAGCCCGAGCACAATGCCGGGGTGGCCGCGCGCCTGCGCGAATACGGTCACGAGGACTTCACCGCCTACGTGGCATGGGCGTGCGAGCGCGCGCTCGAGCACGGGATCCTTCCCCACACCAACCTCGGTGTCCTTGCGGGCGAAGACCTCGCCAGGTTGCGCGAGGTGACCGCCTCGCAAGGGCTGATGCTGGAATCGATCTCGGAGCGGCTGATGGAGACCGTCCACGCCGGCTCGCCGACCAAGCACCCTGCCCGCCGGCTCGCCACGATTCGCGCGGCCGGGAAACTGAAGATCCCGTTCACAAGCGGGATCCTGGTCGGGATCGGCGAGACCGAGGCGGAACGCATGGCCTCGCTCGAGGCGCTCGCCGGCGTGCACGCCGAGTTCGGTCACATCCAGGAGCTGATCCTGCAGAACTTCGTGCCCCACCAGAGCTACTACGGGCGCGAGCCGGCCGAGATCGCGACGGCGGCGGCGGCGGAGTACTGGCGCACCGGCGTCGCGAGCTCGCCGCAGCTGGACGCCCCGCCGTGGGCGTGCGAGGTGAGTATCGAGGACATGAAGCGGCTGATCGCGGAGGCCAGGCGGCTGCTGCCCGGGGTGGGGATTCAGGTGCCGCCGAACCTGTCTGACTGGTGGCTCGAGCTCGTGCGTGCGGGCGCCACCGACCTCGGCGGGCTGAGCGCGAACGGCGACCACATCTCACCCGAGCACCCGTTCCCGAGCCCGCACCAGGCGCGCAAGCTGCTCCAGGCCGACGGCTTCGCGCTGACCGAGCGGCTATGCGTGTACCCCGAGTACATCGACCCCGAATTCGTCTCGCAGGGTGTGCTTGACGTGATCAAGACCAAGTACTGGTCGTTCATCCCGCGGCGGGGGTCGGGCCGCCGTCAGGATCTGACCGTCCCCGATGACGCGGCTCCGCGGGCGATCGAACGGGGTCGCGACGGCGCTACCTTGACGCCCGAGGAGCTGACAGCGCTGTTCTCAGAGCGGCGCCCCGCCGTGATCGAGGAGATGCGCGCGGCCGCCGACGAGCTCCGCTCAGAGCTCGTCGGGGAGACGGTGACGTTCGTCGTCAACCGCAACATCAACGTCTCGAACATCTGCGTCGTCGGCTGCGCGTTCTGCGGCTTCGGCCAGGGTCGGCGCTCACCGGACGCCTACGAGCACTCCGAGCAGGAGTTCGTGCGGCGGGTCGAGGAGGCGGTCGAGTTCGGCGCCACCGAGATCTGCATCCAGTCGGGGATCCATCCCGACTGGAGCCTCGAGGACTACGAAGGCTGGCTGCGCCTGGCGCAGGCGGTGGCGCCGCAGATCCATCTGCACGCCTACTCGCCGATGGAGGTCGCGCACATGTGCGACGTCAGCGGGCTGTCGCCGCGAGCAGTGTTCGAGCGGCTGCGAATCGCCGGTCTCGGCTCGACCCCGGGGACCGCTGCCGAGGTCCTCCATGACGGCGTCCGCGAGCGGATCTCGCCGAACAAGCTTCCCGTCGCTCGCTGGGTGGAGGTAATCGAGGCGTGCCACGCCGAGGGCATCCGCTCGACGGTCACCGTCATGTTCGGTCACATCGAGGAGCCATGGGAGCTGGCCGAGCACATGCGGGTCGTGCGCTCACTGCAGGAGCGGACGGCCGGCTTCACCGAGTTCGTGCCCCTCTCGTTCATCCCATTCCATACGCTGCTCGGCCGCACGCACGGCGTCGAGGAGATCTCCCGCGAGGAGAACCTCAAGCACACCGCCGCCTTCCGCCTCGCGCTCGGCCGCACGATCCCGAGCCTCCAGGCGAGCTGGGTCAAGATGGGCCTCGACGCCGCCACCGAGTCGCTGGACTGGGGGGTCAACGACCTCGGCGGAACGCTGATGGAGGAGAGCATCAGCCGGCTCGCGGGCTCGTACCACGGGGTCAAGCTCGAGCCCGAGGACCTGATCGCGGCGGCCCACCGCGCCGGCCGGCCGGCGGCGGAGCGAACGACGCTGTACGAGATCCGGCGGCGCTACGAGCTGCCCGCTCGCGTGTAAACAGGCGATGTCGGCTGCACCTGACGCCCGCGCGCCCGCGACCGAGGTCAGGCCCCCGGCGCTGTTCGCGGGCGTCGAGCCGATCGAGGTGTTCGTCGATCTCCTCGCGCGCGTCGAGACCGAGACCACGGCGACGGAGTTCTATGACCGCATCTGCGAGGCGATCTGCCGGCTGACGACGATGCGCCGCGCGGCGATCTTCCTCGCTGACCTGGGCCGCCGGCGCGTGCGAGCGGTCGGCGCACACGGAACCTCGTTCTCCCAGCTTGCGGCGCTGAGGCCCACGCTGGTGGACACGCCGATCGCCCAGCAAGCGCTGCTCGAGGACAACGTCGTGGTCGTCTCCGAACGGATCGAGGAGGCCGTTCCGCCCGAGTATGCGCGGCTGCTCGGGATCACGACGCTGGTGTGCGTGCCGCTCAGTGCCGCGGGTCGCGCCTACGGCGTGATCTGCACCGACCGCGGCGGCGGAAAGTTCGATCTCTCCGACGGCGAGCGGCACCTTCTGTGGACGCTCGGCAAGACCGCGGCGCTGGTCGCGACAGCCCGGAACGCGACCAGGCAGCAGGAACGCGCACGTCGCCTCGGCGAACGGCTCGACCTCGCCCGCGAGGTGCATGAACGCGTGATGCAGCGGTTATTCGGCGTCTCGCTGGCGTTGAGCGCCGGAGAGCCGCTGTCGGACGAGGAGCGGGAACGATGCCGGGTAGAGATGGTCGAGGCGCTCGCCGATCTGCGCCGCGCACTCGAACGACCGCTCGCGCCGCTGCCGCGCGAGACGGGAACGACCCTGGCGGCGGACCTGGACCGCCTGGTGGGGGCCCCCGGGGCGGCGGTGCAGGTCTCGTGGCCGGACGGGCTGGTCGTGCCACCGGCTCTCGAGCCGCTTGCGCAGTCGGTGCTCGCGGAGGCGCTGCGCAACGTACGCAAGCACGCGAGCGCTTCCAGCGTCGAGGTCGCGCTGGCGCGCGACGAGGACACGTTCACGCTCGAGGTGCGAAACGACGGGGTGCAGGGGGCCGCCCAGCGCACGCCCGCCGGCGGCGGGATGGGTCTGCGGCTGGCGGCGTTTGAGGCGCTGCAGCTGGGCGGCGTGGTTGAGTTCGGGTCCGCCGGGGACGGGCAGTGGCGAATGCGGCTGGTCGTGCCGGTGGAGCAGGCGGCGTGAACGGCGAAGACTTCGACTTCGGGAAAGACGTCCGGTCTTTCCTTGGCGATTTCGCCTGGCGGCGAACTCGAGGCGACACGTGAGCTCCGCGGACGACGAGCGGCGCCTTAAGGTGCTCGTGGTCGACGATCACGACGTCGTCCACTGGGGCTTCCGCGTCCTGCTCTCAAAGCAGCCGTGGGTCGAGCGCTGCCTGGCGGCGCGGACGGGGGCCGAGGCGCTCGAGCTCACGCGGCGCCACCAGCCCGACGTCGCACTGGTCGATCTCTTCCTCGCCGGCGAGTCGGGCGCCGACGTCTGCGAGTCGATCCGCGAGGCGTCCTCCACAACCCGTGTGCTGCTGATCTCGGGCGCGGGGAAGATCTCCCCCTACGCAGCACGCGCCGCCGGCGCGTCGGGATTTGTGTCCAAGGACTGGGACGCGCACGACGTGACCATGGCCGTGCGCATGGTCGGTCTCGGGATGACGATGTTCCCGCCGCGCGCCGAGCAGCCGTCCTCGCTGTTGACCGAGCGCGAGCGCGAGGTCCTCGATCTGATCGCCGCGGGCTCGACGAATCGCGAGATCGCCGAGCAGCTCTACCTCTCGCCCCACACGATCAAGGAGCACACGAGCACGCTCTACAAGAAGCTGCGCGCGCGCAACCGCGCCGAGGCGGTGCAGCGCGCGCAGCGGATCGGGCTGCTGGGCTAGAGCGCCCTAAGGGTTCGCCCTAACTCTTAGTGCTTGTGGTGCTTCTTCGGGGTGGTGATGTGGATCGTCCGGTTTACGTTCTCCCGGTGGCCGTCGACCTTGGTCGAGACGAGCAGCTTCGCCTTCAGGTGACCGTGATCCTTCTTCAGCAGCTTCTTGCCGGCCTTCGTCAGCTTGATCGAGATCTGCCGCTTCCCATGCTTCCTGATCTTGACGGTGCCCTTCGCGATCGTGACGATCTTCGGCTTCTTCTTGCCCTTCTTCTTCGCGGCGACCGCCCTCGTCGTATGCGACGGCGGGTCGATCGTGATCGTGACCGTGACCGTGCACGGAGTTACCGCGCAGCTCACGGTGATGGTGACGCTGCCGCCGCTGCTCGACCCGCCGCCGCCCAGCGTTGTGGCGGGGCTCATGGTCAGTTTCTCGGAACCGCAGCCGCTTACGCTGGGCGCGTTCCCGGCCCCGAGGATGCTGCCAGCGTTCCCGCTGTAGCTCGCCTGCCAGTAGTAAGTGCCCGGCGAGAGCGCGGACGTGACCGGCGATGACGCGCCGCCGGCGCCGCCTGAGACCGGTTGCGTGCCGCCGTTGAAGACCAGGCTCGATGCTGCGCAATCCGACTTCGAGAACAAGCCGTAGCTCACGGTCCCCGTCGCGGTGGCGGCATTCGTCCCGGTGATCGTGGCTCTGTCGGTCTCTCCGACCGTGCCGGCCGGAACCGTGATGTCTATGCCCGTCGTGGTTCCGGACGTCTGACCCGTCGCCACCGCGGTGGGAGCCGGCGTCGAGATCGCATCGGTGGCGTTGAACTGCTGGGCGTAGACGCTGCCGTTGTCGGTCCACGTCGCCCAACCCTGCCCCGAGGTGCCGACGGCACTGGTCACGTCGCTCGCGCCCCCATCGGTGTCGGGGTTGATCGCCGCCGGGCCGACCCATGTCGCGCCGCCGTTGTAGCTGTAGGCGAGAGCGATCGGCTCCCCGCCGCCGCCGTCGAGGAAGGTTGCGTAGATGCCGCCCTCCCCGTCCTGGGAGACCGCCGGGTCCGACTCGCTCTGGTTCGCGGCGATCGTCACCAGCGGCGTGCCGGCGAAGCTCATGGCCCCCTGGTTGAACTGGTGGTAGACGATGTCGTTGTCCGCCGTGTCCTCTTCAAGCACGCCGAAGCCGCTCGGACCGCCGCCGACGGCGAAGTTCTCCACGTTGCAGTCGCCCTCCGCGGTGAGCACCTTCCAGGCACTGCCCGCGCCGGCTGCCGTGGCGCTGTCGTAGCTGTTGCCGGCGCCCTGAAGGCCGCTGCCGTAGGCGTAGGCGAAGCCGTCCCCGGGGGAGCAGGCGAGAGGCCCGTTGCTGAAGTCGGTGCTGAAGACGCCGAGCACCCCCGGGCTCGCCCCGAGCTGCGACGCGTACTCGCTGCCGGAGGGGTTGCCGATCTGGTCGGGATTGGTGTCCGGTTCGAGCACCGAGTACAGCTCGTCCGCCGGGCACTTCACCGTGGAGCACTCGGGCGGCGCGGTCAGCGGGAACTCATCGAACGTCGGCGAATCACCGATGCCGGACACGAGGCTTCCCACGGTTTCCCAGCCGTACCCGAGCACGTTCGTCCCCGGCACCTGGACCGCGCTGACCGGTGCGGTGTCCGCGCTGAGGATGCCGTCGGCGACGGAGAGGCCGCTGTCGACCACGAGCCAGGTGTTGCCCCCGTCGGTCGATTGCCACTCCTGCTCGGGTTCGTAGTCGCCCGCTTTGGCGCCGGTGGCGCCGTAGACGTCGGCCAGGATGACGATCGTCTCCGGGGTCGTCGATTGGTCGACGAGCACCTGCACGTTGTCGATCGCCGAGGCGCCGTCGGCGGGCACGAGGCTCCCCGAATGCGAGCAAGTCGTCGCGGCTACCGGGAGCACGCAGTACTGGACGATGTCGGTCGTCGCTGGCGGCAGTTCCTTGGTGTTCGACCAGGCTATGAAAGCGGTGCCCGACGAGTCGACGGCGTCCTGAAGCGCGCCGATGTCGTACGGCGTGCCGATGTTGATCGGGGTGCCGGTGGTGGCGAACGCGTTCGCCGCGAACGCGAGCACCCCGGCCGTCACGAGCGCGGTGACCAGCGCGCTACGACGTAGCGCCTGGCGCGTAGAGCGCCGGGAATTCGCGACGGCGCTCGTCCGTCCATGGATGCCAAACATTCCGGGGCCCCGATCTCTTTGTGGTCAACCTGCTCGCGGTGATCCTTGGCTCACGCCCGGCCGGGCCATTGTGCGGCCTGACACTACCACGAATCCAGGCGGCGAGGGAGGGTCTCGACGCTCGTTTGGGGCGGCCGCGGCACCGGCACGTTGCTGCGTGGCCGATCCCCCGCGATTACCCCCTGTTCCCCCCGAACGGGGGGTAGGGGCAGGCGACGCCGTATCCGTGGCGAAGCCCGTGCGTAGGGTAAATCGACGAATGACGACTACTGCGATTCTCTTCCCGGGTCAGGGCAGCCAGACGCCAAGCATGCGGGACGACGTCGAACGCCTCCGGCCCGACCTGCTTTCCCTCGCGATCGAGTGTGTGGGCGAGGATCCGTTCGCGCTCGTTCAAGAGGGCACGCGATTCGCCCAGCCGGCGATCTTCTGCGCGAGCCTCGCGGGGTGGTCGGCGCTCGGCGAGCCTGAAGCCGACTTCATGGCAGGGCACTCGCTCGGCGAGCTCGCGGCGCTCGTCGCCGCGGGGATCCTGAGCGAGCGCTCCGGGCTCGAGCTCGTCGCGCTCCGCGGACGGCTGATGCAGGAGTCGGGCGAGCGCGCGGGCGACGGCGGGATGATCGCGCTGCTCGGTGCCGGCGCGGCCGAGCATGCCGACGAGATCGCCGCCCCCCTCGGGCTCGCGGTCGCGAACGACAACTCGCCTCAGCAGGTAGTGCTGTCCGGCTCCAAGGACGCATTCGGGGCGGCCGGCGATGCGGCCCGCGAGCTTGGCCTGCGCCCGCTGGAGCTGCCGGTGACGGGCGCGTTCCACTCACCGATGATGGAGAGCGCGGTGCCGGAGTTCGAGGCGGCGCTCGCCCGCGTGGAGCTCGAGCCCGACCCGACGCCCGGCGTCACGGTGATCTCCGCGGTCACCGCCGAGCCGTTCGACGACGTCCGCCGCCGGCTGGCCGACGCGCTGACGATGCCGGTGCGCTGGCGCGAGGTAGTGCTGACGATGCACGATCGGGGCGCACGCCGCTTCGTCGAGGTCGGGCCCGGCAAGGTGCTCACAGGCCTCGTCAAGCGGACGGTCCGCGATGTGGAGCTTGTCAGTGGCTGATCCTGTCCTCGCGGCCACGCCGCTGCGCACCTCATTACCCGCGAGGCCGCG
>Ga0302325_10002145_pt1 | contig 48557 bp, 36 predicted proteins | sample Palsa_T0_2_FD_201948 | JGI IMG/M metagenome (GOLD analysis project Ga0302325, IMG submission 201948) | Peat permafrost microbial communities from Stordalen Mire near Abisko, Sweden - Palsa_T0_2 | ecosystem: Environmental > Terrestrial > Soil > Palsa > Peat permafrost | place: Sweden: Abisko...
GTTCTCGGCGGACGGCAGGAGGCTGGCGATGCTCCGCACTGATCGGAGCGCGGAGATCCGGGAGGAGCCCACCGGCCGCCTGCTGGCGCCGCCGCTGCGCCACGACGACACGCTCCACCATTGGGCCTCGTTCAGCGCCGACAGCCGCCTGCTCGCCACCGTCACGGCTGACGGCGCCGCACACATCTGGGACACGGCGACGGGCGAACCAGCCCTGGAACCGATCCGCACCGGAGATGTGAGCGACGTCCACTTCAGCCCGGATGGAGCCGAACTCCTGACGGGCGGCCACGACGGGGTTCTGCGGCGCTGGCACATCGCGCCCGGAGCCGTTCAGCCATGGCATCTCCCCCCCGATCCGGACAGGCTCGGCGCCTTCCTCACAGCGGACAAATCGGCCGTGTGGATATTCACCAATAAGTGGCTGCAAAAGCGGGATCTGCGGACGGGTCGCGAGATCGCCCCCCCCAAGCCGATGCCAGCGATAGGATCTCCGTCGACGGTGAGCTACGTGGAGCTCTCACGCGGCGATCAATTCGCAGGCGTCCGTCTGAATCCAGACAGGGTGGTTCTCCTGGATCTGCGCGGGCCCGAGGTCCTAAGCCACGATCTCCCGGGTCATAGCAACAAGCGCTTCTTTTCGTTCAGTCCCGACGGGACCCTGGCGGCGGTCGGGGATGGGGACGGAACCCTGCGGGTGTGGAACACCACCACCGCGTCCCTGGCGTTTGAGCAGGTTCGCGACCCCGGCTGGGCGAGTATCGTGAGATATTCCCCGGACAGCCGCAAGCTCGCGGTGATTTCCGTGGCGGATGGGGTCTTGAGGTTCATTGACCTGACAAGCCATGCGATCAGTGAAGCACCCCAGTATGGAGCCGAAGTGAACGATATGGCGTTTAGCCCCGACGGCGGCCGGATTGCCATCGAAACCTGGGACGGCCGGGCGCAGATCAGGGACTCGGCGACGGCGCGCCCGATCGGCCCGCTTCTGTCCCACCGTGATTTCATCCAGGCCCCGGAATTCAGCGCCGACGGCACCCGTTTGCTGACGCGCTCGCCCGACGCCGTGCGCATCTGGGATGCGCAGTCGGCCGCGCCGCTCACCGATCCGCTGTCGGGCGGCCGCCAAGCCATTGGTACCGCCGCTTTCAGCTCCGACGGCACGATGGTCGCCACGGGAAATAGGGGCGGCGAGGTGCTCGTGTGGAGCACGATTTCGGGACAGATGCTCTTCGATCCTATCCACGTCGAGAGTGGCATCAGGAATTATCAGCTCAATTTCGATGCGACGGGCCGGTTCCTGACGTTCAGCACGCTGGCGGGAGACTTCTATGCGTGGCCGCTGCCCCTCACGCCGGCTGGGCAACCGGCGCCCGATTGGCTGCTGCGGCTGGCAACGGCGGTTGCCGGCGGCACGGTCGATTCCCGGGCGGTCTTTCGCGCGGAGGCCAGCGACGCGCGCACCCTTGAAAATATCCGCCGCGAACTCGACGCGTTGGCCGCCGACGCGCCCTACGCCGACTGGGGTCGCTGGTTCCTCGCCGACCGCGCCACCCGCCCCATCGGGCCCGGGTTCACCATGACCGCCGCCGAGGCGGCCAGGGCGAAGCCCCGCTGATGGCCGTGGGCATGGCCTTGTTCAAAGACTCTGATCGCCCGCGACATGCGGGAAAGGGAAGGTGATCCGTGACGAAACCGACGATCCTTGTTTCAACGTGGGGCGATGGGCTGTTCGCCGTCACCGGCGATGGGCGCACGCAAGAGTTTGCCAACCAGCCTGTCAGAGGGCTTGCGCCAGACGGACGCGGCGGTGCGCTCGCCATTGTCGGCCGACATTCGCTGCGAAGGCGTGCATCCAGCGGCGAATGGGCAACGGTCGCCACGAGCGAGTTTGAACTCTCGTGCTGCATGTCTGTTCGAGACACCCTCTACGTTGGAACGGACGACGCACGCATGCTGCGGCTGACCCCGGGCGGCCGCGTGCTCGATCCCATCGATGGATTCGACCGCGTCCCGGGCCGGGATGCCTGGTTTGCCGGCTCGGCCATTGTCAATGGGCAGCGGCTTGGGCCGCCGCTAGGTATTCGCTCGGTCGCGGCCAACTCGAACGGGACCGTACTGTTCGCCAACGTTCACGTGGGAGGAATTCCGCGTTCAACGGATGGAGGAAGAACCTGGCAGCCCACCCTAGATATCAACAGCGATGTTCATGAGGTGCGCGCGCACCCAGCAGATCCCGACCTTGTCGTCGCAGCGTCCGCTATCGGCCTTTGCATGAGCCGCGACGCGGGAGCCACGTGGACCATCGAACGCGAGGGCCTGCACGCGTCGCACTGCTATGCGATCGCTTTCTCGTGCGACGACATTTTCGTCTCGGCGTCGACCGATCCTTTTGCGGCCGAGGGGCGAATCTATCGGCGGTCGGTCAAGTCGGAGGGATCCCTTGCAGCCGTCGAAGGCGGGATGCCGGCGTGGATCGAGGGTATTGCCGACACCGGTTGCATCGCCGCAAACGGCTCTTCAATGGCGGTTGCTGACAGAGCCGGCAACCTGTACGATTCGGACGACTTCGGGCAGGCCTGGTCATGCAGGTGCACCGGACTGCCGGTCCCGAGCGGGGTTCTCATAGGTTGAACTGTCCGCCAATGGCAGTGTCCTGATTTGCAAATCTCGGGAGGTTCAGAAATGTTTCCTTCAGCAATCCCATAGGCTGTCCCAGAGGGGAGGAATGAAGGCCTGCCTCGGCGTTGATGCCGTTTTCCGTCATCTCTGGGCCGCCATCCGTGCCGCTGTCGCACGACGGCGGCGGTTATGGCGGCCGGGCTTGATGGCGGATCCGAGCGTTGGCATCTCCGCCGAGGCAGGTCTTCGTTCCTTCCCTCTGGGACACTACCCTGCCAATCCCACCCTTGACACTCTGGGCAGGGTGAGGCACTTCAGTTACCTCTTAAACACTGTCTATTCATGCAACCCACCTTCCGCCCGCATCGCAAGAAGCGCGCCCGCAAGATCGGATACCGCGCCCGCAAGTCCACCCGAGGCGGCCGCAAGGTACTCGCCAATCGTCGCCGCAAGGGACGCAAGCGCCTCACGGTCGTCTGACGCACCGGTCGCAGCGGCCCCCAATGCGCTTCCGTCGCGGGCAACACCTGCGCAGCCAGAATGAGATCCGGGCCGTTCGTGAGCACGGCCGTCGGCTGGATTGCCGCGCCTTCACCCTTTTGTACCGCTCGCCAGCGCCCGTTGCGGCCGCCGAAACGGAAACGGTGAGCGGTCCCGTGCGCGCCGGATTTGTCGCCTCCCGGCATGCCGTTGGGGGTGCCGTCCAGCGCAACCGCGCCAAGCGCCGTTTGCGGGAAGTTTTCCGCCGCCATCAAACGGCCGTCCCGGCCGGCATGGACCTCCTTCTGGTCGCGCGGTCGGCCGCTGGTTCGTGGGCGTTCACCGAACTGGAGCGAACCTTCGTGGATGCGTGCGGTCGGATGTCACCCTCCAGACATGGTTGACGCAACGATTTCGACGCTGCTCCGGGTTCCAGCACGCGCCGCGATCGCGGTGATCGCAGCCTATCGTTTCGCCGTCTCCCCCATTTTGCCGATCGTCTGCGGCGCCGCCTGCGGCTGCCGTTTTGCCCCGACCTGCTCCGCTTATGCGGCCGAAGCCCTGGAAGTCCATGGTTTCTGGGTCGGTTTGGTGCTCGCGGCGCGCCGGCTGGCCAAATGCACGCCTCTGCATCCGGGCGGCCTGGATCCCGTTCCCAACCGCGCACTGCGTTTTCGCGCCGAACGCGTCAACGCCGCCTCCCGTGGATAAGAAAAACACCCTCATCGGCACGCTGCTCATGGTAGCGGCGATCGTCACTCTCTTCTACAGCCAGAAGAACTCGCGCCAGCCGCCGTCGCCGCGCGAAGTGCGCCGTGAGGTGGCCGAACAGTCGGCAGCCGCACCCACTCCCGCCGCGGTTGCCATCGCTGAGAACACCCAGGCATTCACCACCGCTCAGGCCGACCACAGCGGCGCCCAGGTATCCACCCTCGAGAACGCCTACATCCAAGTCCGGTTCACCGATTACGGGGGCGCCGTGAGGGATATCGCCCTCAAGAAATATCCGGCCAGTCTGGGCGATCCGAGTCCGTTCATTTTCAACGAGCTTCACGCTGATCCCATCCTTGGTTTCGTGGGGATTCCCGGACTCGACCGAAGCACGCGCTTCGAGCGTCTGGGCGGCGATCCCAGCCAAGTTGCTTACCGCGCGGTGCTCGACGGCCGGATCGAGGTCACGCGCCGCTATTCGATCGCGCCCGATTCAAGCGATACCAATGACCCTTATCGTATCCGCGCGGAGACCACCTTCCGCAATCTTTCAGATCATCCGACGCCCTCGGTCCGCTTTGCGCTCTCGGTCGGCACCGCGGCCCCCACCAACGCCCTGGACAATGGCCAGGAACTGACGACCGGGCTCTCCACGGGCACCAATCAGACCTTTATTCTGCGCTCTTCCCTTCAGGGGGGCAGTTTCCTCGGATTCGGGGCCCGCGAACCCAAACCTTTGATCGCCAGCGAAGGACCGATTGTCTGGGCGACCGTGAAGGACCGTTTCTTCGCTTCCATCCTGACACCGGATGAGCCCGGCGTTCAGCTCGTGACGCGACGGGTGAAGCTGTTCAGCGCGCTCCGGGATGAGGACCCCCTTGCCTATGGCGTGACCGCCACCGCCGAATTCGAACTCAAATCCCTGGCGCCGCACGCTTCCGAGGTTCTCGGATCCGTTCTCTACGTCGGCCCCAAGGAATACCACCGACTGTCGAATGCGGACGTATTCAAGCACGATGAGGATCGCATCATGGAGTACGGCTGGCTCCGACTTCCTGCCGCCATCCTTCTCACGCTCATGACGTGGACGCATGGTTGGACGGCCAACTGGGGCGTCGCGATCCTCCTCACCACGCTGTCGCTCAAGTTCGCCTTCCTGCCCCTCACGCTCTCGGCTTCGCGTTCGGCCAAGCGGATGCAGAAGATCCAGCCGGAGCTCAAAGAGATCCGTGAAAAGTTTAAGGACAACCCGCAGAAGCAGCAATCGGCCACCATGGAGCTCTTCAAGCGGGCCAAGGTGAACCCAATGGGCGGGTGCATTCCTATCCTGATCACGATTCCGTTTTTCTTCGGTTTCTACCGGATGTTGCGAAGCGCGGCAGAGCTCAGATTCGCGCCCTTTTTGTGGGCGAAAGACCTCACGGCCCCGGATACCATACTTTCGGTAGGGCATGGGACCCTCCCCTTCATCGGCACCCTGGATATCAACATCCTGCCGGTTCTGCTGTGCGCGACGGTGTTCATGCAGATGCGGATCACGCCCCAGCCGATGGTCGACAACGCTCAGGCGCGGATGATGAAGTTCATGCCCTTCCTATTCATGATTTTTTGCTACAGCTATTCGTGCGCATTGTCGCTGTATTCGACGGTCAACGGCCTCTTCACGATCGGGCAGCAGGTCATCATCAATCGGATGAAGGATGTGGACGTAGCGGCCGACGCAGGCTCGGCCAAGAGCGGCTCTGGAAAAGGCTTTCCAGGAAAAGCGATCAAGAACGTCACGCCAAAGAAGCGGGTGTAGTTTTTTGGGGCGGGGACCCTCACGCGCCCAGCGCTTCAGTTTAAGACACAGCCGCTTACGTCGTGCCTTGCGTTGCGGGCGCAGGCGGCATTGCCTGTTTGTTGCCATGACCGACGAAGTCCAGGTTCCCACCGCGAGCCGGTCCGTGGCGGAGGCCGGTTCCCGGGACGATGTCGGAATCGTTCAGGCGCACGATTTCATTTACCCGCGGCCGTTCACTTTTAAGAGCGGCCAGACGCTGCCGGGATTCACGATGCGTTACGAAACCTATGGCGTGCTCAACGCGACGCGCGACAATGTGATTGTCATCTGTCATGCGCTGAGCGGCGATCATCATTGCGCCGGCTGGCACTCCGCCGCGGACCGCAAGCCGGGCTGGTGGAACAATCTGATTGGACCGGGCAAGGCCGTGGATACGCGGCGGTTTTTCGTCGTCTGCGCCAATGTGCTCGGAGGGTGCCAGGGGTCCACGGGCCCATCCTCGCCCAATCCGGCGACCGGTGAGCCTTACGGGGTCCGCTTTCCCTTCGTGACGATCCGGGACATGGTCCATGCCCAGAAACTGCTCCTCGACCACTTGGGTGTGGCGGAAGTGTACGCGGTGATCGGCGGTTCGATGGGCGGAATGCTGGCGATGCTTTTTGTGATCGAATTCCCTGGGTTTGTTCGCCGCCAGATGGTCATGGCGTCCACGAGCCGGGAGAGCGCGCAAGCGATCGCTTTCAACGAGGTCGGGCGCCAGGCGATCATGCAGGATCCCGCTTGGAATCAGGGCGTCTATCCGCGAGACGGCGGTCCGCGGGTGGGGCTGGCGGTCGCCCGCATGATGGCCCACATCACCTATCTGTCCGATGTGGGAATGGACCGGAAATTCGGCCGGCGGAAGCGCGAGTCGGCCGGAAGCGATGCCTACATCCTCGATGCCCAATTCGAAGTCGAGAGCTACCTCCGGCACCAGGGCCAGAGCTTTGTCACCCGCTTCGATGCCAATTCATACCTCTACATCACGCGGGCCCTCGATCAATTCGATCTGGCGCACGCGTATGGCTCCCTCGAGCAGGCCTTTGCTCCGGTTCACGCAGAATCGCTGATCGTCGGCTTCACCAGTGACTGGCTTTTCCCGCCGGAGCAGAACCGCGAGATCGCCCTGGCGCTCCTGCGGGCCGGCAAGCGGGCGACCTACGCGGAACTTGCGACCGATCTGGGCCACGACTCCTTCCTTCTCGAAAGCGAGGAACTGTACGCGCTCGTGCGCGCGTTTCTCGAACGCGGAGAACCCTATGTCTTCGACTTTGCCATCTGAGCCCGGAGCGGCCGCACATGGCGCGACCCCGCGCGGGCTCGTCGCGAAGGGACCGATCGCCAAGCGGACGATCGACATGCAGGTCATCGGCGAGTGGGTCGAGCCCAACGCGCGCGTCCTCGACCTCGGCTGCGGACGCGGCGAACTGCTCGACTACCTCGTTCAGACCAAGCAGGTGTCCGCGGTTGGAGTCGACCTCGACTTCACCCGCATCACCGCCAGCGTGCGCCGCGGTCTGAGCGCCTATCAGGGCGACATGACCGACTTCATGCGCTCCTTCCCGGACCGGCATTTCGACCGCGTGATCTGCTCGCGCACAGCCCAGGAGCTCAACGATCCCTCGGACGTGATCCTCGAGGCGCTTCGCGTTGGCCGCGCGCTCACCGTGGGCTTCGTGAACCACGGATTCTGGAAAAACCGTTTCGATGGTCTATTCCGCGGGCGCAAGCCTCGCAACGCCGTCTACACAACGCCCTGGCACGAGAGCCGTCCGGCCAATCCGCTCACGATCGCCGATTTTGAGGACTTTTGCCGCGCGCGCCAGATCCGGATCGCGCGCCGCGTGCACCTGCTCGGCGACTGGCGGACCCGCTGCCCGGCATTTCCAAACCTGCTGGCCGGGTACGCCGTGTACGATTTGATGAAGGATTGAGCCGCGCCGCACGGAGCGCGCACAGACAATCGGAGCCGTCCTCTGTCGGGAGCCAAATCGGTTCAAGGGCGCTGTATTCGCGGTCCATCTGTTTCCTCAGGCCGCCCACCTCGATCATGAGAACGCCCTCGGGCTTGAGGCGCGGACCCGCCTGCGCGATCAGCTTGCGGATAACGGCCATGCCGTCACCTCCGCCGTCGAGCGCCATCCTCGGCTCGCGCTTGAATTCCCTGGCAAGGGCGTCGACGCGCGCGGTCGGCTCATAGGGCGGATTGCTGAGGATCAGGTCGTAGGTGTCGGGCGTGACGGCGTCAAAGACATCGCTCTGAAACAGGCGAATGCGGCCGCCCAGGCGAAACCGGCGCACGTTGATGGCGGCCACGGCGAGCGCATCCGCCGACAGGTCGACAGCATCCACGCGGGCCCGCTGGAAATGCCGCGCAAGAAGGACAGCGAGGCATCCGGAGCCCGTGCAAACATCGGCGACGCGCTGGACGGCGCTGGGCTTGGGCAGCCACCGGTCGAATCCACCGGCGAACATTTCGACAAAGTAACTGCGTGGAATCAGCACGCGCTCGTCGACGTGGAAGCGCAGACCGCCGAGCCATGCCTCGTGCGTCAGGTACGCGGCCGGTATTCTCTCCTCGATACGGCGGCGGAAAGCCTCCTCGAGAGAGGCGCTCTGCGCGCGGGTGAGCGGACGCTTGAGCACAGCGGCCTCGCTGTCCAAGGGCAGCCCTAGGGTCCGCAGGATCAGATAAAGCGCGTCATCGCGCGCCTCCGTCGAAATCTGCCCGAGCGCAGCGCCCGACCGGAGGTAGAGTCCCTCGGCCCTGAGGAGCCAGCCGCCGGGGGTCGTGGGCAGAGGCTCCGGACGGCCCATATTAAAAGAAAGGAAAGAGGATCGGGACAATCGTTGGATTGATCCAGTGGCAGACGACCATGTACGGAACGCACGCCACTCTGAAGAGCACGGACATCCAGTATCGAAACCCGTCGAGATTGATCGCGACCAAGAGGACCCAGGTGCTCCACCGGGCGATCATGAAGTAGGTCGCCTCGCTCATTCCGGTCGCGTAGCGCAGCAGCGTCCCTCCATCGAGGGGCGGAATCGGGAGGAGGTTGAAGACGGCCAACCCCACGTTCATGAGGATGAGACTGACGAGGGGCTCGGCCAACCGCGGATTGCCAGGAATCGCAAGGGCGCCGATCACCACCCCCACGAGCGCCATGAACAGGTTCGCCGCCGGGCCGGCGAGGCTGACAGCGATCTCGTCGCGGACCCGATGGCGGAAATTGGAGGTGTTGATCCTCACTGGGCGACCCCACCCGAAGAGGAAGAAATTGCCGTGAAATACGAAGATGTTCATGAGCGGGATGAGGATCGTGCCGATCGGGTCGATGTGCGCCATCGGATTGAGCGTTACGCGGCCTTCCGAGCGCGGCGTATCGTCACCGAGGAAATCAGCCACGATCGCATGGGCGAACTCGTGCACGGTGAGGCTCGCGACCAGCGCGATGAAGGTGAGCAGCCCGGTGCGTATGAAGTTCGGGTCGAGATCCATGAGGACCGTTATTTTCCAGCGGTTGCCTGGAGCGCTGCAACCAGCTTCTGCTTTTGTTTTTGAAGGCCGGGCTCGGTCACCCCGGCGAGGATTTCCCGAGCCCGGTCGGGCTGGTTGCGCCGGATCCAGATGTTCGCCTCATGAAGCCGCAGGGTCTGCCGCTCCACCTCCCCGTGGGCCTTGCTTTCCAGCGCGGCCCATACTTTCAGCGCCTCATCCCAGTTCGGGTTGGCAATGTCGTAGAAGGACTCCGCATAGCGGTAGGTAAATTCGATTCGATCGGGGGCAAGGTCCGCGGCATGCTTGAACGCTTCATGCGAGGTCTTGTCCAGGGCGTCGGCCGTCCACGCGCCGCTCTTCAGGAAGTCGTCGCGGGCCTCGTAGAGGAGGGTGCCAAGCTGGTAGTGGTAGAGGGGCTCGTCAGGGGCTAGCTTGAGCGCCGACAGAAAGTAGTTGAGCGCATCCAGGGGTTTCCCCTCTTCCGCCAAGTAGTTTCCAAGTTCGTTCTTCACCATCGGAATCTCGGGGTCGAGCTGATTGGCCTTGAGAAGGACCCCGGCGGCCTCCCTGCGCATGCCCACCTTCCACAGAAGGTAGCCGTAATCGGCGTATCCAGCGGCGGCGGTCGGGTTCTCCCGAAGGAAGGATTCGTACTCGTGGCACAGCAGCTCCACCTGGGAGTGGAAGCTGGGTTGGTCGAGTTTCGCCCCCTGCGCCGCGGCATCGGAGAAAAGCGTCTGCTGCCGCTCGATGATGCCTCGCAGCTTGATATCGGCGAGCGTGTCCGCCCGGAGGGCGGGCAAAGCCGAGGCGAGCAAAGCCAGCAAGGCGGGGAGAAATCGGAGGCGCGGGAGCATCGGAACGTAAGGGTGTGCCGCTGGGACAGGAGTTCGGAGCAGACGTTCGATCAATCTATTCGGCAGGGGGGTCCGGGCAACATTATCCTCCGAATGACAATAGGATCCGCTTCGCCGCCGGACGGAAGCGCCCCTGTGAGGGGAGAAACAGAGGACTCGTTATTTCCGGCCCACATCGCCAACCTGAGGCCGCTGAACCTCCTCGACCGCCATATCTTCAAGAGCGCGCTGTTCGCCTCGGCAGCCGCGGTGGGCCTCTTCGCGTTCGTATTGACGATGGGCAACGTGATACGCGATCTCCTCGGTTTCGTCCTGGCGGGCCAGATGGCTGTGAGCATGGCCGCCAAGCTCGTGCTTCTGATTGTTCCCGCGGTGCTTTCCTACGCACTTCCGTTTGGGATCCTGACGGGCGTGCTATTGACGCTCGGCCGGCTGTCCTCGGACAACGAAATCACGGCCATGCGGGCGGCGGGCATCAGCATGGCGCGGATCGCCCGACCCGTGTTCCTCCTCGGAATCCTTGGAGCCCTGCTCGGATTGCGGGTCAATTTTGAATCCATGCCGTGGTCGCGTGTCGAATACCACCGCGATCTGGCGGCAGCCGTTCGCTCGAACCCGATCAGCCTGATCGTGCCGAAGACCTTTACACGCAGCTTTCCCGGGTACGTCCTCTATGTCGGCTCGATGAAGGGGGCCGTCCTCAACGATTTTTGGCTGTGGCAGCTCGATGGCGAAGGCCGCGCTGTCCGGTTTCTCCGCGCCGAGTCGGCTCATGTGCGTTATGATGAAGAGTCGAACAACCTTATCCTGATCGTCGAGCACGCCCGCATCGAAACGCGCAACCTGAAGAAGCCGGAGGATTTCTCGGAATCACCGGAGGTTGGCATCTTCGAACAATCCGATCCGGTGCCCCTCTCTCTCGATCAATTCTTCGGTGTGGCCAGCGTGCAGCACAAGCCCGAGTGGCTCACGTATCAGCAATCGCGCGACGAGCAGATCCGGCTGGCGCTTCTGCCGCAGACGCCGGTGACGATCAAGGCGCGCACGCGGCTGGCTCTGATCATCCAGCAGAAGGCCACTCTGTCCGTCGCCGCGTTCTCGTTTGCCTTCGTCGGCGTGGCGCTCGGAATCACGGTGTCCCGCCGCGAGACGAGCGCGAACCTCGGTATCGCCGTAGCGCTCGCGCTCGGATATTACTTCCTGACCGTGATGGTCGGATGGCTCGAACCGCATCCGGAGTACCGCCCCGATCTGCTCATGTGGGTGCCCAATCTGATTTTTCTGTTTCTAGGCTGGAGGCTCATGCGGCGCATCGAGCGGGGCTGAGGTAGGCGGGCCGGTCAGCCACGGCGTCCGACGGTCTGCCTGCGTTAGGCCACCTGGGAAGCCACCCAGCCGCTTCGGCCGTCAATCGATTCCATTTTCTGCTCAGCAATCGGAATGGACGCTCGCACCGCGAGCATGCCACGGGCCAGATCGTCGAGGCGCACAAACTCCACCCCGGCCCGCCGGGATGTCGACAGAAACTCCCGGAACCAGGCGCGCTTGCCCATCCCTTCCAGTTCTGCGTGGAGCGTGAATACATTCGGGCGCCCCAGGCGGATCCGCGAAATAAGGTGGGGGGTGATCGCCGGATCCGGAAATTCGGGACGCCCGATCAGCTCGTCGAGTGTGGGCAACGTGGTCGGTATCTCCAAGGTGGAGAACGTCCTTGCCCCTACGCGCGGAAAAAACGGGTGCATGCCGCGGGTGTCGCTCGAATAGAGCAGCCCCGTCTGGTCGTACACTTCGCGGCTGCGCTCATTGCTCTGCCAGCCGGCGGCGCCGGCGGTGAGCGCCTCCATGCCGAATATCCGGCGGAATTCGGCCCGGGCCGCATCGAATTCGGCCCGAACCGCCGGCAGGCTCATGCGCTGAAGGTAGTCCTGCCAGCGGTAGTGGTTGTAGCAGTGAATGCCCACTTCGAACCCGGCATCGCGCACGGCGCGCAGAATCGGGGCATTCCGCCGGCCGATATGCGGGGCCGGCAGAAGGGTCCCGTTGAGAAGGGTTCGTATCCCATACAAGCCCACGACGCTGGTGCGGCTGACCTTGCTGAAGAATCCGGGCCGAAATATGCGAGTGATCGCCCGCCCGGTCTGGTCGGGCCCAAGCGAAAACAGAAAACAGGCGGGCACACCGAACTCACGGCAGTCCGCCACTAGATTGGGGACCCCCACCCGCGTTCCTCGGTCGGTATCGACGTCGATCTTTAGCGCTAGGCGCAGGGACATAGCGGGGGAGTTGCGAACGGACAGGCCGCCGAATCACTCCAGCTCGTAGCCGCGGTGAGTGAGATGGTAGTCGAGGGTCAGGCGGATCGCGGTCTTGAGGTCCACCTTGGGGCGCCAGCCGAGCTGCCGGCGGATGGCGGCGACCGAGGGCACCCGGCGCTGGATATCCTGATAATATTTGCCGAAATACTTGGCGGAGGGAACGACCACCGTGCGGGCCGCCGCGGCATGCTCGCGGTATTCGGGGTACTCCCGGAAAGCGGCGATCACCAGCTTGGCGAGTTGAGCCACACTCACGTTGTTGGCGGGATTGCCGATGTTAAAAATCTGCCGCGAGGCTCGGCCGTTGCGGTTCTCGATAATCCGCAGCAAGGCATCGACCCCGTCCCCGATGAAGGTGAAGGAACGGCCCTGCCTGCCGCCGTCCACCAGTTGCAGGGGTTTCTTGAAAATCACATTCGAGATGAACTGGGTGAAGAGACGGGAACTGCCCTCCTTCGGCTCCATCACATTGTCCAGCTTCGGTCCAATCCAATTGAACGGACGAAAAAGCGTGTAGTCCACTCCGTCGCGAACCCCGTAGGCATAGATTACCCGGTCAAGGAGCTGCTTGGAACACGCGTAGATCCACCGTTGCCGCTCGATCGGCCCATAGACCAGGGGGCTCGCCAACTCGTCGAGTTCCGCGTCAGGGCACATTCCGTACACCTCGGAGGTGGAGGGAAATATGATCCGCTTCCGCCACTTCGCGCATTTGCGCACGATCTCGAGGTTCGCTTCGAAATCCAGCTCGAAGACCCGGAGAGGATCCTTCACGTACTGGACAGGATTGGCGATCGCCACCAGCGGAAGGACGGCATCGCACTTCTTCACGTGGTACTCGATCCATTCGCGGGAGATCGTGATATCGCCCTCGACGAACTTGAACCGGGGATTGCCGAGGCTATCGCCCAGTTTGTGGTCGCCCACGTCCATGCCGTAGACCTCCCAATCCTTCTCTTGGAGGATCGCGTGGATCAGCGAACTGCCGATGAAACCGTTGGCACCGAGGATGAGAACGCGCAGAGGCATGAGGGGAAAGGCATATGCACAAGGCTCCGCGCGATCAAGCACGGGGGCGGGAGCAGGGCTTCGAAGGATTGCCGGTGGAGGAGATGGGGGGTGCGTCGTCGGATGTTGCCGAGGCTCGGATCGGACACCGAACCGGGCTCCAAATGCCGCCGGCTCTTTGCGCCGGCCGGATTGGCGCCCAGCGAGGCGTCCGAAGAGGCAACACTCCTCTGCACCCCCATCTCCTCCGCCGGCAATCCAAGCGCTCCTTGAATATCTCCCCGGGGGGGCTTGATCTTGCTCCGCCAGTGGGGTGCGGCAGGCTGAGGGCATGCGGCGCATTCTTTTCTTTGGGTATAGCGAGGTGGGTTATGAGTGCTTGGATCTGCTGCTCCAGCGCGGCGACGAGGTGGTCGCGTTGTTCACGCATGAGGACAATCCCAACGAAAAGATCTGGTTCAAGACGCCGGCGGTCGCGGCCCGCGCCCATGGGATTCCCATCCACACGCCGGAGAAATTATCGGCGCCCGAATGGACCGATCGGATCGCGGCCCTCCGGCCGGATCTCATCCTATCGGCGTATTATCGGAACATGATCAGCACGCGCGTCCTCAGTCTCGCCCCGCTCGGTGCCTTCAACATGCACGGCTCGCTCCTTCCTAGGTACCGGGGACGGGCGCCCATCAACTGGGCGGTGCTCCACGGTGAGCCCAGGATCGGGATGACGCTTCACCGCATGGTGAGGGCGCCCGACGCGGGTGCCATCGTGGACCAGGAAGGCGTAGATATCGATCCGCGCGACAGCGCCGAACAGGCCTTCCGCAAAGTGCTGCCCTGCGCCCGACGGGTCCTCGCGCGCCAGATCGACGCGCTGCTCGAAGGACGCGCCAGCGAGACTCCGCAGGACGATTCCCAAGCGACCTATTTCGGAGGCCGAAAGCCGGAGGACGGCCGCATCGATTGGACCAAGAGCTCGCGAGAGATTTTCAACCTGATCCGCGCGGTGACCGATCCGTATCCCGGCGCCTTCACGGAGATCGGCGGCGCACGCCTGATGGTGTGGTGGGCCGAGACCCAGGCGGCGTGGTCACCGGCAAATTCTAGACCGGTGCCTGGCGAGGTTCTCTCGGTTTCGCCTCTGGTCGTCGCAACGGGCGATGGGGCGCTGGAAATCGCCCGCTACGAATGGCGGGGCACGCCACCGCCTGCACTGAAGGCAGGGGACAAGCTAGGTTAGGACAGTTCCTAGAAAGAGGGGCCGCAGCGTAGGACCGCGTCGCACGGCCCGAAACCTGCTTGGACTCGGTCCCGCGGCGGCGCCTGCCATTCCGCCGCGCCCCCACCGGACCTCCAGCGTTCCGCCGCCAACTTCCCATGCAACTGAACGGACTTTCACTGCGCACCCGTGTCGTGTCGCCAATCAATGGCGAGATTATTCGGTTCCTGACCTGTGCCCTGTGCCTTCTGGCGTTCGCCCGTATCTCCGGCCGCGCCGCCACATTGGATCTGAACACCGCGACAATTGCCGACCTCCAGGCCGCGTTGGTGAAGGGCTCGCTCACTTCGGAGAAGCTGATGCAGCTCTATCTCGCCCGCATCGCCGCCTATGATCAGCAAGGCCCGACGCTCAACTCGATCATCGTCCTTTCCAAGGATCCGCTCGCCGACGCGCGGGCGATGGATGAGGAACGCAAGGCCAAGGGCCCGCGTTCGCCCTTGCATGGCATTCCCATCCTCGTGAAGGACGTCTTTGATGTGGCCGGCTTCCCCACCGCGGGAGGGTTCAAACCCATGGCCAATTCCTTCCCGGCACGCGACGCCTTCATGATCCACAAGCTGCGCGAGGCCGGTGCGATCATTTTTGGCAAACTGAACGAGAGCGACTGGTTTGGGGTGGCACCGCCCGGCGCCAGCACCCTCAAGGGTCAGGTGCGCAACCCCTACGATCTCACGCGGATTCCCGGCCAGTCGAGCAGCGGTACAGGCGCCTCCGTCGCGGCGTGGTTCTGCGCCGCCGGCCTCGGCAGCGACACGGGAGGATCCGTACAGATTCCCTCGGCCGACAGCAATCTCTTCGGCATGGTGTCCACCCGCGGAGCAATCAGCCGTACCGGCCAAATCTGCAGTTCCATCACTCACGAACGCAGTGGCCCCATCTGCCGCTCGATGACCGATCTCGCCCTTATGCTCACCTACATGGTCGGCTTCGACGCTGAAGACCAGGTGACCGCCAACAGCCTCGGCCGGCTGCCCACGGAGCCTTATACGGCCTTTCTGAACAAGGGCGCCTTGAAGGGCGCGCGGCTGGGCGTGCTGCGCAGTCTTTTCCGCGGCAGCCATGAGGAATATGCCGAAGGCTATCGCCTGACGGACGAGGCCATGAAACGCCTGACGGCCGCCGGTGCCATTCTCGTCGATCCCGTCGGCCTGGATTTCGATTTGCCCGAAGCGCTGGCTGACGCGTCGGTCTCCAGCTACGAGCGCAAACCCTCCCACAACTGGTACCTCTCCCGACTGCCGGCCGATGCTCCCATCCACAGCGTGGACGAGATGATCGCCAAGGCGGGTGACATCGTGAAGCCCGTCGTCAAGGAGTCCAACGCCCTCCCGCCGCTTGACCACTATGAACCTTATCTCGCGCGCCTGAAGCAGCAGCAGGTCATTCGCGAGGCGGTGATCGCAATGATGGATAGGTATCAGCTCGATGCGCTCATCTATCCGTTCAAGGTCGTCCCGCCGGCCAAGATTCAAATCGACGCCGGCAGTGGGGGCGGCGGAAGCGGCGAAGGATCGACCGGCAGCGCCAATATCAGCGCCCGCACCGGACTGCCCGCCCTTTGCGCGCCAGCTGGACTGACGAAGGAGGGCCTACCGATCAGCCTCCAGTTCCTGGGGCGTCCGTGGAGCGAGCCGAAACTCATCGCGCTCGGCTACGCCTACGAACAGGCGTCGCCGGCGCGCCAGCCGCCCCCCAACACACCCGTTCTCACCGGGGAAACCGTAAGTTACTGACACCCATCACTACAGCGAATGAGAACCTTCCGCTTCATCCCACCTCTGGTCTCTCTCGTCTCCTTCCTCTGGGTGATAGCCGCCTCTCCCCTGCTTGCCGCCACGCTCGATCTCTCCACCGCGACGATCGCCGACCTCCAGGCTGCGATGGAGAAGGGCGCACTCACTTCAGAAAAGCTCGTTCAGCTCTACCTCGCCCGCATCGAGGCCTATGACCAGAAGGGGCCGGCGCTCAACACCATCATCACGCTCAACCCCAGAGCGCTCGACGAGGCCAGAGCCCTTGACGCCGAGCGAAAAGCCAAAGGCCCCCGCTCTCCCCTCCACGGCATCGTCGTCCTCGCCAAGGATGTCTTCGATACAAAGGACATGCCCACGTCCGGGGGCTTCAAGTTCATGGCCACCTCGCAGCCCTCGCGCGATTCCTTCATCATCAATCGCCTGCGCAAGGCCGGAGCCATCATCCTCGGGAAGCTCAACCAGTCCGACTGGTACGGGGTCGCCTCCTCCCAGGGCGCGAGCACATTGAAGGGCCAGGTGCTCAGCCCCTACAATCCGGGCAAATCGCCAGGGGGCTCCAGCTCGGGCACAGGTTCCTCCATGGCCGCTTGGTTCGCAACGGTGGGCCTCGGGAGCGACACGACCGGCTCCATCGTCATCCCGAGCACACTCGCCGATCTCGTCGGCATCTCCGCGACGCATGGGCTCGTGTCGCGCACCGGCCAGATGTGGAGTTCGCCCTCGCAGGAAAGCGGCGGGCCGATGTGCCGCAGCGTCTATGACGCCGCGGCGGTGCTCGGAGTGATCGCCGGTTACGACCCCGCCGATATGCCCACCCAGGCGAGTCTCGGCAAAATCCCCGACCGCCCCTATACCAGCTTCATCGACAAGAACGGCCTCAAGGGCGCCCGGGTTGGCGTGCTGCGTGAAATGATTCGCAGCGGCCCCGCTCACGAGGAAGGCCGCGCGCTCTTCGATAAGGCGCTGGCCGACTTCAAGGCGGCCGGCGCAATCGTCGTGGATCCCGTGCTTACGGGTCTCGACCTGCCTGTCGCGCAAACCCAAGCGAACGCGCCCACCTACGAGCGCGCCGACGCAATCAATAAATACCTTGCCGCGCTCCCCCCGACTGCGCCGATCCGCACCGTGGAGGAAATGATCGCCAAGGGCGGCAGTCTCGTGAAGCCCGCGATCATCGAGGCCGCAAAGCTCGGCCCGCTCGATCACAACAAGCAATTTGCCGCCGCGCTCAAGGAACAGACCGTAATCCGCGAAGCGATCGTCGGGTTGATGCAGGAACTTCAGCTCGACGCCGTCATTCTGCCCTACCGCACCAACGTCGATGACAAGGTCGGCCTCCCCGCCGGCGGTGGTGGCGCCGCGGGCACCGGCAACTCCATCGCTTCCTGCACCGGCCTGCCGACGATCATCGTCCCCGGCGGATTCTTCTCCTCCGACGGAATGCCCTTCGCCGTTCAATTCCTCGGCCGGCCTTTCACCGAACCGACGCTTATCAAGGTCGCCAGCGGCTATGAGGCCGTGACCGCGCACCGCAAGGCTCCGGCACTCACTCCTCCCCTTCCCGGCGAGTCGATCACCTACTGATTCGCTCCATGGATCATCCGTACCGCCTCGGCCTGCTTCAGCGTTGGATGTTGAAGGCGGTGCTATGGGCATGTGTCGCAGCGCTCTCCGCCCGCGGGGCAACGCTCGATCTCAGCACCGCAACGATTGCCGACCTGCAAGCCGCGCTCACCCGTGGATCGTTGACCTCCGAGACCTTGCTCCAGCTCTACCTGAAGCGCATCGAGGCCTACGACCAGCAGGGGCCGGCGCTCAATTCGGTCATAGTCCTGGCCAAGGATGCTCTCGACCAAGCCCGCGCCCTCGACGCGGAACGCAAGGCCCAGGGCCCGCGCGGCCCGCTCCACGGAATTCCAATCCTGGTGAAAGACGTGTACGACGTGAAAGGCCTGCCCACGGCCGGCGGATTCAAGCCCATGGCCGACTCGTTTCCCACCCGCGACGGCTTCGTCGTCGCCAAGCTGCGCGCCGCCGGCGCGATCGTTTTCGGCAAGCTGAATGAAAGTGACTGGTTCGGCATCGCTCCCCGCGGCGGAAGCACGCTCAAGGGCCAAGTGCACAATCCCTATGATCTCACGCGCATTCCAGGCTCTTCGAGCAGCGGCACCGGCGCGGCGGTCGCCTCATGGTTCTGCGCCGCTGGCCTCGGAAGCGACACCGGCGGCTCGGTTCAGACACCTTCCGCCGACACCAATCTTTTCGGCCTGGTCGCGACCCGGGGCGCCGTCAGCCGCACTGGCCAGATTTGCAGCTCTTTCACCACGGAGCGCGCCGGCCCAATCTGCCGCAACATGACCGACCTCGCGATCATGCTCAGCGCGATGGTCGGTTTCGATGCCGAAGACCTGGTCACCGCCAATAGCCTCGGCCGGCTCCCCGCCGAACCGTACACGGCCTTTCTCAAGAGCGATGCACTCCAAGGGGCGCGCATCGGCGTCGTCCGCAGCCTCTTTCGCGGCGGCCGGCAATTCGCAGAAGGCCATCGCCTCGCCGCCGAGGTCCTTGAGCGCCTCAAGAAGTCCGGCGCCGTGCTCGTCGATCCGGTTGGTGTCGATTTCGATCTGATCAACGCGCTCGGCAACGCCTCGCTGAGCGGCTACGAACGCAAATTCTCGCACAATTGGTATCTCTCGCGCCTTCCTGTCGGGGCCCCCATTCGCAGCGTCGACGAAATGATCGAAAAGGCGCCGGACATGGTCCTGCCCGCCGTCAAGCAGGCAGCCGCGATCGCCTCGCTCGACCACAACCCGGAGTACCTGGCCCGGCTGAAGCAGCAGATAATAATCCGCAATGCGCTCGTTGCGATGATGGACAAATACGAGCTCGATGTACTGGTCTATCCCTACAAAACCAGCCCCGCCGCAAAGATCGTGGGCGCTGCCGTCGAACGCGACCCTGATGAGACCGCCGCGGGGACCGCTAACATCAGTGCCAATACAGGTCTGCCGGCCCTGGTCTTACCCGCCGGCCTCACCAAGGAAGGCCTTCCCATCGGGATGCAGTTTCTCGCGCGGCCGTTCGCGGAGCCAACGCTGATCGCCCTCGGCTACGCTTATGAGCAAGCCTCGCCTCCGCGCCAGCCGCCGCCGCACGCGCCCGCGCTCCCCGGCGACACCCTCACCTATTGATCCAGAAAAGGGCCCTATTTTCGATGAAATATCCGCTCTGCCGTCTTCTCCGCCCGCTCCGGCAGCGGAGCTTGAACTTGGGATGTTCGATGTTCGCCGCCGCGCTTGCTGCCTGCGCGACGACGGCGCGCGCGACCACGTTCGACCTAAGCACCGCCACGGTCGCCGACATCCAGGCCGCGATGGACAAGGGCGCCCTCACTTCGGAAAAGCTCGTACAGCTCTACCTGGCGCGCATCGCCGCGTACGATCAGCAGGGACCGGCGCTCAACACCATCATCACGCTCAACCCCAAGGCCCTCGACGAGGCACGGGCCCTCGACGCCGAGCGCAAGGCCAAGGGTCCACGGTCCCCGCTCCATGGCGTCGTCATCCTCGTCAAGGATGTCTACGATACGAAAGACATGCCCACCAGCGGCGGCTTCGCGCCCATGGCCACCTCGCAGCCCACCCGCGACTCCTTTGTCATCAATCGCCTCCGCCAGGGCGGGGCCATCATCCTCGCCAAGCTCAACCAGTCCGACTGGTATGGCGTCGGCAAGAACGGCGGCGGCACTCTCAAAGCCCGCGTCATCAGTCCCTATAATCCGAACAGATCGGGCGGTGGCTCCAGCAGCGGGACCGGAGCGGCGATGGCCGCCTGGTTCGGCACGGTCGGCCTCGGCAGCGACACCACCGGCTCCGTCATCGTTCCTAGCACCCTCAACGGCCTGGTCGGCATGTGCGCGACCCACGGCCTGGTCTCACGCACCGGAATGATGTGGAGTGCACCCCGCCAGGAAAGCGCCGGCCCGATGGGCCGCAGCGTTTACGACATCGCCGCCATGCTAGACGCCATGGCCGGCTATGACCCTGCCGACCTATGCACGCAGGATGGCGTCGGCAAAATTCCCGCGCAGTCCTATACCCGTTTCGTCAAAGCCGACGGCCTCAAAGGCGCGCGCATCGGCGTCCTCCGTGAGATGGTGCGCCCCGGCGCCACCCATGCCGAAGGCGTCGCTCTCTTTGATCAAGCGGTCGCGGACATGAAAAAAGGCGGCGCTCTCGTCATCGATCCGGTGCTCACCGGCATCGACCTCGTGCAGGCGCAGTTCACCGCCGACACCGCCGACTACGAACGCGCCACCGCCATCGACAAATACCTCGCCGGTCTTCCCCCCACCGCACCCATCCGCTCCGTGGATGAAATGATCGCCAAAGGGGGCGCCCTCGTCAAACCCGGGATCATCGAGACCGCGAAGCTCCGCGGCAAACTCGATCACCTGCCCGAACTCGCCGCGGTCTACCGCCAGCAGGACATGCTGCGCGCCGCCCTCACGGGCCTCATCGAAAAATACCAGCTTGATGTGCTTGTGCTCCCGTACCGCACGGCCGTGCCCGACGACATCAATCACATGCCGGCCGAGACCTGGCAGCGGGCCGATGTGCGCAACCACCTCGCCTCCTCCACCGGCATGCCGACGATCATCGTGCCCGGTGGCTTCTGGTCCGGCGTCGGCATGCCCTTTGGCGTGCAATTCCTCGGCAAGCACTTCACCGAACCCACCCTCCTCAAGGTCGCCGCGGGCTACGAGGCCGCAACGCAGCGTCGCAAATCACCCGCCAGCACCCCTGCTCTCCCCGGCGAGACATTCACCTACTGAAATCCCCGTTCCGTCCAGACCTCCATGAGATATCCGCATCCTCTCCGCCATTTCTCCTCTCACCGCCAGAGATTCCGCCTCGGAGCCGGCGTGATGGGAGCTTGCCTTGGCCTCGCGGCGTTTTCTGCGCGCGCCGCCACCTTCGAACTTTCCACGGCCACCGTCGCCGATATCAACGCGGCCTTCGATGCGGGCGCCCTCACTTCGGAAAAGCTTGTGTCGCTCTACCTCGCCCGCATCGCCGCCTACGACCAGCAGGGCCCCAAGCTCAATACGATTATCACGCTCAATACGAAAGCGCTCGACGAGGCCCGCGCCCTCGACGTTGAGCGCAAGGCCAAGGGACCGCGCTCCCCGCTCCACGGCATCCCCATCCTGGCGAAGGACGTCTACGATACGGTCGAAATGCCCACTTCCGGCGGCTTCAAGCCCATGGCCACCTCTCAGCCGGCGCGTGATTCCTTTGTCATCAACCGCCTGCGCCAGGCGGGCGCCATCATCCTCGGCAAGACCAATCAGGCCGACTGGTATGGCGTCGCCGCACGGGGCGCGAGCACCCTGAAGGGCCAGGTGATCAGCCCCTACAATCCCAAGAAATTCTGCGGCGGGTCGAGTTCAGGCACGGGCGTCGCCATGGCGGCTTGGTTCGCCACCATTGGACTCGGCAGCGACACCAGCGGCTCCGTGGTCATCCCCACCGCCCACAACAGCCTCGCCGGCTTTTCCACGACGCACGGACTGGTCAGCCGCACGGGAATGATGTGGAGTTCCCCGTCACAGGAAAACGGCGGCCCGCTAGGCCGCTGCGTTTACGACTGCGCCGCCATTATCGACGCCGTCGCCGGCTACGACCCCGCGGATCTTCCCACCCAGGACAGCGTCGGGAAAATACCCGACCGGCCCTACACCAGTTTCGTCTCCGCGAACGGCCTCAAGGGCGCGCGGGTCGGTGTGCTCCGCGAAATGATCCGCCATGGCCCAACCCATGTCGAAGGCATCGCCCTGATGGAACAGGCCATCGCCGACTTCAAGAAGGCCGGCGCGCTCGTCGTCGATCCGGTGCTCACCGGATTGAACCTCCCGGAAGAGCACCTGAGTGCTAGCGCCAGCGAATACGAGCATATAGCCGCCATCAACAAATACCTCAGCGGGCTGCCCGACACCGCGCCCATTCGCACCGTCGACGAGATGGTCGCAAAGGGCGGCTCCCTCGTGAAGGCCGCCATCATCAAGGATTCCAAGAGCCATGTCTCGATGGACCACAATCCGCTGCTCGCCGCCGCTTACAAGCAGCAGGCGGTGCTCCGCGAGGCCCTGGTCAGCGTGATGGACAAATACCAGCTCGACGCGCTCATCCTGCCCTATGAGACCGCGCTGATTTGGGACATTCCCCTCAACAATGGCGCCGATCCCGAATCCCGCAACGCGCTCGCCTCGTTCACGGGACTTCCCACGGTCCTCGTCCCCGGCGGCTTCTTTCCGTCGGACGGAATGCCATTCGCCGTGCAGTTCCTCGGTCGCAAATTCTCCGAGCCCACGCTCATCAAGCTGGCCAGCGGGTTTGAGGCCGCGACCAAGCATCGCCAGTCCCCCTCGTCCACGCCGCCGCTCCCAGGCGAAAGTTTCACCTATTAGTCCCCATCCCGTCCGCCCATCATGCAAACACGCACCGTCTTCTCCGCCCTCGTCCTCGCGCTCGCCCTCTTAGCGGCGCCTCTCGGCGCCAAGACCCTCGACCTTACCACCGCCACGGTCCCCGAACTCGAGGTTGCGCTCAATTCCGGCGCGCTCACCTCGGAAAAACTGGTCGAACTCTACCTGGCCCGCATCGCCGCCTACGACAAGCAGGGGCCGGTCATCAACGCCGTCATCACCCTCAATCCGAAAGCCCTGGACGAGGCGCGAGCGCTCGACGCCGAGCGCAAAGTCAAGGGTCCGCGCTCGCCGATCCATGGCATCCCGATCGTGCTGAAGGACAATTACAACACCTTCGATCTGCAGACGACGGGCGGCTGCCAGCTGCTCAAAGGATCCATCCCGCCCGCCGACGCTTTCGTCGTGAAAAAGATGCGCGACGCCGGAGTGATCATCCTCGCCAAGGTCAACATGGCCGAGTTCGCCTTGGGCGGCGGTGCGCCGAACGGCTTCAGCTCGATGGGCGGCCAAACGCGCAACCCGCACGATCCCACGAAGGGCCCCGCTGGATCGAGCGGCGGCACGGGCGCCGGCATCGCCTCGGTCTTCGCCCAATTCGGCATGGGCACCGACACCGGAGGCTCGATCCGCGGCCCCTCCGCTGCCAACGGCATCGTCGGTCTTAAGCCAACGCGGGGCCTTCTCAGCCGCAACGGCATCATCCCGCTGTCGCTTTCGAACGACACCGGCGGCCCGATGGCGCGCAGCGTGACCGATATCGCGGTTGCTCTGGGTATCATGACGGGCGTCGATCCCGCAGATGACGCCACCAAGACCAGCGCGGGCAAGTTCCAGAAGGACTATACGCAGTTCCTGAAAAAAGGCTCGCTTCGTGGCGCGCGCATCGGTGTCGCCCGCGATTTCTTCGGCCAGAACGCCGAGACCGACCGCATCATCAACGAGGCCGTCCTCAAACTCAGGGAACTCGGCGCCACCGTCGTCGATCCCGTCAAGTTCCCCGCCTATTTCATGGACGGCCGCCGCGGAGGGGGCGCGTCACCATTTGCCACGGAATTCAAGGCGCAGCTCGCCGTCTACCTCGCCACATTGAAGCCCGGTTATCCGCGCACCCTCGCCGAAATCGTCGCGAAGGCCGAAGACCCGGCCACTGGCTACACCAGCCCGTGGAAACGGGACAACATGAAGAAGATGCTCGAGACGGCGGTGGACCTTGACGATCCCACGTACCTCGCGGTCGTGAACGAAGGTTATGCGCTGATCCGCGCCACGGTCCTCGGCGTCCTCGCGAAGGACAACCTCGATGCGCTCGTCTATCCCACCGCCCCTCGGCCCGCCGCCCCCATCGGCACCGGGACATTGGGTGGCGAGACTGACCCCGCCGCTGCCGGCGGCGGCAGCGCCACGAGCATCGCCAATCAGACCGGCTTCCCCGATCTCATCGTGCCGGCCGGAATGACCAGCGACGGATTGCCCGTGACCATCTCCTTCTTTGGCCCGGCCTACAGCGAGGGCAAGCTCCTGGGTTACGGATTTGATTTCGAACAGGCCACCAAGGCCCGCGCGTTGCCCAAGTACACGCCCAAGCTCCCCGGCGACACTCTCACCTACTGATATCCTCCCATGAAAGCCCGCCTACTTCTCCTTGTCTCCCTCCTCGCGCTCGGTGCGGCCCCTCTGCGCGCCGAACCGATCGACCTCGCCAACGCCACCATCGGCGACCTGCAGGCCGCGATGGCCAAGGGCACGCTCACCGCGGAAAAGCTCACGCAATTGTTCCTGGCCCGCATCGCCGCCTACGACCAGCAGGGACCGAACATCAACTCCGTGATCCTGCTCAATTCCAAAGCGCTCGAAACCGCCCGGGCCCTCGATGCCGAGCGCAAGGCAGGCAAGGTGCGCGGACCTCTCCACGGCATACCCGTTGTCCTCAAGGACAATTACAACACCTACGACCTGCAGACGACCGCGGGCTGCCAATTGCTCGAAGGTTCCATTCCGCCCGCGGACGCTTTCGTCGTGAACAAGCTTCGCGAGGCGGGCGCCATCATTCTCGCCAAGGTCAACCTCAGCGAGTTCGCCGGCGGCGGCAGCGTCGGGGGCACCGGGGGCGGCGGCGCCCGGCGCGGCGGTGCCGCGGCCTCGTCCACGCCTCCGGCTCCCTTACCCACGATGGATAGTCCCCGCCACGGCCCCAACATCCCCGGGGCGCAAAGCTCGATGGGCGGACTGACGGTCAATCCCCATGATATCACCAAGTCCGTGGCTGGCTCCAGCGGCGGCACGGGCGCGTCGATCGCGGCGGATTTCGCGCAGTTCGGCATGGGCACCGACACCGGCGGCTCCATCCGGGGCCCGTGCGCCGCCAACGGCATCGTTGGGCTCAAGCCCACGCGCGGCCTCCTCAGCCGCAGCGGCATCGTTCCGCTCGCGCTCTCGTTCGACACGGGCGGACCGATGGCTCGCAGCGTCTACGATATCGCCGTCGCCCTCGGCGTCATGACCGGGGTCGATACCGCCGACGCGGCCACCTATAGCAGCGCGGGCGTGGCCCAGAAAGATTACACGAAGTTCCTTCAGTTAGGAGCTCTCAAGGGGGCGCGCATCGGTGTCCTGCGGGACTTCTTCGGCCAGAATGCCGAGACCGATCGCATCATGGAGGAATCCATCGCCAAGCTCAAAGAGCTCGGCGCCACGGTCATCGACCCGGTCAAGCTTCCCGCCACCATGATGGCGGCCCGCAACTCCATCGAGACTTTGATCATCGATTCCGAGTTCAAGGCACAGATCGCCGAGTATCTCGCCACGCTCAAACCCGGCTATCCGCGCACCCTCGCTGAACTCGCCGCGGGGGCCGCCGATCCCGATGCCCACTACCGCAGCGACTCGAAGCGCGACGGCCTGAAACGAAACGACGAGCAAGCCCTTGCGCTCACCGATCCGATCTATCTCGCGGCCAAGAACGAAGGCCTGGCCCTCACGAAAGCAACCATGCTTTCGGTGTTCGCAAAGTTCAAACTCGATGCCGTGGTCTATCCCACCTCACCCAGACCCGCCACGCCGATCGGCGTCACGGGCGGTGGCGGCGGGGGGCTCTCCGCAACCAGCATTGCGAACCAGACCGGCTTCCCCGATCTCATCGTTCCTGCCGGAATGACCAAGGATGGACTGCCCGTCACCATGTCCTTCTTCGGACTGGCCTACACCGAGCCCAAGCTCCTCAGCTACGGCTATGATTTCGAGCAGGCCACCCATGCTCGCAAACTGCCGAAATACACGCCGGCGCTGCCCGGCGATACCGTCCTCAACTGATCCACCCGTGAATACCGACCATCCCCTTCATCCGGATGCTCGATGGTCGCGGTGCGCCGTCCTGGCGCTCGCCATCGCCCTCTGGCTTGCGCCCGGCGCCCGCGCGACCGAAATCAAACTCGAGGATGCGACCATCGCCGAGCTCCAGGACGCCATGACCAAGGGCTCGCTGACCTCGGAGAAGCTGGTCTCCCTCTACCTCGCCCGTATCAAGGCCTACGACCAGCAGGGCCCCAAGCTCGATACCATCATCACGCTGAATCCAAAAGCGCTGGACGAGGCCCGTGCTCTCGATGCCGAACGCAAGGCCAAGGGACCGCGCTCCCCGCTCCATGGAATTCCGATTTTGGCCAAGGATGTCTTCAACACCGCTGAAATGCCGACCTCCGGCGGCTTCAAGCCCATGGCGACCTCCCAGCCCGCGCGCGATTCCTTCATCATCGACCGGCTCCGCAAAGCGGGCGCCATCATCCTCGGCAAGACCAACCAGGCCGACTGGTATGGCGTGGCCACTCGCGGTGCCAGCACGCTCAAGGGCCAAGTGTTGAGCCCCTATAACCTCAAGAAATTCCCCGGCATGTCCAGTTCCGGTACCGGTGCGGCGATGGCCGCCTGGTTTGCCACGGTCGGCCTCGGCAGCGACACCGGCGCCTCCATCGTCATGCCCACCTCTCACAACGAGCTCGTCGGTTTTGCCATGTCGCACGGCCTGGTCTCGCGCACCGGCCAGATGTGGAGTTCCCCCTCGCAGGAGAACGCCGGCCCCATGGGGCGCAGTGTCTATGATTGTGCCGTCGTGCTCGACGCCATCGCCGGCTACGATCCGGCGGACCTCGCGACCCAGGCCAGCATCGGCAAGATTCCCGACAGACCCTACACCAGCTTCATCACACGCGACGGCCTCAAGGGCGCGCGCGTCGGCGTCCTCCGCGAGATGTTCCGCAGCGGCCCCCTTCACGCCGAGGGCAATGCCCTGGCGGAGAAGGCCATCGCCGACTTCAAGAAGGCCGGGGCGATCGTCGTCGATCCGGTTCTCACCGGCCTCAAGCTCACTGAGGCGCAGAATGACGGGGCCGCCTCCCGCTACGAAGTGGCGGCCGCCATCAACAAATATCTGGCCGAGCTGCCACCCTCCGCGCCGATCCACACCGTGGACGAGATGATCGCCAAGGCCGGCGATGTGACGGTCAAACCCAACATTATCGAGGCCAACAAAGCGCTCAAGAAGGGCTCACTCGATCATAGCGTGGAACTAGTCGCCATGCTCAAGGGCCAGGATGTGCTGCGCAGCGCCCTCGTCGCCGTCATGGACAAGTACGAGCTCGATGCGCTCATCCTGCCCTTCCGCACCGTGCAGATCGAGGACGTCGGCCTCGCCGTCGATCCCCACCCGGACGATTCCGCCAACCATCTCAGCTCCTATACCGGCCTGCCAACGATCATCGTGCCCGCCGGATTCTACCCCTCCGACGGAATGCCCTTCGGCATGCAATTCCTCGGGCGCCCCTTCACCGAACCCACGCTCATCAAGCTGGCGAGCGGCTTCGAAGCCGCAACGCGCGCACGAAAGGCCCCCGCCTCCACGCCCGCGCTTCCGGAAGAAACCATTAGCTATTGAACTCACCCAAGCGTTCTCCGCTGCCCACCACCCACGTCCTCTTCAAACGCCTCCCGCTCACATCCTCTCAAAGAACCTCATGCACGCCCGTCCCACCGATACCCTCCGCCTTCGATTCCATAAGCCTGCCGTCATGAAATCTCACCGCCCTCGTCGGCTCGTCGCCGCCTTCATCCTCGCACAATGCGCCGCGGCCTTCCCCCAGGCCATTTCCGCCAAGACCCTCGACCTCACCACGGCCACAGTCCCCGAACTCGATGTGGCGCTCAATTCCGGGGCGCTCACCTCGGAAAAACTGGTCGAACTCTACCTCGCTCGCATCGCCGCCTATGACAAGCAGGGGCCGGTCATCAACGCCGTCATCACCCTCAACCCCAAAGCGCTTGAGGAAGCCCGCGCCCTCGATGCCGAGCGCAAGATCAAGGGGCCGCGCTCACCGATTCACGGCATCCCGATCGTGCTGAAGGACAACTACAACACCTTCGATCTTCCGACCACGGGCGGCTGCCAGCTGCTCAAGGGCTCGATTCCGCCCGCAGACGCCTTCGTCGTGAAGAAGATGCGCGACGCCGGGGCGATCATCCTCGCCAAGGTCAACATGGCCGAGTTCGCCTCGCCCGGCGGTGCGCCGAATGGCTTCAGCTCGATGGGAGGCCAGACGCTCAACCCGCATGATCTCACGAAAGGTCCCTCGGGATCGAGCGGCGGCACGGGTGCTTCCCTCGCGGGAGCCTTTGCGCAATTTGGAATGGGCACCGACACCGGTGGCTCCATCCGGGGACCGTCCTCCGCCAACGGCATCGTCGGCCTCAAGCCCACGCGCGGCCTCCTCAGCCGCAATGGAATCATCCCGCTGGCGCTCTCCCTCGACACGGGCGGCCCGATGGCGCGCAGCGTGACCGACATCGCCGTAGCCCTCGGCATCATGACTGGCGTGGATCCCGCCGACGACGCCACCAAGACAAGCGCGGGCAAGTTCCAAACGGACTACACCCAATTCCTGAAAAGGGGCTCGCTCCGAGGCGCGCGTATCGGCGTGGCCCGCGACTTCATGGGCCAGAACGCGGAGACCGACCGCGTCATGGAGGAAGCCATCCTCAAGCTCAAGGAGCTCGGCGCCACGGTGGTCGATCCGGTCAAGTATCCGGCCTATTTCATGAGCGCACGCCGGGGAGGCGCCACGTCGACCTCCGGCACGGAGTTCAAAGCCCAGATCGCGGTGTATCTGTCCACGCTCAAGCCCGGCTATCCGCGCACGCTGGCTGAACTGGTCGCCAAGGCTGAAGATCCGGCCACCGGCTACACCAGCCCGTGGAAGCGCGATAGCATGAAGAAGACCCTCGAGACCGCATCGGAGCTCGACGATCCCACCTTCCTCGCAGTCGTCAACGAAGGTTACGCGCTGATCCGCTCCACCGTCCTGGCGGTGATGGCGAAGGACAATCTCGACGCGCTCGTCTATCCCACCTCCCCGCGCCCCGCCCTGCCCATCGGCAAGGGAACTCTGGGCGGCGAGACGGAGCCGGGCGCCACCACCGCGGGTGGCGGCAGCGCCACGAACATCGCCAACCAAACCGGGTTTCCTGATCTCATCGTGCCCGCCGGCATGACCAACGACGGCTTGCCCGTGACCATCTCCTTCTTTGGCCCGGCCTACAGCGAAGCGAAGCTCATCGGCTACGGATTCGATTTTGAACAGGCCACCAAAGCCCGCGTATTGCCCAAATACACCCCCAAACTCCCCGGCGACACCCTTACCTACTGATCCATTCTCCAATGAAAGCCCGCCTTCTCCTCCTTGTTTCCCTCCTCGCGCTCGGTGCGGCCGCTCTGCGCGCCGAGCCGCTCGACCTCTCCACGGCCACCATCGGCGATCTTGAGGCCGCGATGGCCAGCGGCACGCTCACCGCCGAAAAGCTCACCCAATTGTATCTGGCTCGCATCGCCGCGTACGATCAGCAGGGGCCGAACATCAACGCCGTGATCTTCGCCAATCCCAAGGCGCTGGAAACGGCCCGAGCCCTCGACGCCGAGCGCAAGGCCGGCAAGGTGCGCGGTCCGCTCCACGGCATCCCCATCGTCCTCAAGGACAATTACAATACTTACAACATACCGACGACCGCGGGCTGCCAATTGCTCGAAGGTTCCATACCACCCGCGGACGCCTACGTCGTGAACAAGCTTCGCGAGGCGGGTGCCATCATCCTCGCCAAGGTGAACCTGAGCGAGTTTGCCGGCGGCGGCAGCCTCCGCGCCGGCGCCACGGCAGCGGCCACGCCGCCTCCTCCCCTTCCCACGATGGACAGTCCCCGCCACGGCGCCAACATCCCCGGCGCCCAGAGCTCGGTCGGCGGACTGACCGTCAATCCTCACGATATCACCAAGACCGTGTCGGGCTCCAGCGGCGGCACGGGCGCGTCGATCGCGGCGGTGTTCGCGCAGTTCGGCCTCGGCACCGACACCGGCGGCTCCATCCGCGGCCCGTCCTCCGCCAACGGCATCGTCGGGCTCAAGCCCACGCGCGGGCTGCTCAGCCGCAACGGCATTGTTCCGCTCGCGCTCTCGTTCGACACCGGAGGACCGATGGCTCGCAGCGTCTACGATATCGCTGTGGCCCTCGGCGTCATGACCGGAGTCGATCCCGCCGACGCGGCCACCTATAGCAGCGCGGGCATGGCCGAGAAAGATTATACGAAATTCCTCCAGTTGGGCTCGCTCAAGGGAGCGCACATCGGAGTCCTCCGGAACTTCTTTGGCCAGAACGCCGAGACCGATCGCATCATGGAGGAATCGATCGCCAAGCTTAAGGAGCTCGGCGCCACGGTGGTCGACCCGATCAAGCTGCCGCCCTCCATGCTGGAGGCGCGTGGCGCGCTCTCGACTCTGATCATGGACTCGGAGTTCAAGGCGCAGATCGCCGAGTATCTGTCCACCCTCAAGCCCGGCTACCCGCGCACGCTCGCCGAACTCGCCGCGAAGGCGGCCGATCCCGACTCCCATTATCGCAGCGATGCGAAACGCGATGGCCTGAAGAGCAACGACGAGCGAGCCCTCGCGCTGACCGATCCGCTCTATCTGGCGGCCAAGAACGAAGGCCTGGCTCTCACGAGGGCGACCATGCTCGCGGTGTTCGAGAAGTATAAACTGGACGCCCTCGTCTATCCGACGTCGCCCAAGCCGGCGACCCCGATCGGGGTCACCGCCGGTGGAGGTGGTGGGGCGCTCTCCGCCACCAGCATCGCCAACCAGACCGGCTTCCCCGACCTGATCGTGCCCGCCGGAATGACCAACGAAGGCCTGCCCGTCACGATCTCCTTCTTCGGACCGGCTTACAGCGAGCCCAAACTCCTCGGGTACGGCTATGATTTCGAGCAGGCCACGCACGCCCGCAAACTGCCCAAGTACACTCCCGCGCTGCCGGGCGACACGCACATCAATAACTGATCCAGCGAACCCGCCGCGATGAAGACATGCCTCCCTGTTCGGCTGGTCTGCGCCCTGGTCTTCGCCACGTGCGCGCTGATCGTTGCGCCGGCCGTTTCCGCCAAGACCTTCGAGCTCACCACCGCAACCATCGCCGACCTCCAGGAGGCGATGGCCAAGGGCGCCCTCACCTCGGAGAAACTCACCGAACTCTATCTCGCGCGCATCGCCGCCTATGACAAACAAGGGCCCAAGCTCGCCGCGTTTCTCTACCTCAATCCCAAGGCGCTCGACGAAGCCAGGGCACTCGACGCTGAACGCGCGGCCAAGGGTCCCCGCGGCCCGCTTCACGGCATTCCCATCGTCCTCAAGGATGTGTTCGACACGGTGGACATGCCCACCACCGGAGGGTGGCTCCCGCTCAAGGGCGTAAAGCCCACCAAGGACTCCTTCATCGCGAAAAAACTTCGGGAGGCCGGCGTGATCATCATCGGCAAGACCAACCAGTCCGACTGGTACGGCCAGCCCGAGAACGTCGCCGCCTCCACCCTGGGAGGCAACACGCTCAACCCCTACGACCTCACCCGCACGCCGGGCTGGTCGAGCTCGGGCACCAGCGCAGCGATGGCCGCCGTCCTGGCCGCCGCCGGTCTGGGAAGCGAGACCGGCTTCTCGATCCGCACTCCCACGAGCGACGGCAATCTCTTCGGTCTCGCGTCGACTTCCGGCCTCATCTCGCGCGATGGCCAGATGTGGAGCTACATCACCGGCGAACGCGGCGGCCCGATCTGCCGGAGCGTGTTCGATCTCTGCACGATCCTCGACGCCATCGCGGGTTTCGACACCTTCGATCTGTGGACCGCCCAGAGCCTGGGCCACATGCCCGACAAACCCTACGTGTCGTTCATTGATCCCAAGGGTCTGCGCGGCGCACGCGTCGGCGTGCTCAAGGAGGCCTGGGACTTCAACAAGCCCTCGTTCCCCGACATCATTGAACTGGCTCACAAGGCGATCGCCGTCTTCGGCGAGAACGGCGCCAAGGTGATCGATTCCGTCGCCCTCGGCATCAACCTCCCGGATGCGCTCACCGAGTCCGGTTCGCCGAGCCGCTACGAGCGCATCTATGCGATCAACCACTACCTTGCACGCCAGGGTCCGAATTATCCCTTCCATACCGCGAAGGAACTCCTCCTGGGCCACGACGCGCCGTTCAGGCCCGCCGACAAGGCAGCCATCGAAAAACCCTTCGACCTGAATCACGATCCGGAGTACCGCGCCACGCTCGAGGGCAAGGCCGCGCTTCGCCAGGCGTTGATCGACCTGATGGACAAGTACAAGCTGGATGCGCTCATCTATCCGCACAAGCTCAGCAAGCCGCTCAAGATCGGCCCGCGCGGCGATCCCGAGCGCCAGGCCCAGGTCAACCAGATCAGCCCCACCACGGGACTTCCGTGTCTCGAAGTGCCGATGGGCTTCACCGCCGACGGTCTTCCGAGCGGCCTGGAAATCCTCGGCCGTCCGTGGAGCGAGCCCACGCTGATCAAGATCGCCAGCGGCTTCGAGGCCGTGACGAAGAACCGCCGGCTCCCCCAGACCACGCCCCCGCTCCCAGGCGAGACAATCACCTACTGATACGCGGGAGGTATTCGATTCTGTCCGCCCAATCCCAGTCTTTGGCCTCATCTATCAGGTCGACAAGGTGGCGGGCTTGGCGCCCATAGGCGATCGTGGGAATCGAGCGACGGAAGAGAATCACGCCCGCGTGTCCCACCCCCTCCCGAGTGAGCGTGCCAGCGTGCATCGGCATGCTGGCACGGTCAAATCCGACCAGGATCATGCGGTGATCCCGCAGGGTCATCAAAAGCGCCGGGTCCTTGAGCGACAGGCAGGCGCCGTTCTGCCATTGGGAGATGTGGACCAGGGGGAAGCTGGGCCGGAGCTGGGCGCAGGCGGCGACCAGGTGGTGCGAGGTGTTCTCGTCGGCGAGAAGCCGTGGGGTCACGCCCGGAGCTCGGCTTTGCGATCGCTTTCGATGCGATTCGGATAGCTGCTGGCGTAGGCGAGAGCGCTACGGACGAGAGCGGGCGGCCAGTAGAAGTGCTCGGCCGTCTTCGCGACGGATCCGGCTTCCTTGAGGGCATCCACGACCTCCCAGACGGCCAAGCGGTGTCCTAGAATGTGGGCTTCGCGGCCGCCGGCCGAGTCCCGGAAGCCGATCCCGGGGAATTCCTCCTCAAGGGCCTTCTCCTCGAGGTAAAGACTGCTGAGGGTCGAAACCTCGACGTGGCGGCGCTTGGCCTGGCGGGACAGCAAGGCGGCATTCTCCTTCTGAATGCGGCAGGATTGGACAACCGTTGGCATCGACCTACCGTTGTTTACAATGTAAACGATGTCAAGGTGACTCTGTCTCTTTGACCTTCTGGTAGTGCGGCCCGCTCGGCCGCCCTTAATAATCGAACCGCTCGCCCGGCAGGGACGGGGTCAGCGGCGCAGGCTTCCGGTGGTGGGTCGCGGCCTCGTAACCGGAGGCAAGGGTGATGAGCTTCGGTTCGGTGAAGAGCTTGCCCAGGAATTGCATGCCCAGGGGCATCCCGTCCGACGGGAAGAAGCCCCCGGGGACAATGATCGTCGGCAGACCGGTGTACGAACTGAGGTGATTGGCCCACTCGGGGTTCATCGTCGTGACCGGAATGTCCTGCGTCTGCATCGTCATGAAGGGCAGCACGAGCGCATCGAGCTCGTACTTGTCCATGAGAGCCACCAGCGCGGCGCGGAGCACGTCCTGGCCCTTGAGCGCCGCCGCGAACTCCGGATCGTGGTCGAGCGATCCCTTCTTGAGCGCCGCGTTGGCGGCGATGATGTTCGGCTTTACGGTGACGTCGCCCGCCTTGGCGATCATCTCGTCGACCGTGCGCACGGGCGAGTCAGGGGGTAGCTCGGAGAGGTATTTGTTGATGGCGGTCGCAACCTCGTATTTCCCGGCGGAGCCGTCGTTTTGGGCCTCGATGAGATTCAACCCGGTCAGCACAGGATCGACGACGATCGCCCCGGCCTTCTTCATGTCGGCGATGGCCTGCTCGGCCAGGGCAGTGCCCTCCACGTGGAGCGGGCCGTGATGGAACATTTCGCGCAGGACGCCAATGCGAGCCCCCTTGAGGCCGTCCTTGGAGACGAAGCTCGTGTAGGGCCGGCTCGGTATCTTGCCTATGCTGGCCTGGGTCGCGAGGTCCGCGGCATCGTATCCGGCGATCGCGTCGAGGACGGCGGCGCAGTCATAGACGTAGTGGCCCATCGGGCCGGCGTTCTCCTGCGAAGGCGAACTCCACATTTGTCCCGTGCGGGACACGAGTCCATGGCTCATGGCGAAGCCCACGAGGCCGCTGAGCGCGCTGGGCATCGTGATGGAGGCGCCTGTATCGCTACCGAGGCCGATCGTGGCCAGCCAGGCGGCGACCCCGGCGCCCGTGCCGGAACTCGAGGCGCCCGTGAATTTCTTGAGATTGTAAGGACTGAGCACCTGGCCCTTGAGGGTGCTCGCTCCCGTGGGAGCGACGGCATACCAGTCGGCCTGGTTGGTTTTCCCCAGGATGATGGCTCCGGCGGCCCGGAGCCGGGCGATAATGAAGGAATCGCGCGCGGGCTGCGAGGTCGCCATCGGCTTGAATCCGCCGGAGGTCGGCATGTCCGCCGTGTTGTACACGTCCTTGGCGAAGATCGGGATGCCATGGAGCGGGGAACGCGGGCCCTTGGCCTTGCGCTCGGCGTCGAGAGCCCGCGCCGTGTCCAGGGCCTTCGCATTGAGCGTGATGATCGTGTTGAGTTTCGGGCCACTCTGGTCGTAGGCGGCGATTCGCGCGAGGTAGAGCGTGACGAGCCTCTCCGAGGTCAGGGCGCCGGCGTCAAAGGCCGCGTTGATGTCCGCGATACTCGCGGTCGACAGGTCGAAGGTGGTGGCGCGCGCTGCAGGAGAGGCAGCCAGGGCACAGAGGGCAAGAACCGGGAGGAGGAGGCGTTTCATAGGCAGGTGGGAGAATGCGGAGAGCGGGAGCCTATCAAGCAGGTCTCGGGCCGAAGCGGGCGCCGGAGGCCCTTGACGGACGCCGGCCGGGAATGGCCAGCTCTTCGCGAAGCCTCAGACTCAGAGACTGCCAAAGTCCGGAGGGGGCATGCGGTGATGCGTCGCCTCCTCGTAAGCAGCGGCGATCCGAAGGAGCGTCGGCTCGCTGAAAGGCCGGCCCATAAAGTCGATTCCGACGGGCAGCTTGGCGGGAACCGGCCCCACCAGAATCGTGGCCGGGGCGTGCGCTCCGCCACGGTCTCCGGCGCCTGGCGAAGCCGGCGCGGCCGACGGATCCAAAACCCGGTTGTAAACCTCCGTGGTGAATCCCGCCGGAACCGTGATGGCTGGGAAGCCCTGCTGGCCGATGAAGGTCCACGTGCTCGTAGCCCCGGCGCTGCTGGTTCCGCCGGCCGGCTCGTCGATCCTCGACGGAGGGAGGTCGCACGTCGGATACACCAAGGCGTCGAGACTCTGCTCGGCCATGCACTGAAGGACGATCTGCTGAATGGCGAATCGCCTCTGGAGGCGGATTGCCGTGTCGTAAACCTTCGGCTTGTCGGTTTCCTTCATGCGCACCGGCTCGCCGAGCGCGGCCATCCCGTCGTTGAAGAACCGCGCTTTGTGAATCAGGTCGTCCAAGGTCTTGATATTGGCGTCTCCGCGCTGTCTGAGATAGAGATCGTAGCCAAATCTGCTTTCGCCCTCGGCATTGGCGACGGGAAAATTCCTTATGGTGGGATTCCCGGGAACGGTCGAGGGATCGACCGTCATGCCCACGAGGATCGAGATGAAATCGGCCTTCGGTTTGCCCTGGGCGTCGACCGGGAAAGCTTCCGGATGCGCATGGGCGAAAGCGGCATTCTCCAGCATCGGGTCGTAGCGCCGGACATATTGGGTGAAGAGCCCCTCTGGGCCAGGATCCACGAGGACGGCCCCAAGCTTGCGGAGATCCTCGATCGCTCTCTCCGCCACCTCGATGTTTGCGATTTCCGCCTTGGGGGCCGTGCTCCGGTCCATGTACTCGCGGACAATTCCGATGCGCATGCCCTTGATGCCGGCGCGGCGGGTGAAGCTGGCATACGGCTGGCTCGGCGTCCGGCCGACACTGAAGGCGGTCATCTCGTCCTTGGGATCGTAGCCGGCGATGGCATCCAGAATACGGGCCGCATCCTCGACGGTGCGGCAACAGGGACCGACCCGGGTGACAAAGCCGACATTCATCATCCCAATCCGGCTGACGAGCTCCAGGGTCGGAGAGATGCCGACCGTGTTGTTGTTCTGGGCCGGCCAGCGGATGGACGGTCCCGATTCCTCGGAGATGGCGCAGGTGACCAGATTGGCGGCCACCGCGGCGCCGGAGCCGGCGCTTGAGCCGCCGGGGTTGCGCTCGGTGTCGTATGGATTGACCACAGTGCCCCCGAAGGAGCTGCGAAACCCACCATAACCACCCGCGTATTCGCCCATGTTGGACTTAGCCAGAATGATCGCCCCGGCTTCGCGCAAGCGCTTCACACACGTGGCGTCGCGCGGCGGACGATCGTTGGCGTAAAATGCGTCGGCTCCCGAGGTGGTGCGCATGTCCCAGGTGTCGTATTGGTCCTTGATGGCCATCACGACTCCGTGGAGCGGGCCGACGAGCTTGCCGGTCTTGGCGAACTGGCGGTCCTCCTCAGCGGCGACTTCCAGAGCGTCGGGCATGGCCGGGTCGTCGTCGACCGCGTTGGTCATGCTCCTGGCCTTTCGGTCGTCGAAACCCAGAGCCTTACGGGTGGACGGCCGGAGATTCAACGTGCAAAGGGCAGCGATGCCCTTCGCATGCGCGATGGCTTTGACCGGCGCGAGGATCCCGCCCGATTCGTCCACTCCCGGCCCGTTGTACGCCTTGATGCGCGCGAGGTAGAGTTTGACGATCTCGGTGGCCGTGACCTGCCTCGCGAGAATCGCCTTCTGGATGTCTGCGATCGTCGCCTCCTCGATCCGGAAATTCCCGTGGCCGGCGGAATCGCCAGCGGCCGCAAGCCGGATTGACAGAGGCGTTGGGACGAGGGTGAGAAGGACGGCGGCCAGGGGGGCCAGGCGCCTGCGTGAAAAGAAGCGGGGCACGAAACGGCGGTTCGTATCGAACATGGATGGGCTGGGGTCTTGGCTCAGAGGGACAGATGAAGGGTTCCTCCCGCCTCAGGGTTCTCCGGGCACCGGTCCGAAATCAGGAGGAGGAACGCGGTGGTGGGTGGCCGTTTGGTAGGCCGACGCGATCCGAAACAGGGTCGGCTCGCTGAAGGGCCGCCCAACAAAGTCGATGCCGACGGGAAGCTTGGCCGAAACGGGGCCAACGAGGCGCGATCCGTCTTCCATGGCTCCCTCCTCGCCGCCAAATCCGCCGCCGGCGTGCACGGGCGGCATGGACGGATCGCGCACGCGATCGTAGACCTCGGTCGTGAATCCCGCCGGAACGGTGATCGCCGGGAAGCCCTGCTGCCCGAGAAAGCTCCAGGATCCCCCTCTCCCGTTGACGGTCGGCTCCTGGGGCGCCCCGAGCTTGAAGGGCGGAATGTTGCCCGAAGGATACGTCAATGCATCGAGGTTCAGGTCCGCCATGGCCGCGAGGACGATCTGCTGAACGGCGAATCGCCGCTGGAGGCGGAGCGCCATGTCAAGCACATGGGCCTTCTCCTCGCTCTCGAGGCTGCGCTTGCGGTTGCCGAAATGGGGATCGTTATAGAAGTTCGACTTGGAGACGAGATCGCCGAGTGTCTTGATGTTCGCATCGCCGCGGTCGTCCAGATAGCGGTCCATCATGTATCGGCTCTCTCCGACGGCCTGGGCTGCCCCCAGATCACGGATCGTAATCTTTTCGGGGACCAGCGTGGGATCAGCGGCCAGTTTGAGGAGAATCGGGATCTGGTCCGCCGTCGGCTTGCCCGCGGCGTCCACCGGAAAGAGCTCCGGATTTTGCACCGCAAACGAAGCATTGCCGAGCTGCGGGTAATAACGGCGCACATACTCGGTGAGGAGAGCGCCGCCCGGGCCGGGATCGACGATCGTGGCGCCGAGCTTGCGCAGATCGTCGAGCGCCGCAACCGCCAGATCGATGCTCTGTTCGTCGGCCTTGGTAAAGAGACTCTTGTCCATGTACTCGCGGACGACGCCGATGCGGACGCCCTTGAGGCTCTTTTCGTGCGCGAATGAGGCGTACGACTCCTTGGGTTTTCTGCCCACATTGAACGCGGTCAATTCGTCGTGCGGGTCGTAGCCGGAGATGACGTCAAGGACCCGGGCAACGTCCTCAGCGGTGCGTCCGATGGGACCGACACGCGTCTGGATGCCAGCCTGGATCATCCCGTAGCGGCTGACCAGTTCCTCAGTCGGCGCTAAGCCGACCAAGCTGTTGTAGCGGGAAGGCGTGCGGACGGAGGAACCGGTCTCCTCAGCAATCGCGCAGGTGACCAAATTCGCGCCGACCGAGGAGCCCGAACCGGAGCTGGAACCTCCCGGACTGCGTTCGGTGTCGTAAGGATTCGAGAAGACTCCGCCGAAGGAACTCCGCGGAATCGCCTGGGCGTATTCGCCGAGGTTGGCTTTGGCGAGGATGATGGCGCCGGCATCGCGGAGGCGTTTCAAGAAGGTCGCATCGTGCGGAGGACGATCGTTCGCGTACGGAGCGTCGGCGCCCGCCGTCGTCCGCATGTCGAAGGAATTGTACTGGTCCTTGATCGCGAAGACGACTCCGTGAAGCGGGCCAACGAGCTTGCCGGTCTTCGCGAACTGCCGGTCGAGTTCGGCCGCTACCTCTAGGGCATCAGGCATCGAAGGATCGTTGTCGACGAGGTCGGTCATGCTCCGCGCCTTGTGGTCGTCGAAGCCCCAGGCCTTGCGCGTTGCTGGACGCAGGTTCAGCGTGCTGAGGGCATTGATCTGGCCGGCGTGAGGAATCGTCTTGATCGGACCGAGCAAGCCGTCGGGCATCTCCACCGACTGGCCATTGTAGGCCTTGATGCGCGTGAGGTAGAGTTTGACGATCTCGACCGCGGTGACCTGCTTGGACAGAATCGCCTGCTGGATCGAGGCAATGGAGGCTTCCTCCACGTGGAACGCGGGCTTCTTCTCAGCGGCGAATGCGGACGCGGCGAGGCCTATGCACGCGCACGCAACCAGCGTACAAGCCGAGAAAGCCCGACGGCTCCCCGGAAAAATGCGGCGGCGGGGTTGTCCGCCGGTGAAGAGTGGAGACATGGAAAGAGGAAGGGTGGCCGCGCCGGAGCCTACTGGGAGGCCGAAGCGCCGGGGTACCAGTAGCCGGGGGCGGCGTCCTTGAAGAGGGATTTTGCGATCATCGCGTGAATTCCCTTTGTGCCGTCGACGACCTCGGTCACCTCATAATCAACCGCCAGGCTGCAGAGCGAAAGGGAATCGAAAAAGTCCAGGCCTTTGCGCTGCTGCAGAAACTCAACGGTGTTCGCCACAGCTTCGTGCGAAGCCTTGTTCAGGTCCTTGTCCATGCCCATGATGATAAAGTGCGTCGCGTTCTCGGCTTCGACCCGCTTGATGTGCATATCCTTCCGGACGAAGAACTGCATCGTCACGGTGTTGGAGCTCTCGAGCGCGCTCTGCCCCACTTCGCCGTTGCCCTGAACCGCATGCGGGTCGCCCGTCTGGAACAGGGCGCCGTCCACTTGGACCGGGAAATAGACCGTGGCGCCCTTCCCCAGGTACTTATTGTCCATATTGCCTCCAATATCTGGATACGGAGGACCCGAAGGAAGCTTGCCGCGTTCCTTCACCGGGGACACCGCCATCCTCCCTTGGAACTGGTGGAGAGGAACTTCAATCGTGTCCGAAAAGAGGGCCACATTCCGCTTCAGATCGAGCTTCACCACCTTGGAATACGGCCGCGGGACCAGATCGGGGATTCCGCCCCGGCCCGGACCGTTTTGGTTCACGCCAAAATTGGTGCGCGACTTGATGTCCAGGATCCGGACTTCGAGGGTGTCTCCCGGCTGCGCGTCTTCGACATAGATCGGACCCGTCATCGTGGTTCCCTTGGGCATTCCCGCCAACATGGCCTTCTTCATCGCGAGCATTTCCTGCACAACGGGGAGATCCAGGGAGATGCCGTTGTCGATGAAGAATTGCTCCGGCTTGTCGTCGGTCAGCCCGAACAGGCAGATCGTGTCGATCTCGACGATTGCGCCGCTCTTGATCTTGAGCACCGGAGCGTTGTCGGCCGACATGAGGATGACCGTATTTTCGGGCGTCGATCGGAGGTGGTAGTCGGGCTTTATGGCCGCGCCGCGGAGCGGAGCCGCGGTACCGGCGCTCCACGCGAGAATCGAGGCGCACAACAGGGCATACGGCAGACGGGCGAGGACGCTTGGGCCGGAGGATGGATTCATGGGATTAAGAGCTCTGGGTTTGGGTGAATGATTCAGCGCGCGCGCGACGATTCTGGTCGAATGGCCGATGGCGCGTTCAACCGGACGAGGGCGTGTACCAATACGGTTCTTCCGTCTTGAAAAGACTCTTGGGAATCATGCCGTGGACACCCTTGGTCACGTCCACGACCTCGGTCACTTCGTAATCGACGCCGACGCTGGCGAGGGAGAGCGCATCGAAGAACGAGAGTTGCTTTCTTTCCTGAAGGAACTGCACCGTTTCGGCGATCGCGCTGTGCATCGCCACGTTCAGATCGGGATCCAGGCCGATCGAGATGTAGTGCGTGGGCGTCTCGGCGCGGACGATCTTGATGTGCAGATCCTTTCGCACGATGAGCTGCACGGTCACCACATTGCTGCTTTCAATCGCACTCTGGCTCACTTCGCCGTCGCCTTGGGCCGCGTGCGGATCGCCGATATGGAACAACGCTCCGTCCACGTGCACGGGGAAGTAAACGGTCGCTCCCGTGGTCAACCGCTTGTTGTCCATATTGCCGCCGATGTCGGGATACGGAGGGCGCATCGGCAGCTTGCCACGTTCCGGCGCAGGGGCCACCGCCATCATTCCCTGAAACTGCCTCAGCGGAACTTCGATTCCGGGGCCAAATTTCGCGACGTTGCGCTCCAGGTCGAAAAAGATCACCTTGGAGTAGGGCCGCGGCACCAAGTCCGGAATGCCCCCTTTCCCGGGGTTGCCCACGTTGATCCCGAACGGAGTGAATGATTTGATATCAAGGATGCGGACTTCGAGCGTATCGCCGGGCGAGGCGCCTTCGACGTAGATCGGTCCGGTGAGCGGAGCCGAACTGACGCCCGTTCCCTTGAGCGCCTGTTTGACGGCGATCATTTTTTTCACCGCCGGAAGATCCAAAGAGATATTATGGTCGATGAAGAACTGCTCGGGATGGTCATCGCTCAGGCCCATCAGGGCGAGGGTCTCGACCTCGACGACTTGTCCGCTCTTGATTTTCAGAACGGGCGTTTCGCCCGCCGAAAAAAATCCGGAAATAAGGTTGGGCGCGATCGCCTCCAGCACGTAATCGGGTTTGGGCGCCGCGAGCGCGGTGGTGGCGGCCAAGCCGGCCAGGAGGAACGAGGATAGACGCATGTTCATGGTGGGTGCGTGCTGCGGAAATCCGTTCAGGTTGAAAGCGCGGTCAAAACGAAAATCGATCATCGAGTAAGGCGGGCGTGTACTTGGGCAGCGTGCGGGCCGCGGTGGCCTGCTCGAAGTCGTAGCCGTAACCGAGAAGCTTGGGTTCGCTCCAGGCTACCCCAAAGAATGAGATCGTCACGGGAAGGCCGTCCTTCGTCATGCCGGCGGGCACGATCAAATCAGGAAAGCCCGTCTGGTTGGCCAAGCTGGTGGCGGAGGTGGTGGTCGAACTGGCTACGGCCGACGATGCCTCGATGGGAGCCGCCGGCCTGGGCAAGGTGGGATAGACGATCGCATCGAGGCGGTATTTCGCGAAGAGCGCGAGAATCGTGGACTTGACCATGGCAAGGCCTTCGTTTTTTGCCGCGAGGTACACCGGATCGTTGAGATCGAGGGCGACCGAGGCGGAGTATTTGAACGCAAAGGCCTTCTGCGGGCTCCGATAGCCAAAGGCCGGGTCATTGGCCTTGGCAGCGAGATCGTCGAGAGTCTTCGGATAGCCAGGCTTCAGGGTCTTGAGGTAATCGGCGATCTGGGCCTTGAATTCCGCCTGCGAAATAACGCTCGAGAGACCCTGCCTGGCCTGGAGCAGATAATCCGGATATTTGACCGGATCGACGATCACCGCGCCGAGCTTCTTGAGCGTCACCAGCGCGTCCTCGATCACGCGGTCCGTCTCCGGATCCTCTCCCATGAAATCGCGCGCGACGCCAATGCGCGCCCCCTTGAGTGAGCCGGCCTTGAGGAACTGGGTGTAGTCCGTCAGATACTTGCCCTTGCTCTTCAATGTGGCCGAATCGCCGGGATCGATCCCCGTCATCACGCCGAGGCATGCGGCAATATCGTAAACGTTGCGCGCGATCGGGCCGCCGGTGTCAAACGTCAGCGCAAGCGGAATGATGCCGTTTCGCGAAAGGAGCCCGTGGGTCGGCTTGAGGCCGGCAAGTCCGTTGGCCGAGGACGGGCCGCGGATCGAGCCGCCGGTGTCGGTGCCAAGCCCGAATTGGGCGAAGGCCGCCGCAATCGCCGCGCCCGTGCCCCCGCTGGAGCCGGAAGGTCCGCGCGTAAGGTCGTGCGGATTGAGTGTTTGAAGACCCATCGAACTAAATCCATTGGGAACGGCCCCCGCCTTGATGATCGCCGGATCCTTGGCGCCGCTGACGCTGCCACCGCCGGCGGCGAATTCGCTCAGGTTGACCTTGGCCAGAATGATGGCACCGCCCTCCCGCAGCTTCTTGACGAGGGTCGCGTCCGCCGGCGGGATCGAGCCCTCGAGCATTTGGGAACCCGCCGTGGTCGGAAGGTCGTAGGTGTTGTAGTTATCCTTGAGGACAATGGGCACGCCGTGGAGGGGCCCGCGCACCTTGCCGGCCCTGCGCTCCGCATCGAGTGCTTTGGCCTCGGCCATGGCATTCGGATTGAGCGTGATCACCGCGTTGATGGCGGGTCCCTGTTTGTCGTAGGCCGCGATGCGGGCCAGATAGATCTCCGTGAGCTTCTCAGCCGTCAGGGTGCCCTTGGCAAAGGCGGCCTGCAGATCCGCGATCGTCGCGTCTTCGACCCGGGTCTCCGCGGCGCTGAGAGGGGCGACCGGCAGGGAGAACGCCGCAGCGATCAGAAGCAGACCGAATCTGAAGGAACTCACGGGCTCAAAAAGCGATCCGGTCGCCCGGCAGCGCAGGCGTATTCTTGGGCAGGGTGCGGGCCGTGGTCGCCTGCTCGAAATCATAGCCGTAGCCGAGCAGCTTGGGCTCGCTGTAGGCGGTTCCGAAAAAGGAGATGGTCACAGGCAGACCGTCCTTGGTCATTCCCGCGGGCACGATCAGGTCGGGGAAGCCCGTCTGGTTGGCGAAGCTCGTGGCCGAGGTGGTCGCGCCGCCGCCGGTGGGTTCCCCGATCAGGGTGGCCGGCTTCGGCGAAGTGGGATAAACGATGGCGTCGAGCCGGAACTTGGCGAAGAGCGCCAGAATGGTCGACTTGACCATGGCAAGGCCTTCGTTCTTAGCCGCAAGATACACCGGATCGGTGAGATCGAGCGCGACCGAGGCGGAGTATTTCAGTCCGAATGCCTTTCCCGGGCTTCGGTAACCAAAAGCCGGGTCATTGGCCTTGGCGGCAAGATCGTCGATCGTCTTCGGATAACCGGGTTTCAGGGTCTTGAGGTAATCGGCAATCTGGGCCTTGAATTCCGCCTGCGCGATGAGGCCCGAGAGATCCTGCTTGGATTGGAGCAGATAGTCCGGATACCGGACCGGATCGACGACCACGGCGCCCAGCTTCTTGAGAGTGACGATGGCTTCCTCGATCACGCGGTCTGTCTCCGAATTCTGGCCCATGAAGTCGCGTGCGACGCCAATGCGCGCCCCCTTGAGCGAGCCGACCTTCAGAAACTGGGTGTAGTTGGTGAAGGATTTTCCAACGCTGGTCTTCGTCGCCGCATCTGCGGGGTCGACGCCCGTCATCACGCCGAGACTGACGGCGATGTCGGTCACGCTGCGCGCGATCGGCCCGCCCGTGTCGAAGGAGAGCGCAAGGGGGACGATGCCGTTGCGGGAAAGAAGTCCGCGCGTGGGTTTGAGGCCCGCCAACCCGTTGGCCGACGACGGACCGCGGATGGATCCCCCCGTGTCGGTTCCCAGCCCAAATTGGGCGAACGCGGCGGCGATCGACGCGCCGGTGCCCCCGCTGGAGCCTGAGGGCCCGCGGGCGAGGTCATGCGGGTTGAGGGTTTGAAGCCCCATCGAGCTAAATCCATTGGGAACCATGCCCGCCTTGATGACCTCGGGGTCCTTGGCGCCGATGGCGCCGCCGCCGCCGGCGAATTCGGTGAGGTTCACCTTGGCGAGGATGATCGCGCCCGCATCGCGCAGCTTCTTCACGATGAAGGCATCGGCGGGGGGAATCGATCCCTCGAGCATTTGGGAGCCGGCCGTGGTCGGCAGATCGTGGGTGTTATAGTTGTCCTTGAGAACGATCGGAATCCCATGGAGCGGTCCGCGCACCCTGCCCGCCTTGCGCTCCTCGTCGAGCGCCGCGGCCTCAGCCCGCGCGTTGGGATTGAGGGTGATGACCGCATTGATGGCGGGTCCCTGCTTGTCGTAGGCCTCGATTCGGGCCAGATAGATATCGGTGAGCTTCGCGGCCGTGAGGGTGCCCTTCGCGAACGCCGCCTGGAGGTCGGGGATGGTGGCGTCTTCGACATTGGTTTCCGTGGCAAAGACAGGGGCGACCGATAAGCAGAAAGCCGAGGCGATCAGCGTCAAAACCGGCACATAATATTTCATGAGATAGACGGGGCGTGCTCAGAACGCGATGCGATCGCCCGGCAAAGCAGGCGTATACTTGGGAAGAGCGCGGGCCATAGTCGCGTGCTCGAAATCAAAGCCGTAGCCGAGCAGCTTGGGCTCGCTGAAGGCGATTCCGAAGAACGAGATCGTCACGGGAAGGCCGTCCTTGGTCATGCCAGCGGGGACGATCAAATCCGGGAACCCGGTCTCGTTGGCGAAGCTTGTGGCAGAGGCTATGGTCCCCGAGGCCGTGGGGGCATGGATGAGAGTGGCTGGCTTCGGCGAGGTGGGATAGATGATCGCATCAAGGTGGTACTTGGCGAAAAGACCCAGGATCGTTGACCGGACCATGCCCAGCCCCTGGTTTTTCGCTGCGAGATACACCGGGTCATCGAGATCCAGAGCAACCGACGCAGTGTATTTCAGCGCGTAAGCCTTTTCGGGGCTGCGATACCCGGAGGCCGGGTCGTTGGACTTGGCGACCAGATCATCCAGGGTCTTCGGATAGCCGGGCTTGAGGGTCTTGAGGTAGTCCGCAATCTGGGCCTTGAATTCCGTCGCCTCAATCACTCGCGAGATGCCCTGCTTGGCCTGCAGCAGGTAATCCGGATACCTGACCGGATCGATGATTTCGGCTCCCAGATTTTTGAGGGTAACGATGGATTCCTCGATGATGCGGTCGGTCTCAGGATCCTGGCCCATGAAATCGCGGGCCACACCGATGCGCGCACCCTTCAGGGAGCCGAGCTTGAGAAACTGGGTGTAATCGGTGAAATACTTTCCCTGGCTCTTTTTCGTCGCTGCGTCGCCGGGGTCGATGCCTGTCATCACGCCCAGGCAAGTGGCAATGTCGGTGATGTTACGCGCGATCGGTCCACCCGTGTCGAAGGACAAGGCAAGCGGAACGATGCCGTTGCGGGAAAGAAGGCCATGGGTGGGCTTGAGACCGGCCAGTCCATTGGCGGAAGAAGGGCCACGAATGGATCCGCCGGTGTCGGTGCCGAGTCCGAACTGGGAGAAAGCCGCGGCGATGGAGGCGCCCGTCCCTCCGCTGGAGCCAGACGGCCCGCGGGTCAGATCGTGCGGATTGAGGGTTTGCTGGCCCATGGAACTGAAGCCGTTGGGAACGGTGCCCGCCTTGATGATCTCGGGATCCTTGGCGCCGCTCACGCTGCCGCCACCGCCCGCGAACTCGCTCAGATTGACCTTGGCGAGGATGATCGCGCCCGCGTCGCGCAGCTTCTTGACGATAAAGGCATCGGCCGGAGGCAGGGATCCCTCGAGCATCTGAGAGCCGGCCGTCGTCGGCAGGTCGTGCGTGTTATAGTTGTCCTTGAGAACGACCGGAATCCCGTGCAGCGGCCCGCGCACCTTGCCGGCCTTGCGCTCCTCGTCGAGCGCTTTGGCCTCGGCAAGCGCATTCGGATTGAGGGTGATGACCGCATTGATGGCCGGCCCCTGCTTGTCGTAAGCCTCGATCCGGGCCAGATAGATTTCCGTCAGCTTCTCGGCCGTCAGGGTGCCCTTCGCAAAGGCCGTCTGCAGCTCCGGGATGGTGGCGTCCTCGACATTGGTTTCGGTGGCTCGCAAGGGGACAATCGACAGGCAGAAAGCCGCCGCGATCAGCGAGAGCGAAGAGGGGTAAGATTTCATGAAATCGGCGGGAGTACGGCTCTCAGAACGCGATCCGATCACCCGGCAGGGCAGGCGTGTACTTTGGAAGGGTGCGCGCCGTGGTGGCCTGTTCGAAATCGTAGCCGTAACCGAGCAGCTTGGGCTCACTGAAGGCGATTCCGAAGAAGGAGATTGTCACAGGAAGACCGTCCTTGGTCATGCCAGCGGGGACGATCAGATCGGGAAATCCGGTTTCGTTGGCGAAGCTCGTGGCGGAGGTGGCGGCACCCGCGCCCGAGGGCGCGTGGATCAGCGTCGCCGGCTTGGGCGAGGTGGGATAGATAATCGCGTCAAGGTGGTACTTGGCAAAAAGTCCCAGGATGGTCGTCTTGACCATGGTGAGACCCTGATCCCTTGCGGCGAGGTACACCGGATCGGTGAGATCGAGTGCCACAGAGGCCGTGTACTTCAATCCGTACGCCTTCTCCGGGCTCCGATAACCGAAAGCGGGGTCGTTGGCCTTGGCGACCAGGTCATCCAGGGTCTTCGGATAGCCGGGCTTCAGTGTTTTGAGGTAGTCCGCAATCTGGGACTTGAATTCCGAGGCCATGATCATTGAGGAGAGTCCCGACTTGGCCTGCAGCAGATAGTCCGGATACTTGACCGGATCGACGACCACCGCACCGAGTTTCTTGAGAGTGACGATGGACTCCTCGATGATTCGGTCCGTCTCAGGATCCTGGCCCATAAAATCGCGGGCTACTCCAATGCGCGCTCCCTTGAGTGAACCCACTTTGAGAAACTGCGTGTAGTCGCTGAAATACTTGCCCTGGCTCTTTTTTGTCGCCGCGTCTCCGGGATCGATGCCCGTCATCACGCCGAGGCAAGTCGCGATGTCCGTGACGCTGCGCGCGATGGGGCCGCCCGTGTCAAAGGTGAGCGCGAGCGGGACGATGCCGTTTCGGGAGAGGAGGCCGTGCGTGGGTTTGAGGCCGGCCAGGCCGTTCGCCGAGGACGGGCCTCGCACGGATCCGCCGGTGTCGGTGCCGAGCCCGAACTGGGCAAAGGCCGCAGCAATCGACGCTCCGGTGCCGCCGCTGGACCCCGAAGGTCCGCGAGTGAGGTCATGCGGGTTGAGGGTTTGAAGCCCCATCGAGCTAAATCCGTTGGGAACGGCGCCCGCCTTGATGACCTCCGGATCCTTCGCACCAGCCACGCTGCCGCCGCCGCCGGCGAATTCGCTCAAGTTGACTTTGGCCAGGACGATCGCGCCGGCGTCACGCAGCTTCTTCACGATGAAGGCATCGGCGGGGGGAATCGAGCCTTCGAGCAACTGGGAGCCAGCCGTCGTCGGCAGATCGTGCGTGTTATAGTTGTCCTTGAGGACGATCGGTATCCCATGAAGAGGTCCGCGCACCTTGCCGGCCTTGCGCTCCGCGTCGAGCGCCCTGGCCTCGGCAAGCGCATTCGGATTGAGGGTGATGACCGCGTTGATTGCGGGCCCCTGCTTGTCGTAGGCCTCGATCCGGGCGAGATAGATTTCGGTGAGCTTCTCGGCCGTCAGGGTGCCCTTCGCAAAGGCCGCTTGCAGCTCCGGGATGGTGGCGTCTTCGACGTTGGTTTCGGTGGCACGGACCGGCGTGCGCGAAAGGCAGAGACAGAACACTGCGGCGATCCAAAGGAGTGAAGAGGGGCGTAGCTTCATGAGGGTGGGAAGTGCGGTTGAGCGGACGGGTGGAACGGAACGGACCCCACCGGCACTGGAGCAGCAATGGTGGGGTCCAAACCCTGGCAAGTGGTTCAAAGCAGGTTTTGGGCCGA
>Ga0302325_10002147_pt1 | contig 48529 bp, 35 predicted proteins | sample Palsa_T0_2_FD_201948 | JGI IMG/M metagenome (GOLD analysis project Ga0302325, IMG submission 201948) | Peat permafrost microbial communities from Stordalen Mire near Abisko, Sweden - Palsa_T0_2 | ecosystem: Environmental > Terrestrial > Soil > Palsa > Peat permafrost | place: Sweden: Abisko...
GACGCCGTTGCGCGTGCCGTTCTTGTGGTGCTGGTAGACCGAAGGGTCCGCCGCCGTCGAACCGCTGTCACCCAGCGGGGACGACCCGTCGGGCCCAGGCCCATCGGTCGCAGCCTGCGCGTCACCCGAGCCGCCGCTATCCGCCACCGACGCCGAGGAGTCGCGGCCCGAGCCGCCATCGACCCGCGGCGCCGCCGAGTCGGACAGCGTCCCGCCGCCGTCGACCTGCGGTACCTTGGAGTCTGCGCCGGAGGAGCTGCCGTCGAACGACGCCGTGGAGTCGGAGGCTGCGTCGGCGGTGTCGCTCGTGCTCTCCTGGGTGCCACACGCCTGGAGCCAAAGGGCCAGGCCTACGACGACCGTGCCGGGTACGACCACCAGAGCCCTGCGCATTGTTTCTGCCTTTCGCCTCGTCGATGCTAGGCGCGGCTCGTCGCGTGCACGAGGGGTGCCGCATTGACCATGCTCGGCATCACCCACCCGGTCTCGTCCGCGGATCGGGACACGGAGCCTCCCCAGGGCGGGAGGCGGGGGCGGCGCATCGCCAGAAAGCTGGCGAAGTGGGCGGCACTCCTGCTGGCGGGTGGGGCGCTTCTGTACCTCGCCGGCATGAACGTGTTCCTGCGGACGCGCCTCTTTCGAAACGCCATCAGCGGCGACCCGGACACACTCCTCGTGGACTACACCACCGCATACTCGTGGTGGCCGGGCCTCATCCACGTGGAGGGCCTGAGCATCCGCGGTCGAGACAGCCACGTGGAGTGGATCCTCCGGCTCGACCGCTGCATCGTGCGCGTCAACCTTTCCGAGCTCGCCCACAAGAAGTTTCACGCCGACCACGTTCGCGCCGACGGGGTGAGCATGCGGGTGCGTTTGCGCGCGGACGCGGTGGCGCCCGAGAGAATGGCTGCCCTGCCGCCCGTTCCGGGGTTCTCCGATCCGCCGCTCAAGGACGTGGGGCCGGAGCCGCCGCCGCTCACCGACGCCAACTACAATCTCTGGTCGATCGAGCTCGACGACGTCGTCGCGGACCACGTCCGGGAAGTGTGGATCGATACCCTGCGCTTCTCCGGCGATCTGGAGATTCACGGACGCTGGCTCTTTCGCCCGATCCGCTGGCTCGAGGTGGGCCCCGCCGTCCTCGACGTGCGCGCGCTCGAGGTCGGTTACGGGATGATCGAGCCGTGGGCCTCCGGGGTGGTCGGGCGTCTGGCGGTGACCATTCACCCGCTCAACCTCGAGACCATGCAGGGGGGAGACTTGATCGACCACCTCTCGATCGAGGGAGACTTGAATGGCACCGCTCGCCTGGCCAACGCTCTCGACCGCGCCATGGAAGGCAAAGGCTTGCAAGTCGACCGCGCGGATGCGCCCCTCGAGCTGCATGCCCACCTCGATCACGGGGTCCTCGGCCCGGGCACGCACCTTCACTCCGCCGCCTTCGACTCCAGGGCCCGCGCAGGCGGCCTCACCTTCGAGACGTCGCTGCAGGCCGACCTTCACGTGGACGACGAGAACGTGGGGTACGCCGACCTCCGCGTGGAGAAAGCGCAGGTCTCGGCCGAGGGCCGACCGCGAGGGCGCGCGGCTGCAATCGCCGCGGCGCTATCCAGCCGTCAGCTCGACCTGGCACACCCGTTTGCCGACACGACCTATTCCGTCGACGTGGACGCGGCGTGGACCGACTCCCTCTCCTACTGGCGCTCCCGCCTGGCACCGGCCTCCGAGGTCGAGATCGCCTCGGGGACACTGACGGCCAGTGGACACGTCGCGGGGAGTATCTCCGAGGAGACCGGCAGCGGACATATTTCCTTGTCGGCGCGCGGTCTCCTGGCCGCGCAGGCGGACACCGGGTTCCAGGGGGATGTGGACGGGAACGTCGAGCTAGGACGCGTGGATCTCGAGAGGCATCAGCTCGCTGGCGCCGTGCGACTGACCGCGGATCGTATGAGCCTGCGCTTCCGTGGGATGACCTTCCAGACCGACCTGCAGGCGCATGCGGTGGTCCGGGAGGGTCGCTGGGACCCATGGCGCTTCGACTTCGCACCGAGCGAAGCCTCGCTTCGCAAAATGAGCGGGATCCTCCGCGGGGTGACGGTCGTCGTCCCCTCCGTCGAGGTCCGCAGCGACGACCTTGCTCTCGGTGAAGCGGGGGTCGCCGGTCGGGTCACGGTGGACACTCCTCGTATCGAGGTTCCCTCGCTGCCGGCCCTCGCCGCGCTTCTTTCCCTTCCCCCCGACGTTGCCCTCGAGAGCGGCCGGGGCAGCGCAAGCGTTCGCCTGGACGTCGACCTGGCCCGGCTCGCCTGCCATGGCGGCGCACAGATCGCGGCGCGAGATCTACGCTTGCGCGTCGGGAGCGCGAGGATGGTCGGCGACCTGACCGTCGCGCTGCAGGCGACGCAGAGCGGCGGGATCACCGATCTCTCCGGAAGCCAGGTGGACTTCAAGAGCACCGGAGCACCGGATACGCTGGACTGGTGGGGACGGGTGCGCCTGCGCGAAGCAACGGTGCAAATCGGGCCCGCGGTCCGGGTTCGCACCCAGCTTGCTGCCGAGGCCAAGGACGCGTCCCCGTTGACCGCTCTCGTAGCCAGCAACACGGCGATCCCCCAGTGGGTGATGAACGCGGTGTCCACCAAGCAGTTCGAGGCCACGGGCGAAGTGCTGGTGACGCCTTCGGTCTTTGCCGTACGCTCGGTGCAGGCGCATGCCGAAGGGGCAGAGGTGGGCTTCGAGCTCTCCAAGATCCGGGAGGACAAGGACTGGGCGCTCCTGCTCGACGTCGGCGCGGTGGTGGCCGGCGTCGACGTCGCCAACGGCAAGACCCAGGTGCTGCTCTTCGGGGCGCGCCCGTGGTTTCAGCAAAAGGCCGCCTGGCTCCAGGCGGCCGAGCAGCGCAGCGAGTGACGCGCCGCTTCATGGCGTCTTGCATCGCACGGCGGGATCCTCTCGCAAGAGGCCGGGTCGGCCTGCGAGGGGAATTGCCACAAGCGAGGCGTCCCTGGGGCGCAAAGGCCGGCTCCCGGCCCGGCCTCTCGCTGGCCAGAGGCCACCGAGCGAGGGCATGCGACATGCACGACCCGCCCGCACCCAATCGAAAGGGAACACAGCCCATGTCCATTCTCGCGTTCATCGTCCTCGGCGTTCTCGCCGGGTTCATCTCCAGCAAGATCGTCGACCACACAGGCCAGGGCGTCATCATCGACATGGTGCTCGGGGTCGTGGGAGCCTTCGTCGGGGGCTTCCTCTTTCACGCGTTCGGCGCCGCGGGCGTGACCGGCTTCAACGTGTGGAGCCTCATCGTCGCCACGCTCGGGGCGATCGTGGTCCTGGTCATCAAGCACGCCTTGATGGGGCGACGGAGCCTCGTGTGACCACCGTCGATTCGACGGCGGACGGCAGCTACGAGGCCAACGCCTTCTACGGTGAACGGGCGGGAGATGCCGGCTCTTCCGCGCCCGGACGGCGCGGCACCCGGGAGCTTCGCGCTGTGTGGCGCGCGGTAAGCTCTCTTCCAGGCACCGTCCAGCGCGGCATGAAGACCCACCCGACCGCGGTCCTGGCCGGCGTCGGCGCGACGACGTTCGTTGTCGGCGTACTTTGCGGGTCGCGGGTCGGTCGTCTCCTCACCACCACCCTGGTGGGTTACGGCGTTCGACGCCTCATCGAAGGCCCCGTGGCCCGCGAGGTGGCGCGGTACGCAACGCAGGTCATGAGGAACGCCGACGGAAACGGCTCCTGAGCGGCCTCGGCCACGGCCGAGTCAGCTCGCATAAATCCCCAGCAGGCGACCTATCGCCGCAGTGACCGCCATGGCGAGCGCTCCCCCCACGCTCACCCGCACCGCGGCGCGTCCAATCGGAGCGCCGCCGAGGTGACCGCCCAGCGCGCCGAGCGCGGCGAGACTCACCAGGGACACGGCGGCGATGACCAGGATGCGTCCTGCCGAAGGCGCGAGCGCGAGCGCGGCGATGGGCAACATGGCAAAGGTCGAGAAGCTCGCCGCGGAGATCCACGCGGCCTGGAGCGGTCGAGCGCGCGACGCCTCCACGATCCCGAGCTCGTCGCGCAGGTGCGTGGCCAGCCGGTCGTGCGCGCTGAGCTGCTCGGCCACCTGAAGCGCGAGCTCTTTGTCCAGGCCGCGTCGCGTGTAGATCGTCGCGAGCTCGTTCAGCTCGTACTGGGGGTCGGTGGCGAGCTCCTGCTTTTCCACCTCGATGTCGGCCTCCTCGACATCGCGCTGCGAGCTCACCGAGACGTACTCGCCGACGGCCATCGACATCGACCCCGCCACCAGCCCCGCCACGCCGGCGATCAGGACGGCCGTCCTCGACGCCGAGGAAGCGGCGACGCCGATCATCAGGCTCGACGTCGATACGATCGCGTCATCCGCACCCAGGACCGCGGCGCGCAGCCAGCCCGCGCGCCCGCTGCGGTGCGCTTCTCGATGCGCCCTCTCCTTCGGACGGGCTCGAGCACGGAACATGTCGAAACTAACGGTTCACCCGCTCCAGGTAGTCGCCGGTGCGGGTATCGACCTTGACCCACTCGCCCTCCTTGATGAAGAGCGGCACATTGACCACCGCGCCGGTCGAGAGCTTGGCCGGCTTGGTCGCCCCGCTCGCGGTGTCGCCCTTGATCCCCGGCTCGCTCTCGGTGATCTGCAGCACAACGCTGGGCGGGAGCTCGATGCCGATGGCGTTGCCGTTGAAGAGCGTCACTTCGACGTCGAGCCCTTCGCTCAGAAAGCGCGTCTCGTCGCCCACTTTGTCCTTCATCACGTGGAGCTGCTCGCCTGTGCTCGTTTCCATGAAGACCAGGCTATCGCCCTCGTCCCAGGAATAGTTCAGCTTGCGCGTCTCGACGTCGGCCAGCTCCACCGACTCGCCGGACTTCCATGTCCGCTCGATGGTGTTGCCGGTCAGGAGGTTGCGCACACGGCAGCGCGTGAACGACTGCCCTTTGCCTGGTTTGACGAACTGGTGTTCGAGGATGGCGAAGGGCACGCCGTCGATCTGGATCTTCAGCCCCTTGCGGATGTCGGTCGTCTGCATGGCGATTCTTTGGAGCGCCCAGCTAGCACGCGGCAGCCGGAATGTCGACGACGCCAGGCGACCAACGCCAGGGTGAGACCCGCGAGGACGGCTCCGCTCGAACCCGAGCAGGCTGCCGTGGCCCGCGAGCCCATCATACGGCACTCGCATCCGTTCGAGGCGCCCGCGGCGTCGGAGGCATCGACGCCACCGTCGGTTCGCGCGCGGCCCGCGCCGGCCTCTACGGCTGCCGGTGCGCCCGCGCTCGCATCTGCGGACACCTCGGAGGCGGCGAGCTCTTGCAAGTCCGAGAGTGTGCCCAGGAACCTGTCGCGATCGACCGCGTCGGAGATGCCGGGGACGTCGCCGGTGAAGCTGTATTGCCAGAGGAGGGCGCTGCTCCAGGGCGGCGGCACGTCGAAGCAGCTGCCGGCCACGGGGTCGGCGATGAAGAGCGGATAAGCGTCCAGCCCGGTGGTATCGACACCGTTCGAGGCAAAGTAGCTTCCGTAGGTGTAGACCAGCGGCTTCTTGCCGGTGGCCTGCTCGACCGCATCGATGAAGTCCCACATTCGAGCGGCGATGTCCGCCGCCGACGCCGCGTCCGACGTGCCGGTGCCGAGGCAAGTCGTGTCCGCGCGGCCGGTGGGGCACTCGATGTCGAGCATCGCCGGGAGGTCGCCCGCGCCCACGGCGCCGACGACGGCGAGAAAATGCTGCGCCTGGGCCGCTCCGTCCTCGGTGGGATCGAAGAAGTGGTACGCGCCCCGGATGACGCCCGCGGCCCGGGCGCCGGCCCAGTTGGCAGCGAAGGTCGATTGCGTATCGTACGTGCCCTGGGTGGCCTTCACGAGGGCGAAGTCGACCCCCGCGGCCTTCACCGCGTTCCAGTCGATGGCGCCCTGCCCGTCCGAGACGTCGATGCCTTCGACGCTGGCGTCCAGGCACTGTTGCAGCGCAGCCGAGGTGCTCGTCGTCGCCTCCGCGCCATCGGGCGAAGCGCTGCAGCCCGCGAGCGCAGAGGCAGCGACCAGCCAGGCGAGACGCGCGAGGCCGCAGCCCATGGGTCTAGCGTCTTCCTCTCCCATCTCTCCCCTCATCGGCCGATCGGAGGGCGAGGTTGCGCAAGATCTCCGTCGCCCAGGCGTTGTTTGCGACTGCAGAACGGCGTACTAACCCGGCACGATTCGCTTGCCGCTGGGCGGGGCGCCGGCGTAGAGCGTGGGGGCGCCATGCACGAGGCCGACGACGAGCTACGCGACATCAAGCGCGAGATCATCGAGTCGCGCGGCCTGGTCATCAAGACCAACAACCTCACCAATGCCCTCTCCGCGGACATCAAGTCCATCGCCAAGCGCCAGCAGACCTACGAGCGGCGCCTCGCCTGGAACAGCGCCACGGCGTACGTCGTCTTCGTCGTGGTCGTCTTCGCGGCCCTCAAGTTCGCCGTCGACGCCCGCGTCGACGCCATCGACGCCACCAGCAAGCACCTGCGCGACGAGAACGCACGGCTGAAGACGGACCTCGACGACAGCCGCCAGCGCGAGGCCGAGCGCGACGCAGCCGAGCTCGAGGCCGCGAAGTTCTTCGATCTGGTGAAGGAGGGACGACGCGTCGACGTCATCCGGGGCTGGGACGCGATGAAGGTCAAGCCCTTGACCCGGAGCGAGGCTCAGTTCTTCGCCGATGCCGTGCAGAAGGCCAGGGTCGAACAGGCCACCCAGCTTTACCTGCAGGGGCTGGACAGCTCGCGCCTGCAGCGCTGGCAAGAAGCGGCGACGGCGTTCGAGGAGTCGCTGCGCTACGACGACGGCGCGTCGGTCTCGCCCGAGGCAAAGCTCCAGCTGGCGGGCGCCTACCGCAAGCTCCGAAAACAGAAGGATGCGATCGCCATCCTGGCTCCCCTGTCCGAACAGGCCGCCGACCGCGAAGTGCTGGACGACGCCCTGGAGCAGCTGGCTTGGTGCCAGACGGAGATTGAGGCCTACAACGATGCCAAGAACACCTGGCGCACGCTGCTCCGCAAATTCCCCGATTCGCACTACGCCCCGGAGGCCAAGATCGCGCTGACGACTCTGACCCAGAACCATTGAGCCGTTCCGACCGAAAGGTCGACCGGTGCGCTCCTGGCGCGACCTGACCTCGGCCGGTCGCTTTCGCGCGGTCAGGCGACGAGAGACTGGTAGGCTGCCGTCAGCTCCACGAAGCGCGCTTCGAGGGCGCGGCGCTCCTCGTCGGTGGCCCCGGGGTGGAGGTCGGGATGCACGGTCCGGGCGAGGCGGCGATAGGCACGCTTGATGGCGGCTGCATCGGAGCCCTGCGGCAAGCCGAGGACGCGCCAGGGAGCGGCGTCCCGGGAGACACGCACGGGCGGGGGTGCCGGAGTGCGCGCTCGTGCGCGGCGGCGACCATGGAGAAATTCGCGAGGCTCGAGCGGGGCCTCCTGCAGGGCGCCGCGAGGCACGCGCACGGTGACGCGGAAGCACACGCGAGCGTCGCCGATCTGGTCGATGGCGGTCAGGCGCGCCAGCACTTGACGGCGGAGCGCCGCGCCCACGATGGAGGGCGCGAGGTGAAACTCCGCGACGAGCACTTCGCCGTGGAGGCGGCGGGAGGCCATGGCCCGGAGCAGGGAGCGGCGAAGGACGTCATCGTCCGCGGCGCGGTCCTGCCGGAGGATCTCTGCCAGCGAAGGCGTCGCTCCGTCGAACTCGACCGCCACCACCTGTCCGGCCGCCACGTGCACCCGATGGGTCCGCCCTCGGTCCTCGACGAGCTCCAGCGTCCCGGTCGACGATTCGCGAAAGAGGGCCCCCAGGAGGTCGCCCAGCGTCGTGGCCTTCAATCGCCCGGGAAGCCGCATCCCCCCACTACGCCGCAGGGGGCTCCCCCTGGCCAACTTTCTCACTCGCCCACCACCACCCTCCCGGCAACCGGCACCTCCCGTGGCGCACACACATCTCCTTTGCAGACCACCAGGCGGACCCGCCCTTCCACGTCGCCACTTCCCTTGTCGCGTGCCACGAGGGCCAGCGCCCATCGCCAGACTTCGGCCTCGCGGGCGGTTGCGTCGTGCGGCCCGATCCGTCCGCGAAGAGCGCCCACGAAGTCCGGCGTCTTGGCGATCACCACGTCACCCCACTGAATGGACTCGCCCGTGGCGACGCGCGCTTCTACGTCGCATCGCACCCGACCCGGTGCATCGACGTGCGCGCAGGTCATCGTCGCGCGAGTCGCGCTCGCCCCGGCGTCGTCCCCGCGCGCGGGGGAAGCGAGCCAGAGCGCGAAGCCAAGGACGCACGCGAACGCCGTCGCCACCTTCGGCACGAACGCTGTCGTATCAGAATCGACCCGCCCTCGCTAAGGAGCCTCCCACACGCCGACCCACGCCTTTCCTTCGCGCACGCACGCCACGTGCGCCTCGTCGGTGCTCACCGCGCAATCGCGCTGGTCGGCCCAGGACCCTTCGAGCTCCGGCGCCCGCAAAAGACGAGAACGTGCGGCGCCGCGCACCAGGAGGCCCGCGGACGTGGATGCCACCAGGACCTTGCCGTCCGGCGAGCGCGGGGCTCCCCGCGCGGCCGGCGAGTCGAGGGGCGCAGCGAGGAGTGACGCGTGCCCGGTCTCCGCGGTGATCAGCACTGGCTCTCCCTCGATGATCGCCTCCAGGCCACCCACCCCCCACGCCAGTGGCAACGCTCGCGCCGGGGCTCCTCGGGAGCCCGTGCATCGCTCTCCCAGCGACGGCGCGACGGGGAGGGCGACGTCGTGCACGTCGTCTCCGCCGGCGAAGGTGGCGTGCAGCGCCACGCCGTCGCAAGCGTCGTAGGTCTCGATCCAGCGGAGCGATCCGTCGGGCGAGCTCACGGCCGCGGGCCAGACCGCCACGCCGTCTGCCGACGTCTCGTCGCCCGCATCGGGATCCACGCGCACCACACCGGCGCGCGTACGCACCAGAAGGGCACCCCCCAGCTCGAAGGCGAGCGCACCCCACGACGGCTCGTGCCCCTTGCCGGACTGGGGGACCGCAGAGACCGCGCGTAGCGCCCGTGCCAGAACGGGCGGGGCCAGCTGCTCGATCCATGCGCGCGCCTCCACCGCCCTCGCCGGCGTGCGCGACGCGGGAGGCCGCTCCGCACCATCGAGCGCCAGCGCCGCACGCAGCGCATCGCCCAGCGTCACGTAGGCCCGCACCTCGGCGAGCCCCACGTCTTCGAGCGCGCGCATCGACCCGCAGCGGATGGCGCCCGTCCCCGCGACCCCCACCAGCCGCGGCGCCCCGCCGTCGGCGCACACCGCCCGCCAGAGCGCTCGCGTCTGCGCGACGAGACCCGGCACCAGCGCCGCGTCCCGGCCGCTCCTGGCGCGGCCCATCGCTTGGGTGGACAGTGACGCGAAGGACGACTCGGTGGCGCCCGAGTCGCGGCTGAGGCCGGCCGGTCGATCGAGCCAGGCCAGGGTCGCCGCGACGCGTGGCCCCGGCTCGAGCGGCGCGCCCCCACCCTCCAACGTCACGCGCAGGGCGACATCCTCGAGCCCGTCTCCATCCCGGTCCGACGCGTCGCCGTCCACGAGGAGCGAGGGCGCCCCAGGGGGATCGACCACCGTCGCGGCGAGACGCAAGGTCGGCAACCCCGGCCCACCCGACACCACGGCGAGCCAGCGATCGGGCAGCTGGGTCGCACGCGTCGGGCACTGGGTTCCAAGCTCCACGAGCACCGAGCGCTTGCCCACCGCGACCAGCCGATCGACCGCGGCGCACCCCGCATCGCCGTGCACCTCGAGCGCCGGCGGGAAGGTCGCGAGCGCGGCCAGCCCCTGCCCTCCCTTCGCCGTCGGCGTTCCGCGATAAAACGCGAGCTCGCCGGGATCGCTCCCTTCGGCCGGACGCACGATGGCCAAGGCGTCCGGCGATCCATCCCCATCGTAGTCGCGCACCAGCGCCGAGACGAAGACCAGGCCGGGCGGCGCCTCGAGCGCCATCCCCTCGACCGCCCATTGCGAAAGCCCCGGTGGCGCAAGCGTCGCCCCCTCCCCGGCAAAGGCCGCACCTGCCTCCACGACGAGCGGCGTCGGGGTCATGATGGGCGACGACGGCAGGCCCGCCTCCAGGCGCTCCGACCCGATGGCATAGGGCACGTAGGGATGATCTTCGCGGCAGCCGTGACAGCCCTCCACCCCCGTCGCGACGAGCGCGACCAAGAGTGTGGCGACGGCGCGAAGACTCATGCGAAGCGTATCCAGGGAGCGGAGAATGCCGCCTCTGTCCAGGGAAGTCACGATGGCGGGCGTCGGTCTCGCCCGGCCCGGGCCGGACCGGCACGATGGACAACGCGCCTCCTGCATGGGAGCTTCCGGACTCGATGCGGTGGCTCCGGGTCGCGCTGATAGGTGTGCTCACGGCCCTCGCGCTGGCGCCGACCGAGGCCGGTGCTTCCGAGCCGGCTGCGGTGCCGGAGCAGACCCCCGCGGCCCTCGCGGCGGAGCGCCTGGAGAACGTGCGCCGCGACCCGAGAGCGTCCTCGGACCCGGCGGCCATCGCCGCCCTGGCGCGGGATCTGGAGTCGTTCCCTCCCGGCGTCGTTCGTGACGAGGCGCGCATGCTGGTGGCGGGGGCATGGCTCGAGAGGATGCACCGGCCCGCCGACGCCATCGACGAGCTCCGCCGCGTCGCCGCCGATCCCGGGGCCGATCCGGCGATGCAACGGCTGGCGGAGCGAGAGCTGGTCGACGCGCTCCTGGCGACCGGGCAGACCGACGAGGCTGCGGCCGAGGCGGGCAGGCACGAAGACCGGCTCGATCCGTCCTTCGTGAAGCAAGTGCGGCGACTCCTGGTGCGTCGCGCCGTAAGATGGGCGGCGTTCGCCGTGATGGCGGCGTTCGCATCGCTGGTCGCGGTCGGCCTGTGGCGTGCGGGAAGACGGCGTGCGCTGCACCGGGCGGCGCGGGAGGTTCGGAAGCAGGCGCCGGTCGCGGTGTCCTTCGTGGCCTTCCTGGTGGTCTCGGGTGGCGTGCTGGCATCGAACTACGAGTCGGGGAGGGCGACGCCCTTCATCCTGCTCGGCGCTGGGCTTCTGCCGCTTCTCTTTCTCGCCCGGGCGTGGAGCGCCGTGGGGTCGCAGACCGCCGCCGCGCGCGCCGCCCGGGGGCTGCTCTGCGGGGCGACCGTGGTGGCGGGGGCCTTCGTCCTGCTGGATCTCCTCGACTCGCAATACTTGCTGGGGTTCGGGCTGTGAGCGCCGCGCTGGGGGGAGGTTCGCGGGAGGACGAGCCCTCGGCCGAGCCCCGGCCGGAGGTCGAGAACGTGCTCGCCGTGCGCATGGGCCACGGCGCGAATTGCTCCAGCATCGGCAGCGTCGTCGACACGCTGTTCGCGACGGCGACGGTGGGCGGCGCCGTCTTCGCGGCGGTCGTCGCCGCCCTGAAGGTCGAAGAGGTCAGTGTCGTCTCGCCCGTCGCGAGAGCCATGGCGGCGAACGACGAGGCACCCCCGGAGAAGGACGGGTGATCGTCCGCTACGAGAGCTGGGGCGCCTGGGTGAAACTGGAGAGCCAGGCCGCGCTGGTCGCGCTCGACCGCGAAGGCGTGCGTCGGCTGGGGCTCGACGGAGGGCCGACCTGGCGCGACCGAGCGAGGCCCAGCGCGCCCCTCGAAGTGCACATGGCCGTGACCGCGCGCTGCGGCGCCGGATGCGAAGGGTGCTACCTCGACGCGCGACCGGATGGAGCGGAGCCCCCACGCGAAGCGCTCTTGCGGGAGCTCGACGCCCTACGCGACGCCGGTGTCTTCACCGTGGCCTTCGGCGGGGGGGAGCCGACGACGCGTGACGACCTCGATGTGCTGGCCGAGGCGGCCCGGGCCCGCGGCATGACGGCGGTGCTGACCACCAGCGGGCTCGGGCTCACCGACGCGCGCCTCGCCAAGCTGCGCGGGTTCGCCCAGGTGAACGTCAGCTACGACGGGGCGTCCGAGACCTACGCCCGGGTGCGCGGGTTCGACGGCGCGGCGGCGGCGGAGCGAGCCATCGAACGCGTCGCGGCCGCGGGGATCGCCGTGGGCGTGAACGTGGTACTCACGCGCGACAGCTTTCCACGCCTGCGCGAGACCCTCGTACGCGCCCGGGACCTCGGTGCGCGCGAGGCGCAGCTTCTCCGCTACAAGCCGGCAGGGCGCGCCGCGTTGCTCGACTACCTGGCTCGACGCCTCAGCGCCGAACAGGCGTCCGCCCTGGGCCCGACCCTGCGCGAGCTGGCGCGCTCGCTGTGCGCGGGGGACGACTTCCATCTGCGCATCGACTGCGCGCTGGTCGCGTTCCTCTCGGCGGACGACGAGCTTGCGCGCGATCCCAGCCGCCTGCGTCGCTTCGGCGTCTTCGGCTGCGAGGCCGGCGGTGCGCTGGCCGCCTTCACCGTGGACGGCCGAGTGGCGCCCTGCAGCTTCGCCCGGCCCACCGGTCTTCGCGCGACGGATCTCGCGCGTCACGGCGACGACCCGGAGCTCGCCCGCTGGCGCACCCACGTCGACGCACCGCCGGAGCCGTGCGCGTCGTGTTCCCTTCGCAGCGTTTGCCGGGGCGGGTGCAAGGTCGTGGCCGCCCACGTCGACGGGACGCATGGCCCGGACCCCGAATGTCCGCGCGTCATCGCCTCTCGTGCCGCGTCAAAGGACGGCGCCGGATGAAGCCCAACGAGGCTGGCCCGGCGGCCGGGGTCGCCGCGTGCTGGGGCTGCGTCGTCGCGGTCGGCGGATACGCCGTCGTCCGGGGCATCCAGTTCTTCGTTTACCCCGATGCGAATCCCGCCGCGGTCACGTGGAGCGCCCACGCCGGCTTCTTCTGGCGCTGCTGGACATGCGCGTATGCCGGTGGGATCGCCTCGTTCGTTGCCTACCTGGGCACCCGCTCCCGGTTCGACCTTTCCGTACGCGCCCTCGCGCCGGCGATCGCCGTGGTCGCCGGGCTCCTCGCCGCCCAGGTGACGCTGCTCCCGTGAAACCACGTGCTCTCGGACGGTGCGACACCCGCGAGCCTCGAACGGGAAGTGAAAAACCGGTCCGCTCGCTCCCCCGCGCTGTCGCTCGTTTGGATGACAGGCCCCGACGCCGCCGGACGGCAAGCACGCGGATCACAATGCGAAAACGCCTTGATCGGCTTGGCGGAGCCCCGACACGGCGGGTTGCCTGAGCCCGGAAAGAATGCGATAGCTCCGCACCACCCGGGCCCGCGGGTGGAGAGATTCCCATGACACAGCTGCGCTCGGGGATGATCGTCACGCCGACCATCCGCCTCGTCACGCTCCTCGGCAAGGGAGGTATGGGCAGCGTTTGGATCGCGGACCACCTCGCGCTTCGCACGCAAGTCGTCGTGAAGTTCATGTCCATGGAGCTCGCCGCCAATGCCGACGCAGTCGAACGATTCTCGCGTGAGGCCGCGGCCGCGGCACAGGCCAAGAGCCCCCACGTCGTGCAGATGCTGGACCATGGCATCACCCCCGAGGGCCTGCCGTTCATCGTCATGGAGAAGCTCGAGGGACACGACCTCGCGAAGGATCTGGAGGCTTACCGGCGCCTGTCCGTGGCGCGAACGGCCGAGATCATCGGCCAGGTGTGCAAGGCTCTGGCGCGCGCGCACGAGCGCGGAATCGTCCATCGTGACATCAAGCCGGACAACATCTTTCTCTGCGAAGTCGGCGGCGGAGAGACGTTCGTGAAGGTGCTCGACTTCGGTATCGCCAAGGGCGGCGACATGCCTTTGAGCGGGTCGAGCGGCACGCGCACGGGGGCGATGATCGGCACTCCCTACTACATGAGCCCCGAACAGCTGGTCGGCGCAAAAGGGATCGACCATCGGACCGACCTCTGGTCGCTCGGCGTCGTGGCGTACCAATGCGTGGTGGGTGCAAAGCCCTTCGACGCCGAGACGTTCGGCGCGCTGACTCTGCTGATTCATTCCAACCCGCTGCCCGTCCCGTCGGCGTCCCATCCGGGCGTGCCACCGGCCTTCGATGCCTGGTTTGCCAGAGCGTGCGCCCGCGACCCCGCCTTGCGCTTCGCCAGCGCGAAGGAGCTGGCGGATGCCCTCTCCAGCGCGGCCCATGCCGAAGGCGCGCCCTGGAGCGCGCCGGGAGGACACCCTTCGCAACGCGCTCAAGCCACGATCCCCCTCTATGCGAATTACGCGAACGTCGGGCCCACCACCCCTCTCGTCGCCGCGGGCCTGTCCACTTCCCTCGGAGGCCGGAGCAGCACGAACGGCGGCGTGGGCCTGGGCACGGGCACGTATCGCGCCCCGGGCGCCCGGACCGCCACGTGGATGGTGGGCATCGCCGTCGTCCTCGCCACGCTGGCCAGCGGCGGGGTGTGGCTCGCGGCACGCCGACCTTCCGCCATTCCACCGCCCTCTGCGACGGCCCTCGTCGTCCCTCCGCCGCCCACGACAGGGCTCGTGCCACCGCCCCCGGCCGCGACGCTCGCCGACGAGCCGGCGCCTACCGCCAGCGCGGCCGATACCACGCTCCCCAGGCCACCCGTCGCCCCTCGTCCCACGCCCACGACGCTTTCGCACCCGCCGGCGAAGGTCCCCTCCTCGAAACCCGCACCGACCACCACCCCACGGAACAATGAAAAAGACATCTTCTAGGTCGGCCCGGGCCTTCCGAAGGTCGGCCAGGGTTGCAGCCATCCTCGTTGCGCTCGCCGTTCCCCAGGGCATGGCGGAGCGAAGCGCATCGGCACAGCAGCAGCACTCGGCGGGCGACGTGGCCCAGGCTCGCGAGCTCTTCAACCAGGGGCTGGCGTTGCGCGAGAGCGGTGACCTCGTTGGAGCCATCGAAAAGCTTCGAGCGGCGCACGGCCTGGCCAGCACCCCCATCACCGGGGTCGAGCTCGGACGCACGTACCTCTCTGCCGGCAAGCTGGTCGAGGCGCGCGAAGCGCTGCTGTCGGTAGGGCGCCTGCCGTTCGAGTCACGCGAGACCGCGCGATCGGCCACGGCGCGCACCGACGCGGCCGCGCTTGCCGACCAAGTGCGCGCGAGAATCCCGAGTTTGTTGGTGAAGGTCAACGGGGTGCCGATCGACTCGGTGGCCGTGACCATCGACGGCGCCGCCGTGGCGACCGAAGCGCTCACCGCACCGCGCCTGGTCAATCCCGGCCTGCACGAGATCGTGGCCACCTCCACCAGCGGCGGGAGCGCGTCGACCAAGGTCGACATGAAGGAGGGCGAGTCGCGCAGCGTCGAGCTGAGGATCGTCTTCGTCGGCGACACGGCGGTGAAGACGCCTGTTCCGCCCGGCGGCAGCCCCGCCGGCGGCGCCGCTGTGCTGACGGCGATCCCCGCGGACACCGGCCCTACCGGGCAGTCCTCCGTCCTCCCGGCGCTCATGTACACGGGCTTCGGGCTGGCCGCCGCGGGAGTCGTCGTCGGCTCGGCGACCGGCGTGATCGCCAACGACAAAGCGTCCGCGGTCAAGAATGCCTGCGATGGACTGGTTTGCCCGCGCAGCATCGACGGCGACCTGAGCACCGGCCGCGCCATGGGCACGGTGTCGACCATCGCCTTCGTGGCGGCGGGTGCGGGAGCGGCTGTGGGTTTGATCGCGCTCCTCCTCCGGCCGCATCACGAGAACGCCGGCACGACCGCGTCGTGGGTGGCTCCCTGGGTCGGGCCTGCGAGCGGCGGGGTGAGCGGCAGTTTCCGATTCTGACTCGAGAGTTCGGACTCGGTACGAATCGATCGTTCATGAAATACTTCATGGGAGGCAGGGCAAGATGATGGGGCCTCGTCGTTGGTTTGGCGTATGCGGACTGGTTTTCGCCACGGCGGGCTGCAATGCGCTTGTAGGCCTCGACAAGAATTATAAGGAGCAGGATTGCTTCCCGAGCGGAAGCTGCGCCGAAGCCGGCACCGACGCCAGCATGGACGGGTTCGCGCTACCGGATGACTCGCGAGAGGCCTCCTCCGTCGTCGACACGGGAGCGGGCGCTCACCCTGTCTCCGAGAGCGGTAGCCCTGATGGCAGCTCCCCCGAGGCTGGCGTCGTCGCCGCACGGCTCTCGGTCCAATCGACCACGCTCGACTTCGGCACAGCGACGGTCGGGCAGAGCGTCGCGCCCGGCACCATCGACGTTGCGAACGATGGCAACGCCACCTCGACTGCGCTGACCACCGTGCTCACCGGTGCCGCCTTCTCGGTCGTCAGCGACGGCTGCAAGGGGACGGCGCTCGCTCCAGCCGGCGTCTGCCACATCCAGATTGCCCTCGACGACGGGTCGGCAGGCATGCCCTTGGGTACCTTCACCATCACCGATACGGCCTCCGACGTGGTCACCATCGAGCTCGGGGCGGACATTCTCGCCCCAGGCACGCTGGCCATCGCTCCGCAATCCGAGAATTTCGAGTCGTGGGCCATCGGCGCACGGAGCCCCGCCCAGGTCTTCACCGTCACCAACACCGGCATGACCGCCTCCGGCGTGCTGAGCGTCGCCCTGAACCCGACCAACGGCACGCTGGCCACGGAGTTCCCCATCACCGACGGCTGCTCGGGGAAGCCCCTCGCGGCGTATGGCACGTGCACCATCTCCGTGCTTCTCGCTGCCGCGACCTCCGGGCCGAAGTCCGCGTCCCTGGTGGTCAACGCCTCGCCTGGAGGTCCCGCCACGGCGTCGCTCATCGGCGCCGCACTGGCACCGGCCTCGCTGACCGTCTCGCCGACGCCGTTCCCATTCCCGACCACGGCCGTAGGTAGCACCAGCGCGGCGCAGGCCTTCACCGTGACGAACGCCGGCGACGTAACCAGCGCCGCGATCAGCGCGGCCCTCGCGGTGGGCGCGGGGACGGCGAGCACGGAGTTCGCCATCACCACGAACACGTGCTCTGGGGTGATGCTGGCCGGGGGAACGTCGTGCACCATCGACGTGGTCTTCAAACCGGCCACCTTCGGGGCCAAGTCAGCCTCGTTGACCATCAACGGCGGGCCGCCGACGGCGACGATGACAGGAACCGGTCAGGATTCGCTGGTCCTCACCGTGGCGAAGACCGGCGCGGGATCGGGGACGGTCACGGACGGGGCGGGGTCGATCGACTGCGGCACCACCTGCTCGGCGCACTACACGCGGAGCACCAACGATCCGGTGGTCACATTGACGGCGACGCCCAACGCGACGTCCGTCTTCGCCGGATGGACCGGCGCCAGCTGTCCAGGCACAGGCACCTGCACGGTCACGCTGAGCGCGGCGACGACGGTGACCGCGCAGTTCAACCTGATGCAAGCGACGCTGAACGTGAACCTCCGCGCCCTCGGCAGCGCACTGGCGGGCACCATCACCTCCAGCCCCGCGGGGATCCGCTGCTCTGCAACGGGCGGCATTTGCACCACGACGGCGAGCTTCAACCTCGGCAGCACCGTCACGCTCACGGTGGGCGGCGCGGCCGCGTCGACAGCCCTGAGCTCGTGGCAGCCCACCAGCTGCAAGGGAAGCACCTGCAGCGTGGTGATGACCTCCTCGCAGACCGTGAGCTACACGGCCACGGCCAACAACATCGTCTTCGCGACCTCGAGTACGTATACCGGCGACTTGGGGGGACTCGCCGGGGCCACGACGGATTGCAAGAACGCCGCCTCCATCGCCGGCCTCCCCGGGTCCTACGTGCCCTGGCTGGCGACCAGCACGGTGAACGCCACGACGGCGCTCGGCTCGGCCCGCGGGTGGGTCCGGGTGGACGGCCTTCCGTTCGCCGACACCATCGGCACGGTCGGCGCCGCCACCGGACTGGTGAACGGACAGATCTACTATCCGGTGGGGCTCAACGAGTTCGGGAACGCCCAGCCCGGCTTCGCCTGGACCGGCGCCGACTGGACCGGCACGTGGAATTCGACCTACTCGTGCTCCGACTGGACCAGCGGCACGATGGACGGCGCGGCCGGCGACACCACGCGAGGGAGCGACGGTTGGACGAACGCAGAGGCCGTCTCTTGTGGCAGTCTCTACAGCCTCTATTGCTTCGGCACGAACCTCTCCACCCCCGTCACCATCACCCCGCAAGCGGGTCGCCACGCCTTCGTGACGAAGGGGGTCTTCACGACCACGGGAGGCCTGCTCGCCGCCGATACGCTTTGCAAGAACGAAGCGACGAGCGCGGGCCTGCCCAACGCCGGCAACTTCCTGGCGTTCATGGCCTCGAGCGGCGCCTCGGCGTCCTCGCGCTTCAACCTCGCAGGCGCGAACTGGGTGCGCATCGACGGGCTTCCGGTGGCAAGCAGCATCACCAACCTGCTCGCCGGACAGCTCCTCGCGCCGCCCACAGTGCATGCGGACGGAAGCTACATCGTCAATTTCGACTTCGTCTGGACAGGCGCTCCCGATCCCAGCACGGCCGGGACGATGGCCACCACGTGCAACAACTGGACGTCGAACGCCAGCGGGGTCGACGGCGAATACGCCCTTGCCTCCGCGACCGACGTCTCTTGGTTCGGGGTCTCTCCGAGCTTTCTCTGCGCCTCGCCGTTCCCGGACGTGGCCTACTGCTTCGAGAATTGACCGGGTGAGAGGGAGACCTCGGCCGCTCAGTCCAGCGAACATCCCACGAGGACTGGCTCCGGCTCGAGGGCGATACCGAAGCGCGCGCGCACGCCGTCGCGAATGGCGCGTGCGACCAGCAAGAGTTCCCCGGAGGTCGCACCACCCCGGTTCACCAGGGCGAGCGCGTGTTTTCGTGACACGCCGGCGCGCCCTTCCCCCCAGCCCTTGACGAAACCGGCGCGCTCCACCAGCCAGGCCGCCGCCAGCTTCACCCGCCCGTCGCCCGCGTCGAAGCGTGGAGGCGCCGAGCCGGCGATGGACTCCACGTGCGACGCCACGGCCTGATCGACGACGGGGTTGACGAAGAACGACCCCGCGCTCGTCGAGTCGGGGTCGGCGGGATCGAGCACCATCCCCTTCCCTCGCCGCAGCGCGATCACGCTCTCGCGCACGAGCCTGGCCGGAACCGCTGCACCCTCCGCCACCGAGAGCGCGCGTGCCAGCTCGGCATAACGCACCACCGCGTCCGGCCGCCGCTCGAACGCGAAGCGCACGCGCGTCACGATCCAGCGCTCGTTGCGCTTGAATATGCTGGCCCGGTAGCCGAAGCCGCACTCCCCCGGGGACATGTCGCGGAACGCCTGCGTGGCACGGTCGAACACGCGCACGCCGACGATGGTGTCGGCCACCTCTTCTCCGTAGGCGCCGACGTTCTGGATCGGCGTGGCCCCCACCCGACCCGGGATCCCGCTGAGGCTCGCCACCCCGCTCCACCCCTCGTCGACGGCACGGGCCACCAGCGTGTCCCACTCCTCGCCGGCGCCGACCTCCACCAGGACGCGATCGCCCTCGCGCCGCACCGCCACCCCGCGGATGGCCATGCGGCCCACCAGGCCCGGGAAACCCTGGTCGGCCACGACGACGTTGCTCCCGCCGCCGAGGACCAGCAGCCCCGTCGCGCCGGCGTCCTCTACCGCCGCCATCACGTCCTCTTCCGATGCCAGCTCGGCCATCCGCGCCGCCGGTCCCCCGATGCGCAGCGTCGTCAGCGGGGCGAGATCGACGTTCGGCGTGACGTGCACGGGTCCGCGGCGACTCTGGCACACCTGGGCCCGTCCTCCAGCCAAATTGGCTTTGCGCTTGGGCGCGTGCTCGTTGTTCCCCAGGGGTATTCTCTCCTTCCCGCGTAGAGCCCCCGTGCAGTCCCTCCCCATCGATCCGCTTCTTCCCGAAGTGGTCGCCTCGTTGCGTGCGCGACCGACGCTGGTCCTGGAGGCTCCCCCCGGCGCCGGCAAGACGACGCGCGTCCCGCGAGCGCTCCTCGACGCCGGGATGGCCGAGCACGGAGAGATCGTGGTGCTGGAGCCGCGGCGGCTGGCGGCGCGAATGGCCGCCCGTCGTGTGGCCGAGGAGCTGGGCGAGAAGGTCGGCGGCGTCGTCGGCTACCAGGTGCGCTTCGAGGACGTGTCGAGCGCACGGACCCGCATCCGCTTTGTCACCGAGGGGGTGCTGGGGCGCAAGCTGGTCGCTTCGCCGGAGCTGACCGGCATCGCGGCGGTCGTGCTGGACGAGTTTCACGAGCGCCACCTGCAAGGGGACGTGGCCCTGGCGCTGGTCGAACGGCTGCGCCGGACGCGCCGCCCCGACCTGCGAGTCATCGTGATGAGCGCGACGCTGGCCACCGGTCCGCTGGCCGCGCACCTGGGTGCTCCCGTCCTGCGCTCGGAGGGCCGTCGCTTCGACGTGGCCGTCGAGCACCTGCCCCAGCCGGACGACCGGCCGCTCGCCTCCCAGGTGGCCTCTGCGGTGCGGCGGCTCGTCGTCGAAGGCCTGGAGGGTGACGTCCTGGTGTTCCTTCCAGGCGCCGGCGAGATCCGGCGCGCCCGCGAGGCGTGCGAGAAGCTTGCCGCGGAAGCCGGACTCGTGGTGGTCCCGCTCCACGGCGATCTCTCGGCCGAAGAGCAGGACGCGGCGGTGCGTCCGGGCGCGCGCCGCAAGGTGATCCTCTCCACCAACGTGGCCGAGTCCTCCATCACCATCGAGGGCGTCGTCGCCGTGATCGACGCGGGTCTCGCGCGCGTCGCCTCGCAGGCGCCCTGGTCGGGGCTTCCCCGCCTGCGTGTCGAGAAGGTGAGCCGCGCCTCCGCGGTGCAGCGGGCAGGACGCGCGGGAAGGACGCGTCCAGGACGGTGCCTGCGTCTCTACACGCGCGCCGACTTCGATACGCGGCCGGAGCACGAGGCGCCGGAGATTCGCCGCCTCGATCTGACGCAGACCGAGCTCGAGCTGGCAGCCCTCGGCGCCGTGGACGTGCCCTGGCTCGAGGCGCCGCCGGAGGGGCACGTGCGTGCGGCGCGGGAGCTGCTCGGGCGCCTCGCGGCCATCGACGCCATGGGGCAGGTCACCGCTACGGGTCAGGCCATGCTGCGGTTCGCGCTGCACCCGCGCGCGGCGCGCGTGGTGGTGGAGGGCGAGCGGCGCGGGGTGGCGGACGATGCCTGCGTGGCGGCGGCCATCCTGTCGGAGGGAGACATCCGCGCGTCGAGCCGGGCGCGCTTCGGCGACGCACGGGGTCAGGATACGGCGACGGAGCCGTCGGACCTCGGGGCGCTGCTCGATCTCTACCGCGAGGCCGAAGATGCGCGCTTCTCCGGGAGCGCGCTGCGCGCCGCAAGCCTCGATGCGGGGGCGACCCACGCTGTCGCCCGCGCCGCCAGGCAGCTCGAGCGCGCGGTACGAAGGGGGGACGGCCGTAGGTATGCAGGGAAAGGCCTGTCCCCGGATCAAGCGCTTCGCCTGGCGCTCCTCAGCGGGTATCCGGACCGGGTGGCGAAGCGGGTGAGGCCGGGGGGAAGGCAGCTCGCGCTGGCCGGCGGCGGGGTGGCGGAGCTGAGCGACACCAGCGTGGTGCGCGAGGCGCAATGGATGGTGGCACTGGACGCGGAGGAGCGACCGCAGGGGGCGCGGGGCGGAGTGCTGGTGAGACTGGCCAGCGCGATCGAGCCGGAGTGGCTCATCGAGCTTTTCCCCGACGAGGTGGTGGAACGGCGCACCGTGAAATGGAACCCCCAGGCCGAGCGCGTCGAGTCGCGCGACGAGATGGCCTGGGCGGGGCTGGTCCTGCATGCCTCGGACGGGGCCGGCGCGCCCTCCAGCGAGGCCTCCCGGGTGCTGGCCGAAGCAGCGCTGGCGGCGGGTCCGAGAGCCTTCGCCCCCGCCGACCTTCTCGATCGGTGGCTGGCACGCGCGCGCTTCGCCGCCTCGGTCGATCCTTCGATCGCCGCGCCGGACGACGGGGCCGTGGCGCAAGCCCTGGTGTCCTTGTGCGACGGTCGAACGAGCTTCGAGGAGCTGCGTCACGCGGGACTGCTGGAAGCGCTGCAATCGGGAGTCGGGCCGACGGCGCGAGGCGACGGCCTCGATCGCCTGGCGCCCGAGCGCGTGACCCTGGCCATGGGTCGCTCGGTGACCGTCTCGTACGAGGCCGGCCAACCGCCGCGGATCGCCTCCAGGCTCCAGGACTTCTTCGGTATGACCGACGGGCCGCGCGTGGGCGGCGGGCGCGTGCCGCTGGTCCTGGAGCTACTCGCCCCCAACCACAGGGCCGTCCAGGTCACCAGGGATCTCGCGGGATTCTGGCAGCGTCATTACCCGTCCATTCGCAAGGAGCTGGTTCGCAAGTATCCGAAGCACTCCTGGCCCGAGGATCCCACCAAGCCGGCGCCGCGGATGGGGGCGCGGTAGCCCGAGGGCCGGAGCGGGAGCGGGAGCGGGAACCGTCAGGACGTGCCTTCCATGGATGTTGACCCGCCGGCGATGCTCTTCCGCGAGCGTTGCCGGCCCATCGCGGCAGCCAGGAGACCGAGACCGAGAGACCACGCCGCTGCGCCCCCGCGGGCGTCGCCCGACGCGGCGTCGGAGGCCGAGCATCCTGTGCCGAGGGCAGGCGGGAGCGGTCCCACCGGCACCTCCGACGAGACCCGTTCGCCGGCGGGCGGCTGGGGCGTATACTGGAGATTCGCCGTGTCGAATTGATTGCCCCGCGCGCGGTCGACGATACCCTGCGTGGTATCCGGATCGAGGGTCGGCGTCCGACTCAGGATCCACAGATAGGCGCGCGAGGGGTGCCCCACGACGGCGTACTCGTAATTCGAGCCCACCTCGAGAATCCAGTAGTCGCCGGAGAAGCCGCTCACCTGCAGCGCGAGCTTGGCCGGTACGGCGGGGTCGGGGACGGTGGCGGTCATGGTCGCGGTCTTCAGCGGCCCCAGGGTGCTTCCCACGTTGCACTGGTTGACGAACTGAAACGACCCGCCGGGCAAAGGGCTGTAGAACGCCGTGGTCCCGTAGCAATCGGTCTGCGTGGTGCGCGGCAGGCTGGCGATCTCGTACCACTTGCCCTGGAAGCGAGCGAGATCGACGTCCGACGCGACCTCGAGCGGCGGGTCTGCGTTGCAGGCCGCCGCGGCCGGTGCCAGAGCCGCCACCAGCGTGAGCAGTGCGATCGCTCGGTTCATGTGCCGACTCCTTACCGGTGCCGTCGATATCCCATGTGCCGAAACGGTGACTTTTTGCCCCGAGCGGTCGCGCTCGCGGCACCGTACCGCCTGCCGCGGCGCCTGGCATGCTGGACGAACACGCCCAGGCCGAACAGGCCACCGATCGCCGGACCCACCGGCGCCGGGCGACCCGGGGACGCCGCCAGCGAGCACGCGCTCTGGGTCGTCCCAGCCGACGTGCCCGCGCCTCCCGCCTCATCGGCGGGCTCGCCGTCGACGGCGCCGCCGTCGGGGCTCGTGGAGGCGCATTCGGTGGAGAATCCGTGGCGCGGGGTGGGATCGCAGGTCTCGCCGGCCAGGGCGCCGTTGCTGGTGCTGCGCGTGCCGTCGGGCGGATCGATGGTGCAGATGCCGGCGACGTCGTCCGCGGTGAGGGTGGTGGCGCCGGACTCGTAGTGCGCGAACATCATGGCGCTGGTGTCCGTAGAGTGAGCGAGCCCCAGGAAGTGCCCCGCCTCGTGCGTCATGATGCTGAGGAGATCGTAACCGCCTGCGTCGGCATTCCCCGTGCCGTCGACCACCAGCGGGTAATCGTGCGAGTTGATCTCCATGTCGGCGTCGAAGATCTCTCCGTCGGTCACGTCGAAGGTGACGGTGGTGAGGCCCAGGGTGTTGCTGGAATCGCTGTAAGGCCAGGCGTCGTCACGGAAAATGATGACGTGCTGGTTGGGCTGGTCGTCGTTGTATTGCACCAGCGCGCAGTCGACCGGGCCTTCGTCGATGGCGGTGATGGAGGGGCCCCCGCTGCCGCAGGTGGCGCCGCTCCACGCGGCGAAGGCCTGCGCCGCGACCTGGGTGGCCTGATCGAGCGTGACCTGGCTGCTCGCGTCCTTCTGCAGGCTGTAGCCGACGCACAGATTGCTCCAGTAGACCTCGAAGACGCCGGTGGCCTGCGCACCGAAGCATCCCTGGGCGACGGGGTCGTATCCGGCCGGCGGAGAGGCGGTGATTTCCCGGCAGAAGGCAGCGGCGTTCGAAGTCGCGCCGACCACTCCCACCATGCAAGCGAGGCCCGCGAGGCGCCGCAGACCGGACGGCGGAGGAGTCATGACGACGGCGATCCTTCTCGCCGCTGCTCTTAGCACAAGGAAGAACGTACGCTGGGCCGTGACACAAAAGTAACGGGGAAGACCCTTGCCGCAGCGAGGTATTGGCCAGTATCAATGGGCGGCTCGACGATCCCGGACGGAGAAAGAGTCGCCATGAACCGACGCCAGCGCCTCTGGATCGTAGCCATCTCGTCCGCCTTTCTCAGCGTGAGCGCCGCCGGGAAGGCCGCCCTGTCGTCGCCCACGAACACGCATGTCGTATTTCGCGCCGCCGGTCCCGCGGGGCTGACCATCGAGGGGACCACACCGGACCTCCGCGCGACCGAAGACGCCGGCAACCTGGTCATCGTCGTTCCATTGGCCAATCTCACGACCGGGATCTCGCTTCGCGACCAGCACATGAAAGAGAAATACCTGGAGGTCGCCAGGTACCCCGACACCACGCTCACCGTGGCCCGCAGCGCACTGAGGCTTCCCGCGGGCGGAGAGCGAGTCGAGGCCGACGCCCCTGGAACGCTGAGCCTCCACGGCCAGACGCGGCCGGTCCTCGTGCACTACCAGGCGACCCGGGACGGCGACGCCTTCGCTGCCACCGGCCGCTTCCGCGTCACCATGACGGAGTACGGCGTGAGCGTTCCCAGCTATCTCGGCGTGACGGTGAAGCCGGACGTCGACGTGAGCGCCAGCTTTCGCATCGCGGGCAACTGACGCCAGGGGCGGACGCACGGATGAGGGCCTCGCGTCGGATCGGGTGGGGCGTCGCTCTCGCCTTCGGGCTCGCCCTCCTCCTGGCGACATCGAGCGCGCAGGCGTACCCGTGGATGATCCGTCATGGCTACACCGGGTGCATGCCGTGCCACACCGATCCTTCCGGCGGTGCGGGGGCGCTCACCGAGTACGGGCGGGCGCAGAGCGATCTACTGCTGCGCACGCACTACGGACAGGCCAGCTCGTCCGACGAAGCGGACCGCACCTCGGGCTTTCTCGCTGGAATCGTGCCCCTCCCCGAGCAGCTTCGCCTGGGGGGGGACTTTCGCGAGGCCTTCTTCAGCAACAAGGTCGAAGGAGCGCCGCTCCAGCAGGAGCTCATCACCATGCGCGCAGACCTTTACGGCGACGTGAAGGTGGGGAGGTTCCGGGCGGCGGGCGCCATCGGCTACGTCCCGGAGGGCGACCTGGAAGCGTCGCTCACCACCACGCCAACCGACAACGTGATCTCGCGGGAGCACTGGCTCGGAGTCGAGCTGGATGACGACGGCGCGTGGCTGCTCCGGGGAGGGCGCATGGCGCTCCCCTTCGGCATTCGCATGATCGAGCACACCCTCTGGGCGCGTGTTCTCACCCGAACCGACCTGGACGACGCGCAGCAGTACGGCGCCTCGCTTTCTTTTTCCCGAGACCAGCTCCGCGGCGAAGTCATGGCCATCGCCGGTAATTTTCAGATTCATCCCGACGAGTACCGCGAGCGCGGCTACAGCGCCTACGTCGAGCTGGCGGCGCTCTCCACGCTGGCCGTGGGAGCGAGCAGCCTGTTCACGCGCGCCACGCGCGACATCGTCTACGGCGTCACCGACTACCGCTATGCGAACGGACTCTTCGCGCGCTATGCCCCGGTGCCGTCGCTCGTTCTCCTGGGGGAGGCGGATTCCGTCTACCAGTCGCTCACCTGGAACGGGCACCGCGGCGGATACGCCGCCTTCCTGCAGGCCGACTACGAGCCGCTGCAAGGCGCTCACCTGATGGTGACGGGCGAGGCCATGAACGGAGGGAGCAGCGGAGAGCCGTCGTCCTTCGATGCCTGGTTGTCGGGAGTGTGGTTTCTCTTGCCTCACATCGACCTGCGGCTGGACGGCATCGTCTCGACCCTCGGCGTCCCGGCGCCCCCCGGCGGCTCATCGAGCTACACCCATGTGACCACCTGGCTCGCCCAGTTCCACGTGTTCCTGTGAGCGCGTCCACCAAGCGCCGCCGGCGGAGGACCCGAGGCGCGATTGTCGCCGTCGTCCTGGCCCTGGCGCTCACCGGGGCCTCGAGCGCGCGAGCCACACCGGACTTTCCCCAGGCCGTGGTCGAAGACCTGGGCTTGCCGGGCATCACCATCGACCCACCGCAGGGCTGCAAGCTCTGCCACCCCACCGATTCGGGAGGCACGTCCCTCCAGCCCTTCGGCCAGCTCCTCCAGCAATACGGGGTTCAGCCGTACGACGAGAGCTCGCTGAAAGAGGCCCTGTCGCAAGTCCAGCAGAACGAGCCGCAGCTCGTGACGGACATCGAGGACGGACGCGATCCCAACCAGGATCCCGATGCCGCCAACCTGCATTCTCCCCGGTACGGATGCGCCCTCGAGGGCGGCCCGATGGCGCGCTCGCTCTCGTCGATGGGAACCTTCGTGGCCATCGCGCTTCTCCGGTCCATGCGGCGCCGCGCCTCGCGAGCCGGGCACGCCGCCCCGCTTTAGAACTGCCCATCCGCGAAGGCCCCGATCCCACCGAGCAGCGGGGCAGGCGTCACGCGCCACGAGGCAGCGTCCTTCGAGGCCGGCGCCGTCAAGTACAGCACCACGGCCGAGACCAGCGCCGCGCCGCCCCCCACGAACCCGACCGCCGACCACAGGGCCGCGCCGTCGTCCTCCTGGGGCGAACCGGACGGCCCACCGTTCGACATGGAGTGGTTCTTCGCCACCAGACACGCCGCTCCCAGGCCAAGGCCCAGGACGCCCGCCCCGGCGAGGCCCAGCTCGGCCCATCGCCGGCTCGCGCCGCTGTCCGGCGAGGGGGTGATGGCCAGCGGGTCCGCGACCGGTGGCACGGTCGCAGGGGGCGCGATCGCGACGGCGGCGGCGGCAACGGCGCTGGGGGCGACGGGGGCCGCGTCGGGCTCGGCGATGGCAAGGACCACCGGCGCACCCCCGGCTTCGACGCGTGCGGTGAAGTCGCGTGTCGCCTGACCCGGGAGGCCCAGCGTGACGTGGTGGTCGCCCGGATCGACCGGCCAGGCCACGTTCCACGCCTCCACCGGCACGGGTTCTCCATCGAGGCGCACTTCCCATCGACCGCGCAACCCCGGCGCCACAGCCAGCGTCAGGCGACTCAGCCTCGGCTCCAGCGTTTCCAGGTGAGAGCGGGCCACGGCCTCCCTCTTGTCGTGGCGCTCCCGGGCGAGCTTCTCCGCCATCCGGAACTCGATCCACGCGCTGCCGGTTCGCCCCAGGCGCTCGTAGCAATCCGCGAGATGGAGCGTGACTCCGACCCCCAGGGCGAGCTTCTGGCTCTGCGCAAACCGCGTGCATGCGAGGGGGATCTGCCCCTCATCGCGAAGCTGCTTGGCCTCGTCGAAGAGAGAGTCGGCCGTCCCAGGGTCAGCAGCGCCCTGGGCCCATGCTGCTGCGGGGTGTCCCAGCGACGCGAGGAGGACCACCGCGGACGCGAGGACGCGGCGGATCATTCCCGACCTCCGAACTCCTCGGGGCGCACGCTGGCGGCGGCCACCGGCGATGCGCTCGTCCGACGTGGCGCGGGTGAAGGCGTTGGTGCGGGCGAAGGTGCCGCCGTGAGCGGTGACCCGGTGAGCGCGGAAGGCGTGGCTCGAGGGGGGAGGGCCGACGTCGGCGGATGGACCGCAGGGGGCCGGGGCGAAGTGGGCTGGATCGCTCTGACGTCGAGCGGCGTCGCCGTCGCCGTCGCCGAGGTGGCTTCGGTCGCGACCATGGCGTTCTTCGCCTCGATGGCGCTGGCCGCCGAGCTGTCCCCGTGCCGGCCGAGAAGCACGACGATCGCGAGCGGGACCGCGGCCACCGCGGCGAAGGCTCCGACACCAATCATGGCCGGCCGGGCGAACGAGCCGCGGCGTGGCGATGCGGCTGGCGTGGAGACGCTGGTCGGCGGCAGGGTCGAAGGAGGCGGTCCGGCGGCGACGGCGACGCGCGGAGCCTCGACGGGAGCGGGTGCGGGCGCCGCCGCGTCCTCCAGCAGGTCGCCGTCGGCCACTGTCGCCGGCGCCACCATGGCCAGCGCGGTTTCCGCCTGCCTGCGCAGCGCTGTCAGATAGAGGCCCTGCGCAATGGCCGGATGCTCCGCCGCCAGGGCCAGGAACTGCGCGCGCGGAAGGAACAGCGTGGCCGTGGAACGGAGAGCGATGGCGTCGGCTTCGGCCCGGCGGCAGAGCACCAGCTCCACTTCTCCCAGGGTCTCCCCTGCGCCAAGGGTCGCGAGGACCACGCGCTCGTTGCCCTCGCGCGCGACGACCGCCACCTCCCCCGCGGCGACCAGATGAAGACCCGAGACCTCCTCCCCGCCCGTCATCAGCTTTTCGCCGGCCTGGAAGGCGCGCATCTCGAGCCGCTCGATCAGCAACGCCCGCTCCTTCGACGGCAACGCCGCCAGAACCGGGGCCGCCCGCCCGAGGTTCGATAGCAGCCGCGCGCGGCCGTGCATCGCCAGCTCGGCCGCGACCTCGGGGTATCGAGCGGTGACCCTCTCCAGCGCCTCGCGCCTGGCCACGAGAAGAATCGACGGCCGCGTGGCCACGATGGTGTCCGCGCAAGGCAGGTCCGAGAACAAGGGGATCTCGCCGAGGAACGCGCCCTCCCCCAGGCGTGCGACGACGACGGGGGCCCCGCCATGCCGCTGACTCCGGGAAACTTCGACCTCGCCCCGGGCGACGATGTACGCCGCCGTACCGGGCTCCCCCTCGCTCCGGATCCGGTGGCCGGCGGGCACGGTGAGCACCTCGAAGGCCGCCAGCAGATTCCGCAGGGCCTCGCGGTCGAGCGCGCTGAAGAGGGGGAGCGGTCCCACCCTCGGAGGATCGACATTCGCGGTCTCCGCGCGTGCGGCCGTGGCGCCCCGGAGGATCTGCGTGGCGGTCGAGGCCAGCGCCGGACCGGTGAGAAAGGAGCTCAGTGGCTGCAGGTCCTCGAGCGGAAGCGGCAAGGGAGCCGCCAGCGACTCGTCCAGCCGCGAGGATCCCCGACAAAAGGTGGTGGCCAGTCGGTCCAGGGGTTCGCGGACGTCGACCCCCAGGGCGCGCAGATCCTCGATGGCGGCGACGGCGAGGGGCACGTTCCCGGCGTAGACGGCCCTGTCCAGGGCCAGGCCCAGCCCTTCGACCGCCGCCCTTCCGCGTCCCATCTGTTCCAGCGAGCGGCTGGTGAGAAGGAGCGCGCTCGGTGAAGCGTTGCGTCCCACCACCGCCGCGCCCCAGCGGAGCGACGCCTCGGTCTCCTTCGCCAGGAGAAGCGTCAGCGCATGGTCCAGCCACCCATCGCAGCTCTCGGCGCCGGGGAGCTCCGGTGGGGAAGGACGCGTGGGGCGGGGCTTTTCCATGAGGGGTGCTCGAAGGGGTTGACTCGTGCTTCGTGAGGGTCAGAACGTTCCCACGCAAGCTTTCACGCTCACCTGCGGGAGCGGAAAGGGCTGGCACACCGGACCGGTGTACACGAACGTCACCGTTCCCGAGGTGAGGAGCGGGCAGGCGGCGGCGGAGGATGTGCTGGTCAGCTCCGGCGCGGCGCGAATCCCGGGAATCACCTGAATGGGCCCGGGAGGAGAGAAGGTGAGCTCCCCCGCCGGCTGGATGGCGAAGTCCACGGTCACCGGTGCCGTGCCGGTGTTGTCCATCGGCAAGGGGAATCCGCTGGTGCTGTCGGCGACGTAGAATGCGTCGCCGGAGGCGTCCATGCTGGGTCCGGCTCCCTGAGGAAGAGAGAGAACCGCGCCGTCGAGCGTCCACGACAGAGGAACCGTCAGCCTGGTGGGGGGCGAGGTGGCCACAGTCACGACGAGGTCGTCCGCGTACGGCGCGGAGCCCGGGAGCGCGCCGGGTCCGAACGTCGCGCCGATGGGAGTGACCACGATGGTGGCGACGCCGTTCGCCGGCACGGTGCCTCTGCCGACGTCGGTGGCCGAGTAGTCGAGCCCGGAGCTGAAGGCCCATGTGTAAGGGTACGCGACGTTGGTCTGATTGCTCAGCGTGACGGCCTGCCCCGAGGGCGCCGCCCCTCCGCACAGGGTCGTTCCGAAGGCAACGGCGCCGGACACGGTCACCGAGGGGCTGCTGTTCGACGACCCCGACAGATCGATGGTCGGGACCGTCCATGCCGTCGGGAGCGGCGAGCACAAGGCCTCCACCGGCGTCACCACCAGCGTCCCCTGATCGCTCCAGGAACCGTCCGACGAGGGGGGCGTGAACTGCCCCACCAGCGGCGTCGTGCCTTTTCCGGGAGCGAGGGTGGGATTGCCCTGCATGCCGAAGATCGACGGCTGGGAGAGCCCGTCGAGCTCCACCGAGACCGCGGCGTTGCCGGTGTTGCGCAGGGTGCTCGTGAAGGTGCCCGTCGAGCCGAAGCCGATGGTCCCGAAAGTCCACGAGGTCGCCAGCGGCGTGTCGGCGATCACCGCGCCGCGCGCCTGCATGGTGAGCATCACCACGTGAGCAGCGTCGAGCGCCGCATCGGTGGTCACGGTCAGCGTGTCCGCGAACAGCGAGGCGTCGCCGGGATTGGCGACCACGTCCGGGATGGCGTCGGGCGTCAGAAGAATGTCGACGGAACCGCCGATAGGGACCGTCGCGGGCAAGACCGACCCTTCCCCGGAGAGCACGTACGGGGAGCTCGAGCCCAGCCCGAGAGACAGCCCCGTGACCTCGAAGGTCTGATTGCCCACGTTGGACACCGTCAGGCTGTGCGAAAGGCCCGTCGCCCCGCAGTTCACGAGCCCGGCCGGGTCGCCGGGATCCGTCCCGAAGGTGAGCACGGCGGCCGAGAGTGCGACCTCGCCCTGGGTGCCGGTTCCGCTCAGCTGAACTGCGGGCGGGAGGGCGATGCACAAGCTGTCGCCGGTGGTGATGGCGAGCGTGGAGGGATACGCGATGGCGGCGGTCGGGGCAAAGGTCACGGTCTCGCCGGCCGAGACACCGCCGCCGGCAGCCAGGCCCCCCACCGTCGACGGCGCCACCGTGTATCCGGCGGCCCCGCTCCCCTGGAGCGCGAAAGCGAAGGTGGCCGCGGGGGATCCCCGGTTGGCATGGTTCTGCACGGTGAGCGTCTGTCCGACCGTCGTGTCGATGGGGATCTGGCCGAAGCGCAGACTGCCGAGAGAAAACTCCAGCTGGTCGCCGAGGGGGGTCTCACCGAGCGACACCACGTGCGGATCGTCGAAAGGAACGTCGGTGGTGATGCTGAGCTGCGCCGCGAACGCCGCGGAAGACGGATCCGCCACCGGCGACGGAACGGCCTGCGCCGTCACCGTCACAGTCGCGCTGGCGCCGGGAATGAGCAGTCCCGGAGGCGGGCTGGCAGAAACCGCGTACGTCGCCGCGCCCGCTCCGGTCACGTCGCCCATGGACCAGGTCAAGTCCGCACTTCCGCTGTTGGTGACCAGAAAGGACTGCGCCGCGGGGGACGCCCCACCGCACACCGCCGGGAACACCAGCGACGTCGGGGTGACCGACGGACCGCCACCGATCCCGCTGCCGGAAAGGGGGATGGGCGATGGGAGCGGCTGGCAGACGGCGCCCGTGGCGACCATGGCGAGGCTGTCCGTCGCGCCGGTCGTCACGGTGGGCGAGAAGGTCACCACGTCGGCTTGCGCGCCGCTGGCAGCGACGGAGAAGGTGGTATTGGCCAGCGCAAAGGGGGGGGTGATGGAGAGGCTGACACTGGCCGGCGCATTGCCGGTATTCTGGACGTTGAAGCTCTGCATCGCCGACTGGAGCAAGACCACCGGCCCGAAGCTGCCGAAGCCGGGGCTGGGCGACGTATCGAACGCGAGGATGGCCCCCCGGGGCTCCGCCGTCAGCGTGATGGCGTGCGGAGACGCGTCCGCGTCGGTCTGGAGGGTGAGGGTCGCGGTGAGGGGGGTCAGCGGCGAGGGAGTGGGGACCGCGGGAGCGGAGACGGTGATGGCGAGGATCCCGCCGCCGGCCAGGATGGCGCGTCCCGCGACGGCGCTGGTGGTGAACCCGGCGGTCCCCGACAGGGTGGCTTCGGTGATGTGGGCGTCGACCGCGCCACTGTTGGTCAGCACGAAGAGGCTCGCCGGCGGAGCATCCCCCCCGCAATCGGCGGGGCCGAGGTCGACGGTCGCGGGATACCCCGTGATCTGGCCCTGGGACCCCTGCCCCGAGAACGCGATGGACGACACGCTCGCCCCGCAGATCGCGCCCGTGGCCGTCACCGTCGATGTGGCGCTCGCCGGATTCGTGTCGCTGGGCGTGAACTCCGCGGTCCCGGTCCAGGTGCTGCCCGCGTTCAAGAGGACCCCGCCGGCGGAGGGCGGGGACAGCGCAAAGTGAGCATCCGAAGGGGGGCCCAAGACGAAGGTCGCCGGAGCGTTCCCGCCGTTGACCAGCGTGAACATGACGGGCGCAGAGGGTTTCCCCACCTCGGTCGATGGGAACTGGATGGGCGAAGCGCCGGTCTGCCAGGCCAGGGTTGCGCCGCTGGGCTGCACCGAGAGCGCGATGCTGATGCTGGAGTTTCTGGCATCGTTGGTGAAGAGGTCGAGCGCTCCCTGGATGGACTGGCCCGCGGTGGCCGAGGCCGGGACGACGGCGCTGAGGGTCAAGGCGCCAGACGACTCGGCTCCCAGGGTGAGGGAGGTCGGGCTGACGGAGAAGGCGCTGCCGGTGGTCGCCGCGGTGAGCGTCAACGGCGCGGTCCCGTCGTTGCTCACGTTCCAGGCCACCGAGGCCGCGGAGGCTCCGCAGCCCCCCGCGCCAAAGTCGACCGGTAGCGTGGAGAAGGTGGCCACCGGATGCCCCGCGTCGGCCGACGCCGCGCCCACCTCGGCGGCTGCCGCTTCCACCGCATGCGCTTCGGGTTGCGGGCCGTCGACCAGGCCGCCCTCCGCCACGGCCACGGAGACGCCCTCCTCGTCGCAGCCCAGCGACGCTGCGGCCCATGCCAGTACGCCGGCGAAGCAAAGAAGGGCGCGCCACGCGCCACTCTCGATGCTCCCGATTCGAGGGGACAAGCAGCGCTTTCTTGCCCAGGAGCGTGCGTCTGCGCAATCCCGGTGGGGCGATCGCTGCGAGAAGTCACACATTGTTGACACCATCGACGCAAACGAGGAACGGGCTCACCCAGGGTCCAAATGAGACGAGAGGGCACCGGACTGGCCGGCGCCCTCTCGATCATCGATCAGTTGCCTCCAGTTCGGACTACTGCAAGCAGGCCTGGCAGGCGTTGGAGATGGCGCACTGGAAGATCTGGTTGGCCTGGCCCGAGGGCAGCGCCGTGTTCGTGAAGTTCTTGAGAATGTCCGTGTTGTCGGCGATCGGGAACCCGAGGCCGGCCACCTCTTGCGTGACGCACGCGCCGTTCACGCCAGCGCCGGCAGCGGCGCACGCGGAGCCGGCGTTGGCCGCACCGCAGTAGCAGATGCTGACACCGCTGGGCGTACCGTCGCACGACGTCGAGAGGATGCAGGACAGCGTGGTGAGGCAAACCGCGGAGTCGAGCGCGGTCCCGCCGCCGAAGTCCACGGCCGGCAGATCGCCGCACTCGTGGCCCGTGTCGCCGAACACGCTGTCGTCGAGGCAGCCGCTGTTGAACAAGCAGCTGTAGCATCCGGTGGGCGAGTCACCGCCGGCCGCCGTCGCGTGGCCCGCGGTGATGTCGTGCTGGACGAACGCCGCCTCGGTCACCGTGCACAGGCCCGTGGCGTTGCCGGCGCAGGGAACGCAGCCGGTCTGGCCCGCGGTGGTGCAAGGGGCGAGCGCCGGAGTCCCGACGTCGGGGGCGCCCGTGTCGGGGGTCCCGGTGTCGGCCGCGACGCTGGTGTCCGCCGCACTGCTGTCGGCGGCCGTCCCGCTGTCCGGGGCGCCCGCATCGACGGCACCGGTTGCGGCGGCGAAGGTGACGACCAGGGTGACGGTGGAATCGGCCGTGTCGCATGTCCCGCCGCTGGCCAGCGGACCGTCGCCGACCACCAGCGTGACGGTGACCGGGCCGGTCGTGGTGGACGTGAAGCTGGTGTTCGGGGCGGCGGGCGCGCTGAACGTGCCGGTGGGCGCCGACCAGGCGAAAGTGATCGCGCTGAGGTTGGGGGCCACCGCCGTCGCGGAGAGGGCCACCGCGCTGCCGACCGTCGTCTCGTTGGGGTTGGCCGAGACCGAGTTCCAGGTGGCGCAGTTGCTGGTGGTGGCGACGACGCTGATGGATCCGGCATCCGCCGCGGTCGCGTGGCACTGCAGGTTCAGGTCGACGGTGGTCGTCTGGCGCGCCGTGACGCTGAAGGTCGTCGAGCCGACGCAGGTCGTGGTCCCGTCGGTGGTCGTCGCGGTCAGGGCGATGGTGTAACCGGAGCCGGCGGGAATGCCGCCGATGAGGAAGCTGATGGTCTGGCTGGCGGCGACGTTGATCGTCCCCGTGAGGTCCTGGCCGTTGCCCGTGATGGTGTAGGCGACGGTGTCGATGATCTCGCCTCCCGGAAGGGTCAGCTGCAGGCCGATCGACCCGGTGCTGTCTTCGCTGCCGGGGCTCGACGAACCGGTCGACGGTCCCGTCGAGCAACCGACGACCGACGCGGTCGCGGCTGCGATTCCGAGGATGAGTGCTTTCCCGATGAGTTTCATTGAAGTGACCTCCAGGAGGGTGTTTCGTTGCGCGAGTCCAGAGCGTGTGACCCGCCAGTCCCCACCCCGGGGGACCAGGAGCCCTTCCTCCCCGCCCTGTACTCAAGAGCCGCGCCAACGACCTCCGCGCGCGTCGAACAGCCGGATTCGCGAGAAAAATCGCGCGTCGCGAGATGTTCTCGGCCTCCGAGTCCGCTCACGACTCTCCGATTTCCGGAAATGAACCTACGATTTCCGGAGATCGATCGAGGCTCAGGGACCGCCCGCGACTTCTCCCAAGTGTTCACGATCTTGTCGCGGGTTGGGATGACGTCCCGTGGTAGCCCTCTCGCGCAATGAGGGGTTGGGCCCGTGGCGTCCCGTTCGTCGTCGCTCTCGCCGTCGCCCTCGTGAGCTGCGCCGAAGAGGAGTATCCGGCGTGGCTGTGGAACGCGCAGCATCCCGCCGATCCCGCGCCCGACGCAGGCGCCGCGCCCACGGGGGTCTGCGTGCAGACCCACGCCGAATCGCTGCCCGCGAGACTGGTGGCCATGTCCGCGACCGCGTCTTCCGGTGCGCAGGCGGTCTTCGTCCCCGATCTGTTCCAGCGCTTCCTGGGTGTCTGCGGTGGCTGCCACGGTCCCGCGGTCGAGACGGGCGGATTCCAGATCGCCAGCTCGGAGGCCTTCAGCTCGGCCATGACCGCGCCGATCCTGGCCCACGTGACATCCGCCGTATGCCCGGCCGACCCGAGCCAGATCGACCCCATGCCGCCGTGCAACAGCCCCGACGGGCTGACGTACGCCCAGCGCGCGGAGACGGACCCCGTACGGCAATTCGGGGAGCTGGTGCAGGAATGGCTCAACGACGGGAGCCCGGCGTCGTTCACACCAACCAGCGCCGCCGACGGCGGCGGTGGCGACGGTGGTGAGGCTGGCGCCGCCGTGGCCAGTGCCTTCACGATGACCCCCACCGTCGGCAACGACATGACCAACATCGGCAACTGCGTGCCCAGCCCGGCGCTGATAGCCACCGAGCAGGACAAGAGCGCGGCCCTGGATGCCATGTTCGCCGGGCTCCAGGCGCAATCGAGCGGGACCGCGGCGCAGGTGATCGGCCTCCCCGAGCACCTCGGCGAGACCGACCTGTTCACCTTCGACAGCCAGGTCCTGGCAGCCTACGGCGTGGTCGCCTACGCGCCGGGCTACCCGCTGTGGTCGGACAACGCCGGCAAGCTTCGCTTCGTGCGCGTCCCTCGGGGGACGTCGATTCATTTCGACAAGGCCACGCAGACCTTCGCCATTCCGCCGAACACGCGCTTCTACAAGACCTTCATGAAGCTGATCGCCGACACCGACGGAAGCTACCGGTACCGCAAGATCGAGACGCGTCTCATCGTATCGCGGCCGGACGTGAACAACGCCGACGGGACGGTGACGCAGACCGCGCTCTTCGGCTCCTACCAGTGGAACGACGACGAATCGGACGCGACGCTCATCGAGACGCCGCTGATCAGCGGCGAACCTTTCGCCGACACCCTCCTCCTTTACAACACCGACGAGCAGCTGGCGGCCGACGTGCTGCTCACGCAGCCGACGGAACCCGAGGTCGCGCTCGTCCAGGCCGGGGCCGCACGCCACTACGCGATTCCGTCGAGCCAGCGGTGCATGGAATGCCACGAGGGGAGCCCCAGCGAGAGCTTCGTGCTCGGCTTCACGCCCCTGCAGATCAACCGCCGGCCCACGGGCGTCGGCGGTGTCATCGAGGAGGCGGGGCCGGACGAGCTGACGCAGCTCCCGCGCTTCATGGACTACGGGCTCATCACCGGGATCGACTCGCCCGCCGACGTCCTTCCCCTGGAGCAATCCCAGGGCAGCCGCGCGCCACGCAACGACTACGAGCTCCAGGCGCAAGGCTACATGCTCGGCAACTGCGCCCATTGCCACAACCCGCGCGGTTTCCCCACCGTCCAGAACCCCGTGTTGAGGGACGTGCTCGACTTTCTGCCCGGCCCTACCAGCGGGATCTTTCAGTTCCCGCTCGAGCGCTACTCCCCGCGCATCCAGCGCGGCTTGACCGGCTCGACACCCATTCCTTACATCACACCGTCGTTGATGGACCTTCCGCGTAGCGACCCGAACCTCCCTACGGACCAGGCCCAGGACATCTTCACCACCGGCGTAGGCGCGGCGGTGGTGGACAGTACCGGCGCGATCATCAATCCTCCGTTTCTCGTGGTCTATGCCCCGTGGCGCAGCCTCATCTACCGCAACGTCGATTCGGCCTTCGCGTACACCGACGATCTGGCGCTTTACCCGCACATGCCCATGAACACGCCAGGGTACGACCTGCGGGTCAAGCAGATCATGAGCGACTGGATGGTCAGCATCCCGGCGGTCCGCAAGGACCCGGAGATCTTCGAGTACGCCTTCCAGACCGACACCAGCGTGAATGACAATTACGGCGGTGCGGTCGACACGAACCCGCAGCCCTACGTGGAGGTGGCGCCGGGCGACAGCGGGTACGACGACGCAGTCAACGCCGCGCGCGCGCGCCTCTCCATCCTTCATTCCGGGTCGAACCCGGCCGTGCCCATCGACCCGAGTCAGGGCGTGATCTTCTCCCGGTACGCCGATCCCGGGGACACCGACGACATCCAAGACCCCGCGGTCAACGCCGATCCGATTTGTACTCCGGTCCCGGTTGGGCCGGGGACCGCCTCGGTTCCTCAGCCATATCCCTTCGCCGAGCATCCGCACTGGGTCATCACCGACCTCAGCCAGCCCCCGCCTCCCTGGGTTCCACGACGCAGCGATTGGGCCGATATTCTCGTCAACCTGACAGCCCCAACTCCCCCCGACTCGGCGTCTGCCTGCTCAGGGACTGCGCCCACCGGCCAAGCTGCAGCCTTTGCCGATCAGCTGGACGCCATCGGCCTGCTCCAGAGCGCGACGCTCGAACAGGTGCGCACGTACGCGACGACCGCCGTGCCCTTCGGTCTCTGGCAGGCAGACACCGGCTGCAACTTCTCCTCCCAGCCCACCGTGCAGTCCATCATGGCGGCGGCGGTCGCGAGCGGGCAACCCGTGCCGAACTGGATCGCGGTCGACAACCCTCCGCCCAGCGCTCCGGTGTACAGCGAGACCCCGGGAGCGGCAGTCTTCAAGACCATCTGCATCAACTGCCATGGCCCTCTGGCGGACGCGAACGGGCGGCTGGCGCAGAACCTCGCCACCATGACGGGGGGCTTCGCGCGCGTCGCCGACTTCCGCGATGGTCTCTTCGGACCGGTGGGCGCCGCCGAGACGGCGAGCAACCGACACGCCGTATTCGGCGTGCTCCCGTCGGATACGCCGGCCACCTCCAGCTGGCCGGGCCTCAGCGACGACGACCGGGCCGGTCGCTACATGCCCTGGATGGCGCTCGGGGGAACCCAGGTGAACATCCCTGATCAGATCCTCGAGCTCGTCGGAGCGACCCCCGTGTTCGGCCAGCACCGTTTCCTGCGCTCGAAGAATCTCTCCGCCAACATGCTGTCGGTCGCGAAGTCGCTCTGTCTGAGCCTTCTCGGTCCGGCGGCAGGCAACGAGTTCCAGGGCTTCGATCCGGCCTATGGCTACCTCGAGTCGACCTCCTCCAACCCGGTGGGGGCGAAGACGCTGCTGGCCAACTGGGAGCTCCTGGCCGGGAGCGGCGATGCGGAGCTCTGGCTCGACCTGTGCGCGGTCCACAATCCACCCCCGGTCCGTATTCTCACGATGGGACCATCAGGGCTGCAGGTCTCCGATGCGTTCGCGACGGACGGAACGCTCGACGTCGTCGACTACAACGCGCTCGTTCCCTGGGCGAGCTACCCGGCGGGGGCGCCCATCGGGAACGAGCACGGCCAGACGGTCGCCTTCGATCCCGCCGCGGACGGGGCCGATGGTTCGCCCGGCAACGCGTGGCCGTGGTGCGTCCAAGACCCGGCCTACGCGGCGGCGCACGGCCTTCCAGCTTGCCCCACCTGCCTTTTCAGCACCACCGTCGACTGCAACGGCGCCGCGGTGCCGACCGGCGGCCCCTATCTGAGCGACACGGACGCGAACACCTGGGGCGTGCGCGGCGCCATCAACGCCGGCATGTCCGTCTACCTCTACGTTCAGTCCATCGAAAACACGGGACCGCCGCCGGACTACAACCAGTGCGACCTCCTGCCATGACGGCGGCTGCCGCGGCGCGCCTTGTCCCGCGCGGCGCATGGTGGCAGGCGTGCGTGCGGCACGGACTGCGCGCGCTCGGCGTCGTGGTCGTCCCCGCAGTCCTCGCCGCGCTGGTGCTCCGGTGCCTCGTGCCTCCGATGGGATCCGGCGTGCAGGGCCTCGTCGCCGTGCTCGGGCACCGCTACACGCTGCTCTTCGGTGTGGCGCTCTTTCTTCTCTTCTCGGCGCTGGCGCGTTACTGGCTCGGTCGACTTCGATCGCCTCGCGGCGAGGAAACCCCGCCCACCGACGACGTCGGCGCGCCGCCGGCGCGCGCATCCAGGCCGCGGAAGGAAGCACTGGGGATCATCGCCACCGTCGCCGGCGCGGCGTGCGTGGCGCTCGCCTTTCGCGCCTGGCTCGCCCAGCCCTACCGCGTCATCGGCGCGTCGATGCTGCCGACGCTCCAGCCCGACGATCTCCTGGCCGGCACGAGGACCGCGTTCGGACGCGACGACGGACGCGCGCCTCGTCGGGGCGATGTCCTGGTGTTCCGCTCGAGCGCCGTGGCCATGGACCGCGGCGGCGCTGGCGTACCGGACGTTCTGGTGAAGCGGGTCATCGGGCTGCCAGGCGATCGCGTGGCCATGCGCGGCGGGGCACCGGTCATCAACGACTGGCTGGTTCCCACCTGCGACGCGGGCGAATACCTCTACGCCGCGGCGGAAGGGCAGTCCCTTCACGGTCGATTGCGCGTGGAGTTCCTCGACGACCGCGCCTACCTGACGGTGCACGCCGCGGCGACCCCCTTTCCTGAGGCCTACCGGGTCCAGGCCGGCGAGGTGTTCGTCCTCGGCGACAATCGCGGCAACAGCCTCGATTCCCGGGCCTACCACGGAGGACGTGGCGGCGGGGTCCCGCTCGAGTCGATCGAGGCGCGCGCCCGCTGGTTCTTGACCGGAACGCACTGCAGCGGCGACGTCGATCTGGGGCGCCTCTTTCGCCCCGTGGACACGCTGCAAGCGCGCTTGCATCTCGAGGGGCTGGAGACGCGGGGGCTCGAGGACGGGATCGCGCGTTGCCTCGCGAACCGGCCGACCGAAACACGTCCGCCGCCCAGCCGGGAACCCACCGCCACACGCACCCTCTGAAAATCGGAAGCTGCGATCCGGAAATCGGAGGCTTCGCCGCGGACTCCCGGATCGAACGCTCCGCGACTGTCCCGCATTCCCGCGCGTTCCTCGCGTGTTGCGCAAAGCGCGGGCTCACCGTGGCGCGCGGTCCGGTCCTTGTACTGCGGCCCGTGCGCCTCGGGCGACCTCGCGCGGTGGTGCGCAGTCGCGGACATTGCAACGAAGTTGGAGGTTCGGAATGAGAACATCGATAGCGGTCGCCACGCTTTTGCTGGTCGGTGCAGGCGCCACGGGCGCTGCCGCCCTGCCGAACCCGTACCAGGGGTCGGACACTCTTTTCAACGTCACCACCCAGGCCATTGCGGCCGCGGGGCTCACCCCGTCCACGGCTTACGTGGGTGGGGGCTCGGGCAACGGCCAGTCGGCCATGGATGCCAAGACCCAGCAAACGTCCCCCATGTCGCGCATGATCAACAATGGCGGCGGGGTCTGCACCTTCAACGGTGGAGCCGCGGGCTCGACGGCGACCAATGCGTCCACGGTGGTGATCGGACTCGACGCGGTGGACGTCCTCGCGTCGACGCAGAGCGGCGGCGCGGCGGCGTGCAACGGCACGGCGGACAACACCGGCACCGGCCTGGCCTTCAGCGGCACCGCGGTCTTCGCCGACCCCAATCAGACCTGGAAGTACGTCCTCGCGCTGGTGTACGGCGGCAAGGACCTCACCACGGGCGTCGTCGACTGCAACCAGGCCGCGCGCGCCACTCTCGTCTCCGACTGGAGCAGCCTGTTTCAGAACGGCTGCGCCAACGGCGCGAGCGTGTGCAGCGACGCGACGCACACCAATGTCCTCTGGCACGCCTTCCGCCGCGACGACGCGTCCGGAACGTCGGACGTGTTCGCGTCGGTCCTCGGCCTCTCGCCCAGCACCTCGGGCTCGTCCAGCAACGGCTTCGGGGCCAGCCCGTACTGCAACGCGCTGAACTGGGACGTCAGCGCCGCCAACGCCAACTGCGCCCTCGGCGCCAACAAGCAGTTCACCGGCCCGGGTGGCATCCTCGACCCCGTGGCCGCCGACGGCGTGCACCGGCGGCCGCCCCCCGGCACCTGGGGTGATGCCCCCGACCCCACGTCGGGCTCCCTCGGCGCGGACGTTCTGCCCACCGGTCTGCAGGACAACGACCCCATCCGCCGCCCCTGCATCGGCGGCACGACCAACAACCATGCCCGCTCGGGCGAGGAGGTCTGCAACATCGACGGCAAGCTCGGGCTGGTGCTGGTCGTCCCCACCTCGGACTTCATTCCGAAAGAGAACCCGGGCCTCGTCCAGTACCCGACCAAGGCGTGCAACACGTTCGTGCTCGGCAAGGCGACGACGGTCTTCACCTGCGCCACCCGGGGCACGGGCACCAAGCACGCCGGCGAGTGCCCCAACGGCGACGCGCTCTTCGGCGGAGCATGCTCGGTCCCCATCGACTCCATCGACGGCACCTCGCAGTGTGTCTCCACCAAGTCGACCGTGGCCAGCCTGGTGAGCCGCAGCACTCTCGGCAGCCCGGACGGGCGGGCGTACAACGTGCACATGCGCGACGGCACCGTGGTCGACGGCGCCGTCGGCTACGTCCAGGAGCTGATCCCGACCGCCACCGCCACTCTCTCGCTCGACTTCGTGGGCGGATACGGACGCATCCATCAAGTGGAGACGATCTTTGCCACCGGCACGACCGCGCCGACCGCCTGCCAGCTCTCCGACGCCACCGACGAAATCGGCTGCCTCGTTCAGGCCGACCCGTGCAGCATCGGGTACGCGGGAGACAGCGGACGAACGTGGGGTGAGCGCGCCGTCCCCGCGGTCGCCAGCAACAACGACGCCATCCGCGTCGCGCAGATCGCTCCGACCACCACCACCGTGCAGCTCCTCGGCAAGACCGGGGAGTACCAGCTGGCGCGCAAGCTCTACTTCGCGTCGCTCATCGGATTCGGGAGCATCGCCGACACGGCGACGGACACGAGCGCGACCGACGAGCTCTCGCTCGGCAAGTTCGAGTCCGTTCCCGCCAACATCAACCCCATCCTCACCGCCAATGGCTTCTTCACCCTGGGTCCGCTCAGCCCGCAGGGCACCGACACCCAGTTCTGTGAGGACTTCAACGAGCAGACGGTGTGCGGCGCGGCCGGCAACCTGAACGCCTGCAACACCAACCCGGCCGGCATCCCGGCGGACCCCAGCCCGGTCGCGGCGCTCTCCAGCATCTCCACGGTCTGCGGCAACGGCAACGTCGAGTCCTACGAGGAGTGCGACCACGGCGCCGTCAACGGAACGTCGGGCAACGCCTGCTCGGCGACCTGCCGCTGCGTCGGCGCCTTTCCCTGCCAGTAGTCGTACGCGGGAGTCACCGCTCGTACCGCCAGAAGGCGCGCTCCTCACCGGGGTGCGCCTTCTTCTTTTTTTGGGTCTCCTCTGGGTTTAGTGGGAGCGACGCATTGTTGCGGCTCCCGGAATGCCCGGCGAAACAGGGGAAGGTGTACGCCGACAGGCGGCTCGTCGAGCACGCCGTTCGATGTGCGGGAGTCGCTCTACAGTCGGTGCGCCGCACGCGACACGCCGCACGTCCCCAGCACGCGTCAGGGGACGAGGAAATCCTGGCGCACGGCCAGCCCGCAGGACTCCCCTCCCTCCTCTACAGCCCGTACTTCTTCAGCTTCTCGTAGAGCGTCGAGACGGCGATCCCCAGACGGCGCGCGGCGAACATCTTGTTGCCGTCGGATTGCACCATGGTCTGCCGGATGGCGACGCGCTCGATGCGCTCCAGCGCCTGTCCACCGAGGGGGAGGCCCTCCAGCCACGAGCCCTCTTCGATGCCGGGATCGAGGACCCGCAGGTGGCTCGGCTCGAGGACGGTGGTCCCGGGATCGACGAACGCCACGGCGCAGGCCATCACGTTCTTCAGCTCGCGAACGTTGCCCGGCCAGGGGTGCGCACGAAGCGCCGCGAAGGCCGCGTCGGAGACACGGAGATCGGGGCGTCCCAGATCGGCCAGCAGGCTGCGCACGAGCTCCCGCAGATCGTCGAGGCGCTCGCGCAGCGGGGGCACCGAGACGACGCCGACGGCGAGGCGGAAGAAGAGATCCTCCCGGAACCGTCCGGACGCCACCTCGGCCTGGAGATCGCGGTTCGTGGCGGCGACGACGCGCACGTCGATGGGTCGCTCCTGGCGTCCTCCGACCCGCCGCACCTTGTGGCTCTCCAGGGCCCGCAGGAGCCGCGGCTGAAGCTCGAGCGGGAGCTCGCCCACTTCGTCGAGAAAGAGCGTCCCTCCGTCCGCGCGCTCGAAGGCCCCCGCATGGGCGGCCACCGCGCCGGTGAAGGCTCCGCGCTCGTGTCCCAGGAGCTCGCTCTCCGCCAGACTGGCGGCTACCGCGCCGCAGTCGAACACCACGAAAGGGCCTTCCGCCCGCGCGCTCAGCTCATGAAGGGTGTGGGCGAAGACCTCCTTTCCGACGCCGGTGTCCCCGATGAGGGTCACCGTGACGTCCGTCCGGGCCAGGCGATCGATGAGATCGAAGGCCTCGATCATCGCGCCCGACCGCGTCACCAGTCGTCCGAGATGGCGGACGACGCCCGGGGTGCTCGCCGCTCTGGACGCCTGCAATCGCGCGCTCGACGGCGGCCTCGTACGTGTCGTCATCTCGTCGCACGAATCCCTGCCGGTGCCGACTACGTGCATAGGCGCGTTCCCTTTCGAGCAGCTCGCGCGGCTCTTCTTTTTTCCCACAGGTCACGTCTTGGGCGAGCGGGGCGGTCATACCAACCGTCCGGCGGGGCGATGGTGAAACCTCGGCGACGATGTGGTCACCCTTCGGAAACCGGAGGCGCGATTCCGAAAATCGGTGGGCTTCGCGGGCCCGCGTCGCGAATCGAGAGCCCGCGCATCCCGGCACGGACTCCCACCGGAACCGTCGCCGAGACGTTGCATTCGGTGCGACCTTCGGCGAGGTAGAAGACCGGAGAGCGCGCGAGGGGATCCCGCGTGGAGGAACGGCGATGAGAGCTGCCCCGTCGACGGCCGCCGTGATCCTCTCGCTGGCATGGGGCGTGACGAGCTGCACCGGCGACGACACCTCCGTGGCCAGCGGAAGCGATGCGTCGACGGACGCCCGCGCCGATGCCACCGCGGATGCCGCCGCCGACGGCTCCATGGGTAGCGACGTCCCTCTCCAGCAGCTCACCGCGTTGCGCATTGCCAACTGGTCTCCCGGCGCGCCCGCGGTGGATCTCTGCCTCGCAGCGCACGGAACGACGGCCTTTCAGGGGCCGCTCCTGGCCGGTGTCGTCGCGTCGCAGCAGGACGCCGGCGCGCTGGAGGATGCCGGGGACGCGGTGCTCTCTTTCCCCAACGTCGGCGCCTACTTCGATATCGCTCCAGGCGACTACGACGCGCGCATCGTGGCGGCGGGATCCCTGGATTGCTCGGTGGGAATCGGCGCCGATTCGACCGCCTTGCCGGAGCTCGAGGCCGACGCCTTTGCGACCCTGGCCGTCGTGGGGGAGGCGGACCCCAGCGGGGGCGCTCCGGCGCTGGGCATGGTCGGATTCCAGGACGAGGGACCCCGCGCCTTTGCACCCGATACCGGCACGCCCCCTCTCGCGGCAAGATTCGTCAATGCCGCCGCGGGCGAAGCGAGGGTCAGCGCGTCCATCGCCACCCGGGGTCCGGGGACCTTCACCCTCGTCGCGCCGTTCGGGGGCATCGGCGGGTATGGACCCGGCGAGCTCGGAGCCGACGACCCGCCCATCGACGCGGACGGTTACGCTTCCTGGCAGGTCAGCACCTCCGCCACCGTCACCTGCGCGGTCCCCGGACAGCCAGGCATCCTGGCGACAGGCACCCTGAACGACCCCGGGGGCGCCATCCTCACCCTCGTTCTCGTGGGCTCCGCTTCAGCGCCGCCGGCCGCCGACGCCGGTCCCGCAGGCTCCTTTCGGCTGATGGAGTGCCAGGACAACGCCGGCACGGTCGGTCTCCTGTCGAGGTGCAGGGCGGTCTCCCCGTGAGAGCGCGCGCGCATGCGGGCCTCGTTGCGCTCGAAGTCGTCGGCCGATGTTTACCAAGATGTCGCATTGGACCCCGGACGCCCGTGGCATAGGGGCCAGCATGGCGGCGCGGACGAACGGGATCCGCGACGGGCGACGCCTGCGCGCCGTCGTCGCGTCGTCGTGCGTCGGCAGCGTCCTTCTCGGCTTCGCTTGCGGAGGAACGACGGGCCGGGAAGGTCTGTCGCTGGGGGGTGTGGACGCTTCGCTGGCCGACGACTCCAGCGTCGATCTCGACAGCGGGGCCTTCGATGTGGCGATTCTCTATATCGATCGCGTCTTGCCGGAGGTGAGCGCCCCCCCTCCCGCCGACGCGGCCGGTGCAGAAGCGGGGTTTCCGTGGCCGAGCTGTCCGCCATTCATCCCGGTCGATTCGGACGGCGATCCGGTTGACCTCAGCGTGAACTTCAACGAGCTCCCGGCCGCCTACGACGACGCGGGCCAGGTCGTCCTGGCCCCGGAGGGCAGCGCGTGCGCGGAGTATCCATGGCTGGGAAGTACCTCGATCGACAGCTGCGTGACATTGAGCGGCACCCCTCTGCCCTTTCCGGCTCTCCCGCCTTGCAGCTGGTGCGTCGACGCCGGCCTTGCCGCCGCGGGCTTGCGCGAGGGTCAGCCCCGATACGACATCTGTCTCGATCTCTACGCCTGCGTCATCGACAGCGGCTGCGCCGCCCAAAGTACCACTGCGAACACCTGCCTTTGCGGGCCCGACCTGGGCAATTGCAGCGTGGACGCGTCCGGGCCGTGCGCGGCCCAGGAGCTCGCGGCACTCGAGTACCCTGCCGTCTCGCCCGACGTGCTCAAGAATTTCACCAACACCGCCCCCAATGCTGCGCAATTTCTCGGTTTCTGCGCGGGGAACTTGAACGGACTCCTTCAAACCGCCGTGTCCTATGACTGCTTCGAGGCCGGGGCACCCTGACGGAGCCTTCGACGGCACCGGACCCGTGAGGCACTGATGAGTCGAAGGAGAGCGGCGCTGTGGATATCCCTCGTCATGACCGCCGCCACCACGATGGTCGTTGGTTGCAATGATGTGGGGGACAGCTCCGCCATACCCGACGAGGATGCGAACGACTCCGTGGGGGACGGCACGGTCCCCGCCCCGGACACCGGACCGGTCGAAGCCATCGATGCGACCAGCGAGGCCACCTTCACCCCCGACTCCGGTGTCGTCGAGGACGCCAACACGCCCGAGTCCCCGGTGGAGGACACGGGAACGGTCGAGGACACGGGCGTCGGAGACACGAGCTCCGCCGTCGAGGATACGGGAGCGCCGGATTCCACGGTCGAGGACACCGGCACCCCGGACTCCGCGGTCGAGGACGCCGGGCCGCAGGACACCGGCGTCGCGGTCGACGCTTCCGGCGGCGGCGGACTGCTGCCGTGCACCACCGCGAGCCAGACGGGCTGCGTTCCTTGCGCGGGAAACGCGACAGGGATCTGCACGCCGACCGAGGCCGCCTTCGTCCAGCAAGACATCGACCAGGGCAACGCGACGGCCGCGGGGGGCGACAGCGCGACCGGTTGCTACCCCTGCCTTTTCATGAATGGCTGCATCGACGACACGGTGTTCCCCGACACCGATCACGAGTGCGGCGATCTGACCGGGACCTTCGGCGCCGGCGCCCAGTCCGGCACCGCGGATTCGGCCCTTTGCCTCGACACCCTGGCGTGCATCCTCCAGACCTCGTGCACGGCGGTGGCGGGGACCTCGGAGATCAGCAACTGCTACTGCGGCCCCACCCATGACGGAACGGCGTGCGCGTCCGCCGGCAGCGCGGTCAACGGCGCGTGTCTCACACCGGAAGTCAACGGCCTCGGATTCGACGTCAGCGACAACACCGACATCCTCAAGAACTTCACGGACACCGCCCTTCCCACAGGAATGGCCAATCAGATCCTCCAGTGCGCCATCTCCAACGCCTGCACCGCGTGCCTTCAGGCGACGCCGCCATGACCCTGCGCGCAGCCTTCGTCGCATCCGCGTTCGCGGTGTGTGCCGCCTCCGAAGCCGCCGCGGCGCCGTCCGGCGGTCCGCTCGACGAGCAGGAGCTCGGCACGATGCGGGAGAGGAGCCCGCACGCGCTGGAGCTCCTCGAACGAGGCCGGGCGCTCGCCGCCTCGGGGGCCCTGAGCGACGCCGACGCGGTCTACCGACGAGGAGAGGCCGAATACCCCGACGGTTCCTTGCTCTTCCGTGCTGACTGCGAAGTATGGACGAAGCTGGGCCGGCGCAAGCAAGCGGTGGAGGCGTGCGCCAGCGCGCTGGAGAGGATGCACTCCAACGCCAACGTGCTGGCGCTGGTCCGCGCCCTCGTCGAGGGGCCGATCCCGCCGACGACCACGGAGCTCTTCCAGGCTCTGTCGATCACGACAGCCGAGCGCGACAAGGCCCCCGGAGGGGTCACGCCGGCCGCCGCCACCTGCATCATCGCCGAGGCGATAGGAGATGGAGTCATGCTGCAACAGTGCGCCGAAGAGCTGGAGCGCCGCGATCCCGAGGACCCCGAGACGCAGCGTGCAAGGGACGCCCTGGCCGCGCGCTGTCCTCCCTGGCGCTTCTGGACGGGGTGGCTCGCGATCACCACGGCGGCGCTGGCCACGCTCGCGCACGCGCTGTGGCGCCGCGTTCGCCGGCTGCCGGGAGGAACGAAGCGCGCGGCCGCGGCGGTGCTCGCGACGACTCTCCTCGTCGTGCTCCCCGGAAGCGCGCATGCCGACGAGCCGCCTCCCGCGCCGACCGCGCACGTGTGGCTGAGCAAGTTGCCTATCGACGACGCGCACCCGGAGAGCAGCGTCCCGAGCGATGCCGAGAAGAACGCCGACCCGCTTCAGTTCGGCTACTGGCTGCAGGACCTCGCGCTCAAGGCGGACCTGGCCGCCGGCCGTGGCGATCACGCAGCGGCGGCGCGGTTCTACGGCGCGCTGGCCCTGGCCGTTCCCGACCGCGCCGTCGCCTTCGTCAAGATGTGCGAGCAGTACGAGGCGCTCGGGAATCGCGACAAGGCCATCAACAGCTGCGGCGACGCGCTTCTGCGCGACGGAGTCACCGTCGACGACTACGTGCATTTCGTGCATCTGGTGCTCTCCAAACCGGGCCGGCTGAGCGACAAGGAGACGGCGGCGCTGGCGGCCGTCCTCCGTCACATGAGAGACGACCCGGCCGGGCGGCAAACCGTCGACGACCTGGAGTGCGAGGTGGGCGTGAGGACGTCGAACGTGGCCCAGCTCGAGGAATGCACGGCGGCGCTGTCGGTGCGCGCGCCGCAGGACCCGAAGACGATCTCGTACCTCTGGGCCATGGCCCTCGAGGAGGGCCAGCTGGACGAGGCGGCGCGGCTGGTCGACCAGGCACGCGCGGCGGGTGTTCCGCCGGAGAGCGTGGACAGCATGCGGCA
>Ga0302325_10002149_pt1 | contig 48516 bp, 42 predicted proteins | sample Palsa_T0_2_FD_201948 | JGI IMG/M metagenome (GOLD analysis project Ga0302325, IMG submission 201948) | Peat permafrost microbial communities from Stordalen Mire near Abisko, Sweden - Palsa_T0_2 | ecosystem: Environmental > Terrestrial > Soil > Palsa > Peat permafrost | place: Sweden: Abisko...
ACTCTGGTGACCCCGCCGACGTCCATACCGTGGCTCGGTCTGTTGGCCGTGCTCATGGGCACGTTCATATCGACGCTGAACGGGCGCTTGTCCACGTTCGGTCTCGCGGACATCCGCGGCGCCGTAAACGCGGGTTTCGACGAAGGCGCGTGGATCACCACCGCGCAGACGGTCGCTCAAATGTCCGTCCTGCTAGCGTCGATCTGGATGGGAGCCGCCTACGGCCCGCGGCGGGTGTTGATCGGGGCGTCTATCGCATTTGCGCTCATATCGCTGGTGACTCCCTATTCGGCCAACTTGCCCATGCTGCTGACGCTGCAGTTTCTGGGCGGCCTGGCCTCGGGATGCTTCATACCGTTGACGCTCAGCTTCATATTGATCAACACACCGCCCAAATACTGGGCATTCGGCATCGCGCTGTATGCCCTCAATCTGGAGCTCTCGCTCAACATCTCCGCCTCGCTCGAGGGCTGGTACACGGAGCACCACTCCTGGCGCTGGATTTTCTGGCAGAACGTGCCGCTCGCACTGATCATGTCACTGTGTCTGCATCGCGGGATCGCCCAGAAGGCCATCACGGTGCGGCCGCCGCCCGACATTTTTGCGCTGCTGTTCGGCGGCTCCGGCTTGGCCTTGATCTACGCCGGCCTGGATCAAGGCAATCGACTCGACTGGCTCCACTCGGGACTGATATGGGGTCTGTTATCCTCGGGTGCGTTACTGCTCACGGCATTCTTCATCCATGAAGCCGTGACGCCTCGCCCGCTGATCAACCTCAAGGTGCTGTTCGCGTCGCCCTTGCCGTTCCAGTTCATCTTTATCGCCTTCCTGCGGCTGACCATTCTTGCGACGGCTTATCTGATCCCTCTCTATCTCGGCTCGGTGCGCGGCTATCGCGACCTGGAGGTCGGGGACACGCTGATCTGGATTGCGATTCCGCAACTCGGAGTCTGTGCGCTCGCGGGCCTCATGCTGCGCCGGACCGACGCACGGCTGGTGGCCTCGATCGGATTCATTTTCATCAGCGTCGCCTGTCTCATGGTGGCTTATAACCTGACACCCATCTGGGGATCTTTCCAGTTTCTCCCCTCGGCGCTATTGCAGGCTGTCGGGCAGAGCTTTGCCTTGTCGGGCGTCGTGTTCTTCGGCGTTCTGCACTTAAAACCCCAGGACGCACTGACCTTCGGCGCGATGCTGCAGACGGCGCGGCTCATGGGCGGAGAGATCGGCTCGGCGTTCGTCACCACGCTCGCGCGGGTGCGCGGGCAAGTGGCCTCGAACTTGATCGGGCAGCACGTCCGGGTTGGAGATATCGATGTGATTCAGCGCGTGCGGGCCTATGGTGCGGTGACTACCCGCGTCGTCGATCCCAGCGGCGCGGTTCAGCGCGGACAAACGGTGCTGAGCAACGTGGTTCGCATAGCGGCTACAACGCAAGCCGTCATGGACTGCTTCGTCGTCGTCGCATTCTTGACGGCGGTCATGCTTGTGATCGTAGTGTTCCGAAAAGCGGCCCCCGTCGGCCCGGCTTCTCCACCTCCGCTCTTTCCCGCGCGCGAGGCGCAACGATGAGCGCGCGCGCGCGCGTGCGCCGGACTCGCCTCGTGCTCGCTGTCTTGACAGGCGCGTGCCTCGCGGCTTGCCGCGTCGGCCCGAACTACCACGCACCTCAACTGCCGCCGAAGGCCGATGCGCCGTTGGTTTCCGTGAGCGTGGCCGCGGAAACGACGGCGATACCCCCCGATGCGTGGTGGCGTCTGTACGACGATCCACGGCTCGATGAGCTGGTGCAGGAGGCGCTCAAGGCCAATTTCGATCTTGCGGCGGCGGATGCCAACTTTGCGGCCGCTCGAGCGGTTCTGTCCGCCGTCCACGCCAATCGTTATCCGTCCACCGGAATCGTCGCGGGCGGCATCTATGGCCGTGATGCCATCACGGACGAGATCCTGGAGCTGCAAGGCCAACGTCCCCAGACGATCTGGCTGTTCGAGGATGTGTTTCAGGTGGCTTACGAGGTCGATCTCTTCGGCCGAGTACACCGGGCCATCGAGGCGGCGAATGCGAACGCGGACGCGGTGGCGGCCGCGCGCGATGGTGTGCGGGTCGTGGTCGCCGCGGAGGCCGCCCGGGCTTATGCGGCGGTGTGCGCGCTCGGTGAGGAGATCGACGTCGCGCACCGCTCCCTCGATGTGGTGTCGCATCAGGCCGATATCACCACCCATCGTTACGAGGCGGGCGGCAATTCGCAATACGATGTGCAGCGGGCGGAGGCGTTGGTGGCGGAGGTCGGATCGAGTATCCCGACCCTCGAAGGCGAGCGGCGCGCCGCGCTCTTCGAGCTCACGGCGGTGCTCGGGCGAACCCCGACCGAGGCGCCGAAGGACATCGAGGCGTGCAAGCGGCCGCCGCAGCTGTCTGCGCTCCTGCCGATAGGCGACGGCGCGGCGCTCATCCGGCGCCGCCCCGACGTGCGGCAGGCCGAGCGGCGGCTGGCTGCCGCAACCGCGCAGATCGGCGTGGCCACGGCGGATCTGTATCCGACCATCCGCTTGTCGGGTCTTTATGGTGGAGCGGCGGTCCAGGTCTCCCAGCTCGCCACGAACATTGGTGAGACGTGGGGCATCGGTCCCTCGATCAGCTGGACCTTCCCCAACCAGGCCGGACCGCGCGCCCGCATTCGGCAGGCCAAGGCCTCCCAGGCGGCCGCACTCGCATCCTTCGATTCCGTGGTGCTCACCGCGCTCAAGGAGACCGAGCAGGCGCTGGCCGTGTATGGCGCGGCGCTCGATCATCGGCGATCGCTCGTGCTGGCGCAGGATAGGATTCACGCCTCCTTCGACATCGCGCAGAATGAGTTCCTTGCGGGCGGCGTGAGCAACCTCGATGTGCTGACCACCGAGCAATCCCTGGTCGCACTGGATGAGGCGGTGGCCTCAGCCGATACGGCGCTCGTTCAGGATCAGATCGCCGTGTTCAAGGCGTTGGGCGGCGGCTGGCGTCAGTAAGTCACGAGGTTCTGGGTGTCGATGTGGTCCTGCGCCGGAAAGTCCACGAGCGGCGCGATCACGGGAACGCGCGGCTTGCCCTCAAGCCAGGCGGCAAACTCCTGCGCCGACATGGGGCGCGCATACAGATACCCCTGACCGATATCGCATCGCAATTCCCGCAGTCGGCCGGCAATGCTCTCCGTCTCGATGCCCTCGGCAACCACCTTGAGTCCCAGGCTATGCCCCATGTCGATGGCGGAGCGGACGATGGCGGCGTAGCCCGCGTCCGAGGCGAGGCCGAGCACGAAACTGCGGTCGACTTTCATCTCGTGCACGGGCATCCGCGCAAGCATGCCCAACGAGGAATAGCCCGTGCCGAAGTCATCGATGGACAGACCGACGCCGAGCGATGCCAGCGCGGTGAGCACGCGCAATGCACGCTCGGGGTCGTCAATGAAGCTGCTCTCCGTCAACTCGAGGCTGAGCAGGCAAGGCGGTAGCTGATGACGGCCGAGTATCGCGGCGATGCGCGAATCGAGCCGCTCGTCGATGTCGTCCGCGCTGATGTTCACGGCGAGAGGTATCGAGCAGCCGGCGCGATGCCATTCGGCGCCCTGGGCGGCGGCGCGATCGAGCGCCCAGCGCGTGATCCGCCGAATGAAACCGGTTTGTTCGGCGAACGGTATGAAAGCGGCGGGGCTCAACAAGCCGCGGCTGGGATGTTGCCATCGCATCAACACTTCGGCACCCGCGACGCGATTGGTCGCCAATTCGATCTTGGGCTGGAAATACAGACGCAGCTCGTCCTCCTCGACGGCGCGCCGTAACTCCCCGAGGAGCGACAGTTGCTCTCGCGCCGCGGGCTGAAAGCTGTCCTGATAAATGGCCAGCGCATGCTTCTCGCGCCGGGCGCGCCCGACAGCGACATCGGCGCGGCGCAGGAGGTCGTCCGCGTCGGGCTGCACGCCGGAGGCCAAGGCGAGTCCCACGGTCGCGGCAATGTCGATCGGTTGCGCCTCGACGATGACCGGCTCGACGAGCGCGGCGAGCAGGGAAGTGCCCCAGGCTTGCAGCTGGGCGGGGTCCGCGAGGCGGGTAAAGGCGGCAAACTCATCCGTGGCAAGCCGTGCAACCGCCGAATCGACGGACGGCAGCGCGGACAGCCGCGAGGCGATGGCTTTCAGAACCTCATCTCCCACGGGGTAGCCCAGATGCTCGTTGATGCGGCGAAATCGCAGTAGATTGATCACGGCGACCGCGACGGTCGTGCTGCCGAGATCGCTCAAGGCGACGCTCAGCGCGGCGCCGAAGGCGGTGCGGTTCATGAGTCCCGTCAGTGCATCCTGATAGGCGAGCCGTCGAATCGATTGGTCACGCGACTGCACGGCGGTCTGCATGTGCTTGAGGCCGTCGGCGAGCACCCCGAGCTCGTCGCGCCGATGCACCGTGAGCGCGAGCTCGTAGTCCCCGCCCCGTATCCTATCGACCGAGCGAGTCAGATCGCGCAGCGGACGGGTGATGTTGCGCGCGATGGCGAAGGCGGTCCAACCGAATGCAATCAGGCTGACGGCGGCAATCAGGAACAGTCGGTCGGTAAGACGCTCGAAGGGGGCGCGCGCCTCGCTGAGCGAGCGCGACAAGGTTGCCTCGACCCCGATATCCCCCTGATTCGACAGCGCGATGCGGCGCGCGACGGTGTCCCGAGCGGCAGCAGAGCCTGCCGCAACCGTGCTCGCGACCTCCGTGCGCGCGCCGGAACTCAGGGATAGCGTCACCCCCAGGCCCGTGATATCGGCGAGCTCGCGCGCCGCCTTGTCGTCGAGCGCGAACCCCATGCTGATCCAGGCGACCGGCAAAGGACTGCGCACCGGCACCGTGACCATTTGATAGATCTTGCCGCTGTCCACCAGCACGCGATTACCGTGCGGGGCTGTGATCGGAAAGACACTGCCGGCAGCTACATGCGATCCGGACGCGGCGAGCACGTGGCCGTCCAGGGAGGTGAGCACGACCAAGGCGGCGCCCACGCGTGCGCCGGCATTCTCCAGCGCGGAGTTCATGGTCTCGGTATCGTTGGCGGCGACTGCCTCGCGGAACCCATAGTCGGCGGCGACCGCTTGCGCGGCTTGAGTCAGCAGCCGCCGGTTGCTCTCGAGCAGACGCGTGAACACCGACACACCCACATCGAGCTGCCGTTGCACTTCACGGGCCGCGTTCGAGCGATTGGCAGCCGAGACCGCGTACAGCGCGGCCGTGAGCACGGCGCTCAGCAGCAGCAGAAAAGTCAGTGCAATGCGGGTACGTAGCAGCACACGGGTGCCCTCACGGCCATGCCGCGACCGTTTCGCGGCCCGGGTCCAACTCCACGATGATGGGAATCGACGCCGGCTTCTCGGCGACGGTGAACTCTTGGGGCGCCTGCGTGACCGCAGCCAAATTCGGATGCCAGATGCGCATCCGGTAGCGCCCCGCGGGCAAGTCGAGCGTGACGGCCCCGGTCTGCGTGATCTTGCCGAAATACGGAGAGTCCACCACACCCACGAAGCCCACCATGGTGTCGTGGATATTGCAGCCGAGCACCACGAGTCCCGGCTTGTCGAACACCACGTCCACCTCGGGCGAGCCGGCGTAGAGCTTGAGGCTGAACGTCTTGGCGGGCGAAAAGGAATAAACCTGATGGCGAATGTGGTCGCTGTTCGGAAAGGTGACGGACGTGCCGGTCCGGACCACGCTCACATGCGGGACGAATCGCTTGTTGACCTGATCGATGACGGCGGTCGCGGCTGTGCCGGGCGCAGCCGAATCGAGCGGATCGAGAACGACGATGGCGTCGACGGCGGGATCCCCCGACGAGGTGGCAACCGTGATCGTCACCGGACTCGCGTTCACAGCGGCAGCGCACAGCATCGTAAGCATCACCCACAGGGCGCATGGGTTGCCCCGTCTCGTGGAACCGGTCATTTCGGCGACTCGGTGCGCATGTGCTCGACCACCTCGCGTTTCATCGGCGCGAGCAGTCTCAGCAACTGGTTGGTTGCCGCGATCCCCACCTGCCGTTCCCTGAGAATCGTGCGCAGAGTATCGACCATGCCGTAGAACTCCGCCTCCGATATGTGATGGCCGGCGTGTACTTCCTTCATGGAGTCGCCCGTGTAATGACAGGGGCCTCCGGAGAGATCGCAGAGTTGCTCGGCGAGCAGTCGCTTGATGCGGCCCAAGTCGGCATCTTTGAAGCTTCGCCTGAGGCGGGGATCCGCCGAGACACGGTCGATGAGCGTGTCCGATATGGCCGCAACACCCGCTTGGCCGCCCAATCTTTCATAGAGTGTCGCGGGCGCTGCATCCGCGACGGCCACATGCACGGCCAAAGCGGCCGCCGCCAACACGGCGGCGAGCGCGAGTAATCGAGATGCGTGGGTCATGCAGGCCATCGATACGTCAAATAAATGAGCGTAAGCGCGTGCCCCGACACGTGCTGTGCGCTCGAACACAGTATTTCCCACCCAATTTAAAGTAACTCTTTGATTGGCCGAAACCTTTGACCATAGAATCCGCGGGCGTCGAGATTGAGCGAGAATCACATTCAGTTGGCGATCCGGGCGTCTGCGATTCTGCAGGGACTCGCCTGCGCATTTTCCGTGTGGGGCGCAGATGCGGGCGACCGCCTGCAGTGGACGGGGGCGGTCACGCAGATCGAGGGCAGCGCCGGAGGCGGACTGGTGCCCTGGGCGCTCATCGGCGGACTCGAGACCGATGCCGAGGTGGGCGCCACCGGATTCGCCACTTATGTGTCGACGCAGGACTTCTCGCTGCGTGTCGCCGGTGCGAGCATCGACGCGGACGACCGCGTCGAAGTGTCGGCGGCGCGCCAGCGGTTCGATGCGGGTGCAGTCCTTCCCGGACTCACCCTGGGACAGGACATCGTCGGCGTGAAAGTTCGCCTTGCGGGAGATGCCGTGTTCGCGCCGGATGAGTACCTCCCGCAGATTTCGCTCGGTGCAGAGTGGAAGCACACCTTGGATTTCGATCAAGTCCCGCGCGCCCTCGGGGCTGCGCGCGGAGAGGATGTCGACCTCTATCTCGCCGCGACGAAGCTCTACTTCGCCGCGCTCGCGGGGCGCAACGTCATCGTCGACTTGACTCTGCGCCGCACCCGCGCCAATCAATTCGGATTGCTGGGATTCGGCGGGGACGGGAGCGGTTACAGCTATGTACCGGAGGCTTCGGCGGGCGTCTTCGTCACGGACAGCGTTTTATTCGGAGCCGAGTATCGCGATAAGCCGAACAATCTGCACTCCCTTCGAGAGGACAGCGCGCAGGACGTGTTCGTGGCGTGGGGCCCTTTGAAGAATGTGAGCTTGACTGCCGCGTGGACGGATCTCGGACGGATCGCCGGAAAGGCGCCGCAATCCGGAGTTTACCTGTCGCTTTGGCTCGGAATCTGAGACTCAGGGGCCGCGTCATGCTATGGGTGCTGGCATCGCTGTTCTTCTTCTGGTGCGCGTTTCGCGAAATCCGCGACAGCATCCTCCCGCGTCCCGGCTATGACACGCCGGCGCCGATCACCAAGTCCTACCTGGTGCTCGTGCTGTCGCTCGCGGTGATATTCGCGTATCCGCCCGTGCATACCTGGTACTTTCAGTGGTTCTTGTCGAGGAAGGCCACCGAGCTCGCCGAAAACCACCGGGCGAGCGTTCATTGCAACACGGCATTCGACACCATGGTCGACCCTGACATGCTGTTCGCCGGGCACGCAAATCCGCGCACCGGAAAAATCGGGATCCAGGCTCCGTGGTGCGACATTCTGATGGACTACTTGCGCCATCCCGCCCGCGCAAACCGGCGGGAGCTCGACAGCCTCGACATTTTTACGCACGAGAGCATGCACATCCGCGGCGAGATGAACGAGGCGCGCACCGAGTGCGAGGCGATCCAGCGCAACTACCGCTCGGCGAAGCTGCTCGGAGTTCCCGACGGCATCGCCAAGCAAAATGCGCTCGACATCTACAACGTCGGCTATCAGGAGCGGGGTAGAGTAGGCGGCATGCAGAGCGCCTATTATTCGGATGAATGCGCCCCGGGGAAGGCCATGGACGAGCACCTCGCGGATTCGACCTGGTCGAATCCCTAGAGCCTCATCAACGCTTCAGCAGCGACGCATAGAGCTTGCGAGTGGGCAGCGACGGCTGTGAGCGTAACAGCGTCGACGCCGGGATCTGTTCGATGATCACAGGCAGCAACTCGCGCAACGGTGCATCTGCGGGAATGTCCTGCCAGTTATCCAGTACCAGAACAGTGGGAGCCGTCAGGCGCGCATAGAATTCGCGAAAATAATTGCGGACAAAGGTGGGTAGCGCGCAATACAGCTCGGGCGACAGCGACGGCATCGCCACGGCGTCGGCGTTTGAATAGTCGGCGAGGGCGAGGGTGAGGAAATGGAAAAAAGATGCAATATCCGCATCGCCTTCGTCGCACTGATACCAGATCAGGCGTTTCGGCCGCGCTTGCAGCCAGCTTGCGACGGCAGTGGTCTTGCCGGATCCCGGGGGCGCCGATACCCAGATCACCCGGCCGGTGGAATGCTCATGCAACTGCTTGAACAGGCGCTGGCGCTTGTAGACGTTCGCCAGCCGAGGTGCATCGATTTTTGCGAGACGTCGTGTCGGCTCGAGGGGAGGGCGTCGCTTGGAAGGCACGAAGCCGCCCTCGAGGTCAGAGCTTGCGGAACACGACCACGAAGCGGTCGGTCTTGCCGACCATCGGCCCTTTGTAGGTCAGCTGATCTCGCGCATCGTCGGGCCGGCGCAATGAGTCGCTCTTGGCGACGACTTTGAATCCGTGAGCCTCGAAGTCCTTGATCGCATACGCCTCCTCGATGCGATGCAGCGGCGTCGCCGCTCCGCTTCCGGTCCCGGCCTTGGCCGAGTGATCGACGAGCAACAGCTTTCCGCCCGGCTTGAGTGCGGCCGCCAATTGTGTGAGCACGGAATCGACATCGATCATCGGCCACTTCTCCTCGGGACCGACCCAGTACAGATCGTGGTACACCTTGATGAGCAACACCGCGTCCAGACTATGCGGCGGCAGGTTCATGTGGTTGAGATCCACGGTCAAGTGCTCGACGTTCGGCAATCGATTTCCGGCCAAGCGCGCATCCAAGCCGTCGCTCCAGGCGTCGTAGGCGGCGTTGTTGATCAGCAGCACCTTGCCCGAGGGGCCGACGACATAGCTCAGCAACTCGCTGTAGTAGCCGCTCCCCGCCAGCACGTCTGCCACATGCATTCCGGGCGCAATACCGGCCAAGCGCAGCACTTCGCCCGGATGGTCGAGTGCATCGCGTGGCAGATCCGACCCCGGTCGCCCTCGATGGGCCACGGCCGCATCGTAGAGGTCAGCCGCCCGGGTGGGGGCTGCGAGAGCCATGAGAAGAGCGATGAGAAGTTCCACGCGCATTTTCATGTGGGAATCCCCTTAGTATGCTTGCCCAGGGCGCGGATAGCGAGCGCCTCGCGCGCGCTCAATTGCGATGCGCGTGACGCCCTAAGATCCAGGGTCGGCGGACTATACTAACTCGCATGGCTTCCGCCGCTCCGTTGCCATGTAAGGAGTCGATCGCCGCCGGTCTGCCGGCGTCGCCCTGCGCTCACGGTGCGGAGCGCTGGATTCTGGCGACGACCATCATTGCCTCGAGCATGGCGTTCGTCGATGGCACGGTCGTGAACGTCGCGCTGCCCGCGCTGCAACGCTCGCTGGGTGCGACGCTCGCCAGTAGCCAATGGATCATAGAAGCCTACGAACTGATGCTGGCTGCCTTGTTGCTGATCGGCGGCGCGGCAGGGGATCGCTATGGCCGCCGCCGTATGTTCGTGGTCGGGGTGGTCGTGTTCACGGTCGGCTCGATGATCTGCGGCGTGTCGATCAGCGTCGGCATGTTGATTGCAGCCCGCGCCGTTCAGGGGGTGGGCGGCGCCTTGTTGATTCCGGGGAGTCTCGCGCTATTGAGCGCCTCCTTCGACAAAGAGCGGCGCGGGCGGGCCATCGGGACCTGGTCCGGCTTCACCGCGATTACGAGCGCATTCGGTCCGGCACTCGGCGGGTTTCTCATCGATCACACCACGTGGCGGAGCGTGTTTTTCTTGAATGTTCCCCTGGCGTTCGTGGTACTCGCGTTGACGTTTCGATTCGTTCCCGAAAGCCGCAACGACTCCTCGCCCAAAAGTATCGACGGGTGGGGGGCGGCGCTTGCCGCGGTGGCATTGGGCGGCATCGTGTATGCCCTCATTGCGGCGCAGACTTCCGGCTGGACCGATCGGTGGGTGCTCGCCGCGCTGCTGATCGGCGCGGCGACGCTACCGGTGTTCCTGGTGGTCGAGTCGCGCCAGGCGGCGCCGCTGCTGCCGCTCGCTCTCTTTCGCTCGCGGGATTTTGCCGCGACCAACGTGTTGACGCTGCTGCTCTATGCCGCACTCGCCGGGAGTCTATTCTTCCTGCCGCTGAATCTCATCCAAGTGCAAGGCTATCCGGCGGCCGCGGCGGGCGCGGCCCTTCTGCCCTTGGTGCTGCTGATGTTCGTATTGTCGCGTTGGGCAGGAGGCCTCGTCGATCGTTATGGCGCCCGATTGCCGCTGGTGATCGGGCCGACAATTGCGGCCGCCGGATTTGCGTCGTTTACCCTTCCGCACCTCGGCGGAAGTTACTGGACCACTTTCTTCCCGGCGGCCCTGGTGCTCGGCTTCGGAATGACGCTGACCGTCGCGCCGCTCACGACCACGGTCATGCAGGCGGTGGATCCGCAAGCGGTGGGGGTCGCCTCGGGGGTCAACAACGCGGTGGCGAGCGTGGCCGGCTTGCTGGCCATCGCGGGCCTCGGGATGGTCATGTCAGGCACGTTCAACGCGCAGCTCAAGCGCGGCCTCGACGCCGCGAACATCCCATCGGCGGTCGTCGAGGCAGTGATCGCGCGACGCGCGAAGCTCGCGGCCATCGAGCCGCCCGCGGAGGCGGGCGCGGATGTGCAATTGGCCGTCCGCCATGCAGTCGATGAGGCCTTCGTGGCGGGATTTCGTCAGGTCATGTGGATCGCAGCCGCGCTCGCTCTCACGAGCGCAGTCACCGGCTGGGCGATGATCGGAAGCAAGGCGAAGCCCGCACCGAAGGGGAAGAGTCAATAGGTGATGGGCGGTCATGCTTTCTGGGATAATCCGGGTATCGGCCGCGAAAGCGTTCTCAACTCATCGCCCTTGGGGAGCCTTGCATGTCTCGCGACACGATCAATCTGACTGACGAGTTGACTGCCTATATCCGCCGCGTCGGCGTACGCGAGGATGCCGACCTCGCGGCGCTTCGGGAGGAGACCGCGCACCATCGTATGGCGACGATGCAGATCGGGCCGGAGCAGGGGGCGTTCATGGCGTTGCTCGTGCGCTTGCTCGGCGCCCGCAAGACGCTGGAAGTCGGGGTTTTCACCGGCTACAGCTCGATGGTGGTCGCCAAGGCGATGGGTCCCGAAGGCAGAGTCCTGGCGCTCGATGTGAGCGAGGAGTTCACGGCCGTGGCGCGGCGTCATTGGGCAAAGGCCGGTGTTGCCGATCGCATCGAGCTGCGGCTTCGCCCCGCGGCCGACAGCCTGAAGGAGCTCGTGGCGGCAGGCGAGAGCGGCACATTCGACTTCGCGTTCATCGACGCGGACAAGGCGAATTACGACACCTATTACGAGTACGCGTTGAAGCTCGTTCGCCGGGGCGGGTTGATCGCCATCGATAATGTGCTGTGGGATGGCAAAGTCATCGATCCGTCGGACAAAACGGCCGACACAGCGGCCATCCGCGCCCTCAATGAAAAAGTGCACGGCGACCAACGTGTGGATGCCGTGCTGGCTCCCATCGGCGACGGGCTCACATTGGCGCTGAAGCGCTGAGCGCCTCGGCGCGCAGCCGTTTCGCGACCAACTCTCGCATCGCGCCGGCCTTGATCTTGGCGCTGCCGGTCAGCGACACCTCTTCCTCGAGCACGAACAGCACGCGGCGCGGCACTTTGTAGCTTGCGAGGTGCTTCCTCAGAAAATCGCGCACGGTCGCCTCGTCGAGAACGGCGCCCTCGTGCGGCACGATGCAGCTCACCACCATCTCGCCCAACGTGTCGTGCGGTACGCCGACCGTTTGGCCTACTTTCACGCCGGGACATTTGGTCAAGATGCTGTCGACTTCGACCGGCGACACATTGGCGCCGCCCGTCTTGATGATGTCGGTCAGACGGCCTTCGAAGTGCAATCGATCGCGCGCGTCGATATAGCCGCCATCGCCCGTGTGGAAGAAACCCTCCTCATCCAGAGTCTCGCTCAATGGAATGCCGATGTAGCCAAGCATCAGAGTGGGTCCTTTGACCGCGATCTCGCCGCGCCCGCCGCGCGGCACCACGACGCCCGTGTCGGGATCGACGATCTTGATGGTGTTCCCCGGCAGGGCTTCGCCATTGGTCCCGTTCGCGACCTCGGAGGGCGTATCGCTCGCGAAAGCCGTCGAGATGGTGAAGGTTTCGGTGTTGCCGTAGGAGCAAAGCGGGTCGCTCCACGGAGGGGCCCGAAAGGTCGGATGCCGCGCCGCAGGTCTGCAGACATCGACATAGCGCAAACTCCCGAGGTCCGTGCTCCCCCAGTTCGGTGCCGACTCGAGCTGCGCCCACTGGTGCGGCCAAGCCTGCGGCCAGGTCACTCGCTCCGCCTGCATGAGCTCGAGCGCCTCGATGGGCTCGAAGATGCGCTGCAGGATGATCACTCCGCCGGCGGCGAGGGTGCCGCCGAGCGCGATGGCGAAATTGCCCGACCAAATGAAGCTATTGGCTGTCCAAGTGCGCACGTCGTCCTTGAGGGCGAAAATGCGGGGCCAGCGCCAGCATTGAATGGCCACGCCCCTATGGGCGCTGAGGATGCCCTTCGGTCGGTTCGTCGATCCGGACGAGAGGAACAGCGCGGCGACATCCGCTGGTGCGGTGGTCGCCATCGCCGCCTCCACGAGCGCGTCGGGTACACCGTCCCCACGGGCGAGAAAGTCCGACCAAGTTTCAATCCGTGCGGCGCCGCCGGTGTCATCCACGGCGGCGATGCGGCGCAAGAACGGAAACTTCATCGACAGCAGCTCGCCCGGCGCGGCCGTACGAATTCCCGGCTCCAGCTCGCAGAGCATCGCGGTCATGTCCTTCTTGGCGACGCAGCGCTCCAACAGCAAGATCGAGACACCGCTCGCCTGCAGCAGGTACTCGAGCTCCGGCGCGGTCGAGAAGGTGCTGAGCGCCACCGCGACGCCGCCGGCTAGACCGACGCCAAAAAAAGCGGCGATCCATTCGGGGCGATTCGTCATGAGGATGCCGACACGGCTGTCCTTGCCGACACCGCAGGCCCGCAGTGCGCGCGCAACCGCCAGCGCGCGATCCCACAGCATTACATAAGTCCAGCGCACGGCGCCGTCCGGGCCGTGCAGCACCAGCGCCTCCCGCTCGCCGAAGCGGCTGGTCACCTCGCGCAAAAACCCCGGCAGCGTCAGCGCTCCAATGCCGGGCTCTTGGTCGAGGGGGACGCCCTTGATGATCGACAGGGGGGCCATAGCTTGGGATGCGGTATCCATTGAGAAGAGAAATGGTACCAAGCCCGCGCATCCATTGGACAGATCGGAGCGGCCGAATTAACTTGAACCCCCTGGGGAGACAATGTCACGAACGGCCGGGGAGATCTCGTTATGACGGACCTTGAGCGCTTGCTCGCGATCGAAGAGATCAAAAGAATCAAATCGAAATATTTCTATTGCCTCGACACCAAGGACTGGGCGGGATGGAAGGAGAGCGTGTTCGCGCCGGACGGAAGTCTCGAGGTTCCCGAGGCCCTCGCGGAGCCGATCGTGGGGATCGATAGAATCATCGAATGGGTGTCGGCCCAGGCCGGAACGCAAGTATCCGTGCATCACGGACATATGCCCGACATCGAGATTTGCTCGGCGGACAGCGCGAAAGGCATCTGGGCGATGGAAGACCGGCTTTACCGGCCGAAAAACGCGCCCCACGCGTCGGGATTCTCCTATCTGCACGGCTTCGGCCACTACCACGAGACCTATGTTCGTGGCCCGAAGGGCTGGCGTATCAAGACAACGCGTCTCACACGGCTGCGCGTCGAGACGGTCTAGCGGTCGAATTGCACGGCCTCGTCGAGCGTGCGCCGCCAGCGTGCCATCGCCCTCGCCCGGCAGCGAGCGGCTCGAGACCTCGCCGTGCGCGGGCTCGGTTGCGTCGGCGCGGCGATCGTTCAGCTGTACCCCCGCCAAGGATCCGGGCGGGAGCAGGCGGATGTCGCTGGCGTCATCGCCCGCTCTGAGCAAATGCCAGGTGTCCAACATGAGCCCGTGGCCAGGCTCGTTCCCGGCATGAACTCGAGCGAAAGGCTCAGCCCGTGGCGGCCCGCGCGTTCGGCGAGCGCGGCAATCGCCTCCGCCATGGCGTGTGACGGCGCACCCGGCAGATCCCGCGTGAGAGCGTCGATGACGGTGACGCGGACCTGCGCTTCCGCGAGTCCAACGGCCGGCCACATGCGATCTTCGGGGGCTCTTCAGCGGATGATGTTCGGATACTGGACCCGGGGCGCGACCCCATGGGTGGTGCGATACGAAGGCGGCTGCCGACCGTTCTGGTCCTTGATGGCATACTTCAGCGCCATTTCGGCGCCGATCACCGTCTGCCCGCTCATCTGCATCAAGTCGGGATCGTTGTAGAGGGCCCAGATGATGTGCCCGGTGAGCTCGGGCGTTTCCGCCGAATCGGCCAGCGCGCCATACTTGCGCGGCTCGGCCGCAATCATCGATTGCAATCGTTCGGTCAGGAGCGCGCCCATCCAGATGGAGAGCGAGGCTACACCGAACGGCTTGAAGTCGACGGCCATGTCGGCGGCGAACTTGTCCATGCCGGCCTTGTGCGCGCCGTACGCCGGATCGAAGATGTAGTGGACCGCGCCCGAGGACGAGGTGAAAATCACCAATCCTCGCTTTTGCGCGATCAGCAGAGGCGCGGCGTAATAGCTGGCGACATAGCTGCTGCGCAGTCCCACATCCAGCATGTCGACGACCTTCAGGGGCTTTTCCCAGAAGTTGACCGGGCTCATGACTTCGTCATGGATGAGGCAGGCATTGTTCACCAGAATGTCGAGGCGCCCCGCCTCGCGCCGGATCCGATCGAACAGCTCCTTCACCGCGGCATCGTCCGCATGATCTACGCGCACCGCTAGCCCCAAGCCGCCTGCAGCGGTGACTGCTTCGGCAGTCTCGAAGATGGTGCCGGACAGGGGCGAGTCGCCCGCCTTTTGCGATCGTCCGGTCACGTACACCGTGCACCCATGGCTCCCGAGCGCGACGGCAATGCCGCGGCCGGCGCCGCGACTGGCGCCCGTCACGACGGCGACCGCAGCAGCTTTTCTTTCACTCATCGGTCACTCCCGGCGTTTGCTCTCCATGGATCACTCGAGGCGGAACTGGGGGCGGGCATTGATCCTTCCGGGGACCGGGCTCGGCCCGCGGTAGAGCATCGAGTCGAGCGCCGAGGGTAGATTACCCTTGGCGATCTCGAGACCCGCGGTCAGAGGCACCGTGGTCACGAAGATCTCGCGTCCGTCCGTGCCGCCAAAACGCACGTTGGTGCAAGCCCCGCCCGGCAGAGCGAGACGCCGGTCGATGGCACCATCCGGCCGCACGCACAGAAGCTCCTCGGAACTGAAACCCGTGATCCAGAGATTGCCCCAGATATCCACAGCCATGCCGTCGCAATCCTGCTTCTCGAGGATCATTCTGCGGTTGTCGAGGCTGCCGTCGAGGGCGATGTCATAGACAAAGGTGCCGACGAAGCTCTCGTTGTGATATAGCGCCGTGCCATCGGCGCTGATGCCGAGGCCGTTGCAGAACACGAGACCGTCGGAGAGCAGCGTCACCTTGCCGCCGACATCAAGACGATACAGTGCGACAGGCCCAGGTTTCTCTCCCTTTACGATGGCCGGCAAATCCAAGGTGCCGAAGATGATGCCGCCCCTCCCGTCGGGGCACATTTCGTTCACGCCGGCAAGCGGTACGCCGTCGATGCTGCTCAATAACGTGCCCGTTCGTCCCGAGGTGGGATGGAACCAGGCGATTCCGCCCGGACCCGAGCAGAGGAGGGCGCCATCCTCATTGAGTAATACGCCGCCGATCCAGCGTCTTTCGGGGAGCCAGTGCGAGATGCTGCCGTCCGGCTTCAGGCCCTGTACGCCGCCCAGGATGACGTCGCTGAACCACACGAGGTGCTCATCGATGGCGAGCGCCTCGAGATAACGGCCCCTCGCGATTGGTGTGAAAGACATGTATTGCCCGCCGTTCGGTACTAAGCTTTTATTCTACCTCTACCTCGCAGGTGAGTGACTCTTGAACTCGATATCGGTTCTGCAGCGCCCTGACCCCGACGCGGGTGTCGTGCCGCTCAAGCGCATGGTGGCGATCAGCCTCGGCAACGCGCTCGAGTTCTACGACTTCATGATCTTCAGCTTCTTTGCCGTGCAGATCGGGCACGTGATCGTTCCTGCGCAGTTCGCCGAGCGAGGCCTCCTGTTGGCGCTGGCGACCTTCGGGGTGGGCTTCTTCATGCGGCCGCTGGGCGCGATTGTGATCGGCCGCTACGGAGACCGCGCCGGCCGCAAACCGGCAATGATGTGGTCATTCGGCCTGATGGGCGTGAGCATTCTGGGAACGGCGTTGACGCCGACGTATGCGCAAGTCGGGATCGCCGCCCCGGTCTTGTTGTTGTGTTTCCGGCTGCTGCAGGGCTTCGCGCTGGGCGGGGAGGTGGGTCCTATCACCGCGTACGCCGCGGAGGCGGCCCCGCACGGTCACCGCGCGCGCTACGTGTCCATGCTGGGGACCGGGCAGGGCCTCGCGGTGCTGTGCTCGGGTTTGATCGGCTATGCACTCGCGCGGCAGTTGTCGCCCGCGGATCTGGATTCCTACGGCTGGCGCATCGCGCTCTTGCTGGGTGTTCTGGTGGTACCGATCGGGTTGCTGATTCGCAGCCGCTTGCCGGAGACCATGGGGAGCGCCGTGGCCGAGGCACAGCGCGAACCGGCGGGTCAGTCGCCGTGGCGGGTGTTCTTCGTGGGTTTGCTCGTCGTCGGTGCCGGTACCATTGCGGGATACGCTTTGACCTATCTCGCGACGTACGCCCAGGACACGCTCAAACTCGGCGCACGCCTTGCTTTTGTCGCGACCATAGCGCAGGGACTGGGATACTTGTGCAGCGCCTATGCCGCCGGGTGGTTCGGTGATCGCTTCGGTCATCGGCGCATCCTGGTCATCACGATGACGCTGTTGCTCCTGTTGATGTTGCCCGCCTTCGTGCTGATGAATCGCTGGCCCACGGCGGCATCGCTATTCGTGGTGACGGCCACGCTAGCGGCGATCCACATCGCCGCCATCGTCTGTATGCAAGCCTTTCTTGTCGAATGTCTGACTCCCACCGTGCGGTCGGGCGTCTTTGCCATGACCTATGCGACCGGCGTGGCGCTTCTCGGCGGCACGACGCAGTTGGTTTTGAAGTTGCTGATCGATGCTACCGGAAGCGCGTTCGCACCGCCTTGGTACGTCATCGCTGCGCTTGCGATCGGGTTGCTGGCCTTGACGCAACTGCGGGATGCGCCGGGCGTCGCTGCGCCGGGCGTCGCCACGCCCGGCGTGGATGCGCGTGCTCCGGGACCCAGAGGCGCCGGCTAGCGAGAGGGTCGGCGCAGGAAATCGAGAATCGCCGGGGCGAGGAGGGGCCACCCTGCGAAGTGCCCGCTGCCATGCTTCATGGCATAGCCCGAGCGATTATTCCATTCCTCATCCGGCCACGGCGGCTCTCTCATCTCCGAGTGCGGGATGAGCTCGTGTACCCACTCGCTCGTCCGGCGCGTGTGGCTGAGATCGCTTTTGCCGCTGCGGTAGACCAAGACCGGCATGCGCAGCCGCGCGAAACTTTCCGGCGACATGCCGGGGACGGGCGATGTCTTCGAGGGCATGTACGCCATCGCCCAACGCTCCATGGTTTCGATGAAGCGCTGCGGATCTTGCGCGAGCAGAATGTCGCGGTTCCTGGGATTGCGCGCGATTTGCTCGGACCAACCCGGTAGTTCGGCGACGGCCGCCATACCGCCGCGGCTCGCTGCGATCGCGGAATTGACGCAATAGTAAGCCGCGAGCGATATCAGGCTGAGGGCTCCCCCGCTGATCCACCAAACGATCAAATGCGAAACTGCCTCGGGATCGCGTGCCGCGGCGATCAGGGACACTCGTGAACCGCCCGATCCGGCGGCCAAAGCCGTCGGTCCGAGCTCGAGCGCACGAATGAGCTCGATCAGCGTGCGGGCCTGCAGATCGGACTCGCTCGCTGCTTCGAAGGAGATATCGGACGCGCCGCAATTGGGCCGGTCCCAGAGCAGCACTCGGTGCCCGCCCGCGGCGAGCGCCTGGCCGAGCTCGGGCAGCCCCGGGCTATCCTTCGCAAAACGTCCGCCCGGCGTGAGGGCGATAGCTGGGGCCGCTTTGGGGCCTAACAGCTCATATTCGATGGTCAGTCCGGAGATTTTAATGTTTGCCATGCGTTCGTCCTCTCCTAGAAGCGGAAAGTGAGCTCTCCGCCCATGACGCGCGGGCTGCCCCAGGCCAGCACGTTGCCGGTCCCCGCCCCTGACTCCCCATAGGTGATGTAGGAGCGGTTGAATACATTGTTGGCGAAGAACTGGGCGGTCCATCGGCCATCGGCCGCACCGATCCCGATACGAGCGTTGGTGAGCCAATAAGCCCACCCATCGGGCGAGGGCAGAATGCCGGGGGCGCCCGAAGGGCCGAAGTTGACCGCGCTGATATAGGATTCGAGAAGGTTGCCGATCAGGTGCAGCTCGCCGGTGAGCGGCTGATCGAGGGTCGCAGTCATGCCAATTTGCCACTTGGGCGAGTTGGTCATCACGGTACCGTTGAGGTTGAAGTTGGACAGCACCGGGTTATTCTGAATCTCGAAGTCGGTGTATTCGGCGTTGAGGTAACCGGCATTGAGTCCGACCGTCAGGGGCGGCGCGACGCGCAAGTTGAAAGTCTCCTCAAACCCCCAGGTGCGCGCCGACTTGGCATTCACGATCGCCAGAATGATTTCACTCTGAAATTGCGGTTGAGCATGCGCTGAGACTTGTAAATCTTTGTAATTATTGTAAAAAGCGGCAGTGGTGAGTTGCGCTCTGCCCTCCAGCAATGCTTGTCGGTAGCCGACTTCGTAGGTATCGACCTGCTCGGGTCCGAAAACGCTCCCCTCGTTGGGCTCGGGGAATACGCTCGGGGAGGCGACCGGATTCACACCGCCCGCCTTGAAGCCTCGGGCCCAGCGGGCATAGGCGGTGCCGTGATCGAGCGAGTACGAGAGCGTCGCCGAGGGCAGGCCTTTTGATTCCGCGGTAGTCGCGTTCGATACGACCGGCTCCTCGAACCCCGTGTCGTTGGTCTCGTGGATATAGCGGCCGGAGACCGTCAGGTTCAGCCGTTGGGTGAAATCGTAGCCGACCTGCGCATACACCGACTCGTCCTTCACGTAGGTGTTCACGTGAGTGAGCGGTACGGTGAACAGAGGATTGAGCACGAACGCCTGGGTGTTGCCGGTGAAATCGTTGTGCAGGAAGGTGGCGCCGCCGAGAAAGTGGAACGGCCCGCTATCGGTCGACACGGCGCGCAGCTCCTGATACAGGAAATGCTTGAAATTGCGCACCGACACCGATTCAAAGGGCACGCTGGAGCCCGTCAGTTCGGTGAAGAAATTGGTAAATTGATGGCGATAGGCCGAAATCGAGGTCACATCGACCCCAGGCCCGTTCCACACTGCCGTTGCGGAGATGCCGTTGTCGACCAGATTGACGATCGTGGGCAGGCCCATGGAGGCGGTGAACTTCCCATCACTGCCCGGGACAAAGCCCGGTGGCAGGTTCGCAGTGAAACCGGTGAAAGCACCGATTGTTCCCGCCAGATACCCCTGCGTGTACGCCGGGATCGTCTGGTAGATCGCTCCGCCGTCGCTATCGGTCTTGATCGAGTCATCGCCGGCAATCGTGAGCTTGAAGGTGTCGCTGAACTTGATCAGCAGCTTTGCGTCCGAGGCGGTGAAGCTCGCGTCGTTGTAGCCTGACGAGGGGGTGACGCCTGAGTTGAGGATGCCCGCCAGTATGGCCGGGGTCAGTCCCGGAACGAATGAGGCCCCTTGAAACATAGCAGGCTGATACGGCGTCGGATTGATCGAGATGTTGCGGATGTACGGGCTGTGCGAGTCGCGCTCAATGGACAGACTGAAGGCCACACTCGGTGCCAACGGGATATTGAGGTAGCCCGCCCCGCGAAAGGTGCTGTAGTCGCCGTAGTCGATGAGTCCATTCGCCGCAAACTCATTGGTGTCCGGCTGGCGCGAAACGATGTTGACCACACCGCCGGTGGCATTGCGCCCGTACAGGCCGCCCTGGGCGCCCTTCAGCACCTCGACGCGCTCGACATCCACCAAATTATTGACCATCGAGCCCCAGATGCGCGGGACATCGTCGATGTAGGTGGCGACGCTCGGGTCCGCGCCGACGAAGATGCTGTTGCCGACACCGCGAATGAAGATCTGCGTGTACCCGGAGCTCTCGGCAGGCAAGTAGCCCGGCGTCACGTATTGAAGATTGACCAGATTGGTGATGCCTTGCTGCGTGAGCGCCGCTCCGGTGAATGCTTGCACCGAGTCCGATACCTGCAGGACGCTTTCCTCCCGGCGCTGGGCGGTCACCACGATCTCCTCGAGAGCATCGCTCTGGGGCTGTCCCGCGGCAGGGGGAGCCTGCTGCGCCAGGGCAGGTGCCGTCACGACCGGCACTGCCAACAAAGATGCAGCCAACAGAAGGACACGGCTCGAACTAAAGTTCATAACGACTCCCCTTTTCAGCCATCCCGAGCGACTGCTCTTGTCGCGTTTTTGTGCCACCGAGTGTACGCCTCGGGTAATCATTTTTCGCCGCCCGCCTCCCCTAGGCGGCATGGGAAACAATTGTTTCCTAGCCTAGGAGATTGCGCCTGCCAGCCCCACAGCCCGTATCTTGTGAGCAATCGGCACGTCTTGTCGACATCATTGCATCTAGGGTCAAGAAGGCCACGGATCGGGGGAAGCACCGGAGCTTCCTCTATAAGCTACCGCCGTCGCCGGCTGAGGATTTCGTATGGAAGAGAAGGTGTGGTTCATCACCGGTACGTCCAAGGGCTTCGGGCGCATCTGGGCAGAGTCGGCGCTGGCGCGCGGCGACCGGGTCGCCGCTACGGCACGGGATGTGAAGACACTCGAGCCCCTCGTCGAGCGTTACGGCGCTCGAATCTCGGCGATGACCTTGGATGTGACGGACAGGGCCGAAGTTCATGCCGCAATCACGGAGGCGCACTCACGCTTCGGCCGCCTCGACGTGGTCATCAACAACGCCGGGTACGTCCTGTTCGGAGCCATCGAGGAGGTCAGCGACGCCGAAGCTCGCGCGCAGATCGACACCAACCTCTTCGGCACCCTGTGGGTAACGCAGGCGGCGTTACCCATCATGCGCGCCCAGCGCAGCGGTCATATCATCCAGATCTCGTCGATCGGCGGCCTTACTGCGTTTCCAGGCGTCGGCTTGTATCACGCTTCCAAGTGGGGGCTCGAGGGCCTCAGCCAGTCGCTCGCTGCCGAGGTGGCGGGCTTCGGAATCAAGGTGACTATCGTCGAGCCGGGCGGCTTCGCTACCGATTGGGAGGGCGCTTCGGCCAGGCATGCTGCGCACCTTCCGGCTTACGAGAGCGGCCGGGCTGCGGTGCGTGCGATCCGCAGTAAAGTATTCCCGGCCGATCCGGCCTCAACGGGTCCCGCAATGCTGAAAATAGTCGATGCGGAGGATCCGCCGCTGCGCATTTTCTTCGGCTCCACCGGCCTACCCATTCTCCGCTCGGAGTACCGCAAGCGAATCGACAACTGGGAAAAGTGGAATGCCGTCTCTCGTGAAGCCGAAGGCTAGAGTGTACTTTCGCCACCCTCATGTCTTCCTTATCGAGCGGGGTTCTTGTTGGAGGGATCTCGCTCGCCCCATTTCGCAAACGCTTGGTCGACGCCCTTCTGACGCTCCGCTTGGAGCGCAGCGAAGTCCTCGCGCAAGCGATCGTAGGAGGAGATTCGAGTGCGATTTGCGCCCGTGAAGTGCGGCATGACGAAACGCGCGTAGAGCTCGTACGACTTCTTGGTCTGTTCCCATTCGGCCCAGTTGTGGGCCTGGAGCAGCATGACGCCGAACTCGCCCTGTTTTGCCAACAGCTTCTCGATCATGGCGATGGCATCCTCGGGAGTGCCGATCGCCGCGCGGCCCGCGTTGACCAACAGGTCCGCCGGATCGCCGCGGTCCACTAAGCCGCCCATCCCTTTCGGAGCCACGCGATCGAAGTACTCGCACCAGCGCGCGAGCCCGCGGGCGACATCGGCGCGCGCCTGCTCGCGGGTTGCGGCGATATGCATCGGCGCCACGAGCCGCAGGCGTCTCGGGTCCATGATGCGGCCGTGCTCGGCAGCGACCGCATTGGCCACTTTCCAGTTCTCGCCGAGCACGTCAAAGCCGGCGGTCTCGGTCGCCGCCACGCACAGCATGCCGAGCCCCAGACGCCCCGCGAGCATGCCGCCGCTGGGTGTAATCGCGCTGGCCACCGCCACTTCGGGGTGCGGATGGGTATAGGGCAGAAGGTGCGTGCGCGCCCGATTCAGGTTGAACCAGCAAGATTTATGGGTCACCTCTTCGCCACGCAGGAGCGGCAAGATGACCTCCAACGCCTCGACCATCATGTCGCGCTGGGACTTGATGTCGACGCCCAGCATGGTGGCATCGGTCGGCAGCAGTCCGGGGCCCGCACCGAACATCACACGACCCATGGTCATGTGATCGAGCTGGATGATCCGATTCGCCACCATCAGTGGATTGTGATACGGCAACGACACCACTCCGGTGCCGAGTCTAATGTGCTTGGTGTTCTCGGCGGCAGCGGCGATCATGAGCTCGGGCGAGCCGATCACCTCCCAGCCGGTGGAATGGTGCTCGCCGAACCACGCCTCCTTGAACCCGAGCCCATCCAAATAGGCAACGAGCTCGAGATCGCGCCGCAGCGCGATCGTCGGGCTCTCATCGACATCATGGTATGGCGCCATGAAGATGCCATGCTGCAGGGGAATTGCGCTCATCCGTCAGCCCTCACAGCGTGCTCACGCAGTCGCGGCCTGGCGTGCGGGCGCGGGCGTGAATTCGATCGGCAGGCCCTTGAGACCCCAGACCCCCATGAACGGCCGGTGTCCGGGCTCGCCCGTCGCTTTGGGATTCGCGAGCCGTTGCGCGATCAGGTGCAGCCCTTCCTCCATCTGCGCACGGGCGATGAACTGCCCCAGGCAAATATGCATCCCGCGCCCGAACGCGAGGTGGCGATTGTCATGCTGGCGTTCGGGATCGAAATCGTCCGGGCTCGGAACCGCAGAGGGGTCGCGCGTGGCCACGCCCACAGGGAAGAACAGCATCGTGTGCTTCGGCAAGAGCACATCTCGATAGACCAGATCTTCGTCGACCAGCCGTGGCACCGTGGCCGGATTTTGGAACCGCAGCCCCTCCTCGATCACCCTGCGACAGTAGGCCGGATCTTCCGCACAACGTTGGTAGATCGACGGGCGGGTGAGCAGCTCATGCATGATCAGGGTGAGCACGTTCTTCGAAGTGTCGTAGCCGGCGACGAACAGGAAGATGAGGACGTTCCTCATCTCCACGAGGGTCAGCTCGCCCGAGTCATGGGCGTCGATCAGCGCATCCAGCAGGTCGGGTTGTTCGTTCAAACGCTGCCCTGCCCGCCGATTGGCGACGAGCTGGGTAACGAATTCCTGCATGAGCCCAATCGCCTGCTCCAGCCGCGGCAGAAAACCGGGGATGAGGTTGAAGCTAAGACCCAGGGTTTCGAGCGAGGAGCGCAGCAGCGGAAGCGCCTCGGGCGAGGCGCCGATGAGGCTGCACATCACGGTGATCGGGAAGTGGGAGGCGAATTCCTCGAAGTCGAACTTGCCTCGCGGCGCCCATTCATCGAGCAGACGCGAGATCACCGCCTGCATGAGCCGGCGGTTCTGGTTCGCGGCGCGCGGCGTGAACATCGGAGCAAGCACGTCGCGGATTCTCTTGTGACGCTCTCCTCCGAGACCGAGGATCGATTCGAGTTGGAAATCACCCCACCTCGAGCCCTTTGCGTCCATGAGCTCGATCATCCCCTCGTGGGCGACACGCAATTTGTCGTCCATTGCGAGCAGGTCTTTGATGGCGGCATATTCAGTGACGACGTAGCCGAAGGAATTCTTCGCAAGCCAAGGATGCTGGCGGCGCGCAGCCGCGAACGGCGGGAAGGGATCCTCCGCAAACTTCGGATCCTCGGTCACCAATTGGGGAAGAGACAGCTGTGTAATCGACTGCATGACGCAAAATCCGACGTTCGATCGGACAATATCGTCAACGGCTTCGCCGATGCAATCTGAAACAGACGTTTCCTAGCGTTGCCGGCCGCAATAGCCGCTCTCGACCGTGGCGGCTCTGCCAAGCAGTACGTCCACTTCGGCGGCCAAGGTGCCGCGAGTCCGCTCAGGCGTCCATCGCTCTTTTTCCGCCATGGCCAAGAGTGAAATCCCTTGAACCAGAGCATTGAGCCGTTGACTCACGCTCTCGACATCCTCACGCTCACCGTTCCGCGCTCGTATGATCTCGGCGATACGCTTCAAGGCCAAATCGATTTGCATACGCTGCAGTTCGGCGAAGAAAGGGTCACGCGCGGCTCGATCCCAGAAGGCGACGTAGACACGCCAGAGCTGAGCGTGGCTTTCGTCAACGGCTGTCATAGCCATCAGTGCGGCTACGATATCGGTGGGGTCGCGCGCAATGACCTCCGTCAGGTAGCGCTCGTGCTGCTCGGCGAGCGAGCGGTACGCCCAAACCAGCAACTCCTGCTTGTCCGCGAAATAGTGGGTGATGATCTTGGTCGGGCCGCCGAGTTCCGCGGCGATGCGCCGGATGGTTGCCGCTTCCAGACCTTCACGCGCGATCACGTCGACCGTGACTTCCGCAATCCGTCGTCGGCGCTCGTCGTGGTCCACCGCCAGCATGCTTGATTATAGCAGGCGCATCAGCGGATCCGCACGATAACCTTCCCGACCTGCGGCGCCGGTTCTTTGCAGCGAGCGTACCGTAGACGATGATGATGCCGGAAGGAGCGGCGGCCTCGACGAGGGAGGCGACGGTATCGCCGGCGACGGCATCAAATATTTACGCGCGCACCTTTTCTTTCGGTGAGATTTCTGACGCGGTTAGATATTGCATCCACGCCGCAGCAGCCATTTCCACGGATAGACTTGCGGGCTGCTTGATCAGCATGTTCGCGGGGTACAGCACCACATGAAACGCATGTTTCAACTTGCATCGGCGAAGTCGCGAGACCTAAGGTAGGCTCTGATTTCAGGAGAAAAAGCATGGAAGTAAAGGCTGCGGCCCTCGGAGGGAGCGCCAGCCCCGCCGGCCTGGGCGCCAGGTCGTCGCTCGGTGGCGCGTCTTTGACGGACCCGCTCATCGCGGCACAACCGAGCGAATTTTATTTCGTTGATCCGTGCGCTGATCATTGCCGGCAACGAGACCACGGCGACTGCCGTAGGCAATCTGCTTTTCGTCCTGGCGACCCAGCCGGACGTAGCCAAGATGCTGCGGGACTCGATCGGCGACGAGCGTCTTCTCGCTCGCTTCGTCGAGGAGCTGCTGCGCATCGAGCCCCCCGTCCGCGGGCTGGCCAAGATGACGACTCGCGAGGTGGAGCTCGGCGGCCGGCTGCTGCCCGATCGAGCCCATCTGCTCGTGCTCTACGCCTCCGGGAACGATGACGAGTCGGTGTTCGAGTGTCCGCGGCGATTTGACATGAACCGCAGCAATCTCGGCAAGCACGTCGCGTTCGGCGTCGGCGTCCACCGCTGCATCGGCGCGTCGCTCGCCCGCATGGAGATCAAGGTTGCGGCGCGTGAAATTACGCGGCGCATCGCCGACATCAAGCTCGCGGTGCCGGCCGAGGGGCTCCAGTACCTTCCGACGGTGGCGACGCGCACGATTCGGCAGCTACCGCTCAGCGTGACGCGCCGGGACTGAGCCGTGACGAAGTATTTGGAAGGAAAAACGGCTCTGGTGACCGGAGGCACACGAAATCTTGGCCGGGGTATGGCAGAGAGGCTGGCGGACTCCGGTGCCATTGTCGCCGTCAACTATGCGAGCGATGCGGCAGCGGCGCGGAGGCTGCTCGCGTCCATTGCGGACCGCGGTGGCAAGGCATTCGCGGTCAAGGCGAAACTCGGAGAGCCCGGCGCCAACCAGGCGCTGATCGAGGCGCTCGACATCGAACTGAAGCGCCGCACCGGCTCGGGCCGACTCGACATCCTCGTCAACAATATCGGCGGCGGCGCGTACGGCACCATTGCCTCCACGACCCCGGAAGAATACAACTCGACCTTCGCGAACAACGTCCGGTCACCTTTCTTCCTCACTCAGGCGCTACTGCCGCACCTCAACGACGGCGGCCGGGTGATCAATATTTCTTCCGCGGCATCGCGTCTCGCAGGGAAGGATTTCATCGCCTACAGCATGAGCAAGGCTGCGCTCGACATGTTTACGCGCGTTCTTCCCAAGGAGCTTGGTCCGCGACGCATCAACGTCAATTCGGTGCAGCCGGGATTCAACGTCACCGACTCCAATGCGGATATTTTGCAAAACGCCGAGATGCGCAAGCAGGTCGAGGCGCAAACCGCGTTCGGGCGGTTTGGTGAGCCGAGCGATATCGCCGAGGTGGTCCACTTCCTGGCTTCCCCGGCCGGACGCTGGGTAACGGGTCAGACCATCGAAGCCAGCGGCGGATTTAACATGTAGTCTTGAGTGAGACGTAGTTGAGAATCTTGCGCACCTCTGCCGGCAATGCCGAAAGGATAGGAGACGACGATGACAACCTCGGTTGGCAAAATTCTGAACGAAGTGGCGGATCGCGAAGCCATCCGCGAGTGCCTTTATCGATATTGTCGCGGGGTCGATCGGCTCGATGCGGAGATGGTGCGCAGCGCCTACTGGCCGGACGTTGTTGATACGCACCTCGGATTCACGGGCAATCTCGAGGAATTCATCGCGTGGTCCTTCCCGAAAATGCGGGCAATGGATCAGAGTCAGCATTTCATCTGCAACATTTTGATGACGATCCGGGGTAATACCGCGGACGCTGAATCCTATTTTTACGGTTTCCATCGGATCAACGGCCCGAACGGGAAATTCGATGCGATCGGCGCCGGTCGCTATGTGGACCGCCTGGAGAAGCGCGGCGAAGAATGGCGCATTTCGGAACGGCTGGTGGTGACGGACTGGTTCCGCCAGTATCCGGATTCGGCCGACTGGTCGAAAGGCATGTTGGGCTTCATGATCGAGCCGGGCGGGCGCTTCCCCGAGGATGAGAGCTACCGGCGCATCCGAATCGAATGAGTGCACGAGGATTGGTCGATGCGCGTCGGGCTCTCTAGTCGATCTCAGGCGGCATCGGCCGTTGCGGGCGCCTCAGGGTCGTAGCCGAGATTCGGTGCGAGCCAGCGCTCCATCTCGTCGAGACTCAAGCCCTTGCGCTCCGCATAGCTCGCCACTTGCTCGCGGTCGACCTGCCCCACCCCGAAGTAATGGGACTCGGGGTGCGAAAAATACCAGCCGCTCACCGCCGCAGTCGGAAACATGGCGTAGGACTCCGTCAAACGTATGCCGGTGGTGCGTTCGGCGTGGAGGAGCTGCCAGAGCGCCGCCTTCTCGGTATGGTCGGGACACGCGGGGTATCCGGGGGCCGGTCTGATACCCTTGTACTCCTCGCGAATCAGTGCCTGCCCGTCGAGCGACTCCTCCGCCGCATAACCCCAGATTTCGCGCCGCACGCGCTCGTGCATGCGCTCCGCGAGCGCCTCGGCCAACCTGTCGGCGAGCGACTTGAGCATGATGCTGCCGTAGTCGTCGTGCGCTGCCTCGAAGCGCGCGACATGCTGGTCGATCCCGATTCCGGTGGTCACCGCGAACGCGCCGATGTAGTCCGCGCGTCCACTCGAAGCGGGAGCGACGAAGTCCGACAGGCAGAGCTGGGACTGGTCCTGCGGCTTGGCTTTTTGCTGCCTGAGCTGATGAAGCTGCAGAAGCGCCGCAGTGCGCGACTCGTCCGCGTACACCTCGATGTCATCATCGCCCGCCGCGTTCGCCGGAAAAATTCCGACGACGGCGCGCGCCTCGAGCCAGTGCTCGCCGATCAACTGGTCGAGCATCTTGGTCGCATCCGCGTAGAGGTTGCTCGCTGCCTCGCCCACCACGGGGTCGGTCAACACGTGCGGGAACTTGCCGGCGAACTCCCAGGCATTGAAAAAAGGCATCCAATCGATGTACGGAATCAGCTCCTCGAGCGGGTAATCGTCGAAGACCTTGATCCCCAAAAAGCGCGGCGCGGGCGGAACATAGGCCGCCCAGTCGATCTTGAACTTGCGTGCGCGCGCCTGAGCGAGCGAGAGCTGGGGCGCCTTGGCGCCCTTGTTGCGATGCTGCTCGCGCCGCCGGGCGTGCCCGGCCTTGATCGTCGCGATGTACGCATCGCGCGTCTCGGGCGTCACCAGTTGCTGGCAGACGCCGACCGAGCGGGATGCGTCCTTGACGTACACCACCGGCCCTTCGTATTGAGGATCGATCTTGACGGCAGTGTGCGCCGGAGAGGTAGTCGCGCCGCCGATCAGGAGCGGCACGGTAACCCCAAGCCGCTGCATCTCTTTCGCGACGTGCACCATTTCGTCGAGCGAGGGCGTGATCAGGCCGGACAATCCGATCAGGCTCGCCCCCTCGCGCTTGGCGGTCTCGAGAATTTTTTCGCAGGAGACCATGACTCCGAGATCGATGACCTCGAAGTTATTGCATTGCAAGACGACCCCGACGATATTCTTGCCGATATCGTGCACGTCGCCTTTCACCGTGGCCATCACCACCTTGCCGTTCGAGCGTGCGCCGCCCATTTTGCCGCGCTCGATATAGGGCACGAGCACCGAGACCGCCTTTTTCATCACACGCGCCGACTTGACCACTTGCGGCAGAAACATCTTGCCCGCGCCGAACAGGTCGCCCACCACGTTCATGCCATCCATGAGCGGACCTTCGATCACATCGAGCGGCCGCGCGGTCTCGAGCCGCGCCTCTTCGGTGTCTTCGAGGACGAACTGATCGACACCCTTGATGAGTGCATGCTTGAGGCGTTCGGCGACGGGAAGCTTGCGCCACTCGAGGTCGTCCACGCGCTTCATCGCGCCGCCGCCCTTGAAGCGCTCCGCGATCTCGAGCAGGCGTTCGGTGGCGTCGGCACGCCGCGCCAGAATCACATCCTCGACGCTCTCGCGCAGATCCCGCGGAATTTCCTCATAAATCGCGAGCTGGCCCGCGTTCACGATGCCCATGGTGAGGCCCGCGCGAATGGCGTGATAGAGGAACACCGAATGCATGGCTTCGCGCACCGCATCGTTGCCGCGGAACGAAAACGAGACGTTGCTCACCCCGCCGCTCACGTGCACGGCCGGCATGCGCGCCTTGATCGCAGCGGTGGCCTCGATGAAGTCGAGGCTGTAGCGGTTGTGTTCCTCGATGCCGGTGGCGACGGCGAAGATGTTCGGGTCGAAGATGATGTCCTCGGGCGCCATTCCCACCGACTCGGTGAGGAGTTTATAAGCCCGCTCGCAGATCCCGATCTTGCGCTCGACCGTGTCCGCCTGCCCCTTCTCGTCGAAAGCCATGACCACGACGGCGGCGCCGTAGCGCATGACCTTGCGGGCGTGCTCGAGGAACACTTCCTCCCCCTCCTTCATACTGATCGAGTTCACGATCGACTTGCCCTGCACGCACTTGAGGCCCGCTTCGATCACCGACCATTTGGAGGAATCGATCATCACCGGCACGCGCGCGACGTCAGGCTCGCCGGCGATCAGCCGCAGAAATTTCTCCATGGCGGCCTGCGAATCGAGCATGCCCTCGTCCATGTTCACGTCGATGACCTGCGCGCCGCTCACCACCTGCTGGCGGGCGATGTCGACCGCCGCCGCGTAATCGCCCGCCTCGATCAGCTTGCGGAACTTCGCGGAGCCGGTGACGTTGGTTCGCTCGCCGACGTTGACGAACAGGCTCCGTGCATCAATGGCGAGCGGTTCGAGACCACTCAGCCGGCATGCCGGCAGGATCGTCGGCAGGACGCGCGGCGCGATGTGCGCCACCGCATTCGCTACGGCACGGATGTGCTCGGGCGTGGTGCCGCAGCATCCGCCCACCATGTTGACGAAGCCGCTCGCGGCAAAGTCGGTCAGAATCTCCGCCGTCTCGCGCGCGCACTCATCGTATTCGCCGAAGGCGTTTGGCAAACCCGCGTTCGGATAGGCACACACGTGGGTGTCGGCAATGCGCGCGAGCTCCTCGATGTACGGACGGAGCTGTTTGCCGCCGAGCGCGCAGTTGAGGCCCACCACCGCCGGCCGCACGTGACGGACGGAGTTCCAAAAAGCCTCGGTCGTCTGGCCGGACAGAGTGCGCCCGGACGCATCGGTGATCGTTCCCGACACGATGATCGGCAGATCGATCCCGAGGCAGTCGAGGGTCTCGCGGACGGCGAACAATGCGGCCTTGGCGTTCAACGTATCGAATATGGTCTCCACCAGGAGCACGTCCACACCGCCCTCGATGAGCGCGCGGGCGGCGCCGGCGTAGCCCCGAGCGAGCTCGTCGAAGTCGATGTTGCGGAACGATGGATCGTTGACGTCGGGCGAGATCGAGGCCGTGCGGCTGGTCGGGCCCAGGGCGCCGGCAACGAAGCATGGCCGGCCGTGGCGCTCGGCCGCCTCGTCGGCCGCTTTGCGGGCGACACGTGCGGCCGCGAAGTTGAGCTCGTGGGCGAGCTCCTGCATGCCGTAGTCCGCCTGCGATACGGGGCTCGAGTTGAACGTATTGGTCGTGATGACGTCGGCGCCGGCATCGAGATATTCACGGTGAATCGCCTCGATCACCTGAGGCCGCGTGATCGACAAGAGATCGTTGTTGCCACGGAGGTCGCGAGGCCAGTCCTCAAATCGGGAGCCGCGGAAATCTGCCTCGCAGAACTTATGGCGCTGGATCATGGTCCCCATGGCGCCGTCCAGGATGACGAGCCGTTTCCCAAGCAGCTCGAGGAAGGCGGCAGCACGTTCGCGCTGCGACCTCGCCGCGCTCGCGGCCGGGTTTCCAGAAGGTGTCATCAAGCGACCCGGGTTTGCCGGACGGTCTGCGGGCGGAGCCCGAGGGCGTGACAAATCGCGTAGGTGAGCTCGGCGCGGTTCAGTGTGTAGAAGTGAAACTCATCGACCCCGTGCTCGCGCAGGCGTTGCACCTGGTCGATCGCGACGTGCGCCGCGATCATGCGGCGCGTCTCAGGATCGTCGTCCAATCCATCGAAACGCCGACGCAACCACTGCGGCACGCTCGCGCCGCATCGCTCGGCGAAACGCAGCAGCTGGGGAAAGCGTGTGATTGGAAGAATGCCCGGCACGATGCACGCCTGGATACCGCGGGCCGCGCAGCGATCCCGGTAGCGCAGGAACGCGTCGGTGTCGAAGAAAAATTGAGTGATCGCCCGGTTGGCGCCCGCGTCGATCTTACGCCTCAGGTTGTCGAGATCCGCCTCCACCGTGCCGGATTCCGGATGGCCCTCCGGATACGCGGCGACCGAGATCTCGAACGGTGCCGCGTTTCGGATACCCGCGACGAGGTCCGAGGCGTACGCAAACCCGCCCTGGTGGGGCTGGTAGCGGCGCGGCGCGTCGGGACTGCCGACGGCCGGGTCACCGCGCAGCGCCACCATGTGCCGCACCCCGCTGCGCCAGTAGTCCTCCGCCACGGCAATGATGTCCTCGCGCGGCGCGCCGACGCAGGTGAGATGCGGCGCCACCACGAGATCCGTGTCGCGCAGGATGCGCAGCACGCATTCGTGAGTGCGCGAGCGCGTCGAGCCGTCGGCGCCGTAGGTGACTGAGACGAATTTCGGCCGCAGCGGCGCCAAGCGCTCTACGGCGGCCCAGAGACTTGAAGCCGCGGCATCGTCGTTCGGGGGAAAGAATTCGAATGACACCACAACCAGATTTGCCATCGTCGCTGACCTCGCCGAGGACTTCGCTTCTTGCCCCCACAATGCAAGCGTCCGGATTATGATTCAATCTCATTATCTTCATGATCAGGATGAAAGCGGCTCATGGCCACTAACGCCTTGGAATTCAGTCACTTGGAAAGGCCAGTGGACGATTCCGACGTCCCGCCGCAGGCTGCAATCGCCAGCGTGTTGGCATCGTGATATCGACGACTGCCCGCATTTGGGTGGACGCGGATGCGTGTCCGAACGTGATCAAGGAGATCCTGTTCCGCGCGGCTGAACGTACCGGCGTCACGGTAACGCTGGTCGCGAATCGACCTCTCACTATCCCACGAGTCCCAAGTCTGCGCCTGCTGCAGGTCTCCGACGGCTTCGACGTGGCTGACAGGCAGATCGTCGAACGCACTAGGGCAGGCGATCTCGTCATCACCGCCGATATTCCCCTCGCCGCGCAGATCATTGAAAAGGGTGGCGAGGCGCTCAATCCGCGCGGCGAGCGCTACTCACCCGACACGATCCGAGGCGTGCTCACCATGCGCGACTTCATGGACACCATGCGTGCGAGCGGCATTGTCGGCGGAGGTCCACCAGCGCTCACGCAAGCGGATCGCAACGCCTTCGCGAGCCACCTTGATAAGTGGCTCGCCCGGCAGGCGAAGATTTAGCGTGATCACGTTGGATTAAGTGTAATCACGATGGAGCCATCGCCGCCGTTCGCCGAACCGACGCCGCCGTTCGTGCCCACCGAGAAGGTCGATCCCGCAGGCCCGGTGCTGCCGCCGCCACCGCCGCCACCGTCGGTGCCGGGGCCGCTGCCGCCGCCGCCGCCGCCGCCATAACCGCCGCCGCCACCACCACCGGCGTCTTCGTTGCCTCCTGCACCGCCTGCTCCGTTGCCGGTGCCTGCTCCGGCCGCAATCGTGCCGCCCAGATAACCGCCTGTACCCCCGGGGCCGCCGACGCCGCTGCCGCCCTGACTACCGTCTAGCGGCGGATTCGATCCGCAACTGCCGCTCGGAGGACCGAAAAAATCCCCGCCGCAACCGCCGTTACCGCCGATTCCGTTGTTGCCCGGAGCACCACCGCTGCTGTTGCCGCCAGTGCCCGCCGTCCCAGCGCCGGTGCCGGAGCCACCGCCGTTGCCGCCCGGGGAAGCACCATCGTTACCCCCACCCCCGCCGCCACCACCACCCGCGATCATTTGGTTCGCGGTGCCGGCGTTGACGTTGGTGGAGCCGCCGCCGCCACCCCCACCCCCGGTCTGGTTGATTCCTGCGCCGCCCCCGCCAACGTACAGCGACAGCGTGCCGCCCGGCGTTACGGCCAGCGTGGCTGTCACGATGCCACCATTGCCGCCGTTTCCACCGCTACCCGTGCCGAGAGACGAGGCACCCCCACCCCCACCGGTCGCCACAATCTGAATCGACGTGACGCCATCCGGCACGGTCCAAGTATAGGAACCGGGCGTGGTGTAACTCAGTATCGTGGCGCAGCTCACCGCAACGCTCGTGATGTCGCTTGTGCTCACCGTGCCGGTCGGGTCGCTCACGGTGCAGCTCTGCGAGGCGGGCTGGGCCTGCACCACCACATCGTAGGTTGCCCCCGAGGCAACCCCCGTCGGCATGGTGAACATAGCGGCGTTGGCGGCGACGCTCAACGTGTCCGTGCCGTTCGCGAGTACGAGCCCGCTCCCTGTCAAGCCGCTGATGGTACCGCCCACGGTGTAAGTTGCGACCGCGCAGGTAACGGTCACGCTGTTCACGGGGCCGGCCGGCATGGTGCCGCTACCGTTGCTCACCGTGCACGCGAGGCCGGCGGGTTGTGTCCGCACGGTCATCGCGTAGGCACCGCCAAAGGGTACGGCGGTCGGCATCGCAAAGCTCGTCGCGCCGGAGCTTACCGCCAGCGTATCGGAACCGTTTTCGAGCACGAGTCCGCCCGCGGACAAGCCGCTGATGCTGCCGCCCAAGGAGTAAGTTTGATCTGCACACACGACGGCAACAGTCGTGACTGCTTCGGCGGGCATGGTGCCCGAGCCGTGGCTCACCGAACAGGTGAGCCCCGTCGGCTGCGTCTTCACAGTGACGGCGTAAGCGCTGTCATATGGCACGCCCGTCACCATCGCGAAGCTCGTGGCATTAGCGGCGATCGCGAGTGTGTCCATGCCGTTTGCCAGTACGAGCCCGCTGGTGGTCAACCCGGCGATCGAACCGCCCAAGGTAAAGGGCTCGTCGGTACAAGTGACGCCGACCGTATTCACATTGGCCGCTGGCATCGTACCCGTGGCTTTGCTCACCGAGCAGGCAAGGCCGGTCGGCTGCGTCTTGACCGTCACCGCATAACCACTGCCCGCAGCAATCGGCGCGGCAAACTCGAACGTGTTGGCACTCGCCGCGATGGTCACGGTCGCGGTGCCATCGGCGAGCACGAGGCCTGAGCTCACGAGGCCGTACACAGTTCCACCGAGGCTGTACGCATGCACGGAGCACGACACGACCACATTCGCGACGTTCGCCGTAGCGCCGCTGCCGGCGCCGTTCGCGACCGTGCAAATCTGACCTGCTGGCTGAGCCTGAATGGCGACCGCGTAGCTCGATCCATGGACAAGCATGGATCCGAAGCTGAAACTCTTAGAGTTCTCGCTCACCGCAATCGTTTGCCCGTCGTTGGCGAGCACCAGCCCCGTGGAATCGAGTCCGCTGACCGTTCCGCTGAGCGTGTAACTCGGCGCGTACGCAGTGCCGCCGTCGGAGCACGCGGTAATAAGCCCGCTCAGCGCAATGAGCCACGCTATTAGGGCGAGCCGCGGTCTGCGGCAAATACCGATGGAACTCATTCGGGGCGCTCCTGAGAAGGCGAGTGATTGATGCGTAGGGGTCGGGACGGAGGATAGATTCGCGATTGCAGCAAGAGCGTGATGTCAATCCCGAACGCGACTCATGGAAACGACGGTAGCGCTGTCGGGGAATGCCCGAGCCCGCCCATGAAAATGATTCTATGGGACCACTCTCGTGGCACAAGTTACCGGCCCGCTCTCAACAACGTTCTCAGCCGATCGCTCCTCGGGCTGTCGAACATTTGATCCGGCGTTTCCTGCTCGAGGATTTCACCGCGATCCATGAACACGATGCGGTCCGCGATACGACGCGCGAAACTCATTTCACGAGTCACGCAGATCATGGTCATGCCGGAGTCCGCCAGGTCCACGATGAGAGATCCGCCGTGGCGGGCGGAATCGTCACCATCAGCCTCGGGGTTGCGGTTGCGATGCCGAATGTGGGGGACGAATGCGCCGCGCTCATTCTTTGCGCGGATCAATCGCTGTATATGGCAAAAGACGCCGGCCGCGGTCAGGTACGGGCGCTGCAGATCTAGAACGCTGGCGGGCCGCCGGCGCATCCAACGCACGGGAACTAACCCACGGCGCGGGCCGGTTCCGGCGTCGGCTTGGCCGCATAGGGTCTAAAGGTTGATGCCATCAAGAAGGCGCCAATACCCATACCCCACGCACCGATGTAGAGCCATCCGTAACTGGCGAACGTGTCGTAGATCAAACCTCCGGCCAGCGGACCAGTCGCCATGCCCAGACTACCAGCCATCGCGGTTCCGCCGATGATCGTCCCCATCATGCGCAGCGGGAAATTTTCGCGCGCGAGTACAGCATAGAGAGGCATCACACCGGCGTAGACAAAACCAAACAGGGCCGCCACGGCGTAAAACGCGCTCAGCTCACGCACGAAGAAATAGGCCAGTGCGCCGAACGCCTGCAGCAGCAGGCCTGAGACCAGAACGCGTTTTGCCCCAAATCGGTCGCCGAGAAAACCGAACGCGACCCGACCGCCCAGGCCTGCCAGCCCTTCCACGCTGTAGATCGAAACAGCGGCAATCAGCGGAATCCCGCAACTTATGGCGTAGCTCACCGTATGGAAAATTGGACCGGAGTGCGTGGCACAACAGAAAAAATTCGTCAGCAGCAGCGTGATGAATTGCGGCGATCTAATTGCCTGCCCCAAAGTGATCCCTGATTGCGGCTCTTCTCGTGCGGCAAGGACGACATTTTCGGATTTCAACGCCGGCGGGCGACGCACCAGCAACGCCACCGGAATCATAACGACTGCGGCGACTGCGGCAAGGATTTGGAGCGACGTTCTCCAATCGTGGTTGGAAATGAGCTGCGCTGCCAATGGAGACATGGTCATTGGCGCCATTCCCATGCCGGCAGAAACGAGAGACACAGCCAGGCTGCGATGTGTGTCGAACCAGCCCGTCACGCAAGCCATCATGGGCGCAAAGATGGCCGCTGCCGCGCCGCCGACCGCCAAGCCGAAGATCAGCTGAAACTCGATAAGCGATGTCGCCCGGGCCGCCAGTGCCAGAGCTGCAGCCAGGACACTGGATCCTATCAGCACAATCAGGCGCGGACCGAAGCGGTCCGAGAGGTTTCCCCAGATGATGCTTCCCAATGCCATGGCGAGAAAACCGAAGGTCATGGCGCTGGATACGCCGGTGATGGACCATCCCGTATCCCGTGAGATGGGCCGAAGAAAAACAGGCAGTGAAAACATGGCACCTATTGCGACGCAGCCCAAGAGGCCGCCGACTGCAACTATCACCCAGCGATAATAAGATCCGCCCATTTTGCGCTTCCCATCCAACCGATCCAGCTATCTGTAACGACGAGCGAGAACAGCAATATTCGACACCGACAGGCCATTGACCGGTTCCATCTCTTCCAGTTTGGGTTCAGTTATTTAATTCGGTAAAGATATATTTGAACGAGGCTGGCAATGACGACAGCAACCGCAATGGTTCTTGCACTATAACCCCAGACGCGCCTTTTCACATTGAACGCGCAGCGCCACAAAGACACACCCAGCCAGACCCAGTAGCATTCCGAAACCGCGAGCCAGATGTGGTAATAAAGGAACCACGTCGACTTCGATGGAGCCGCAACGACTCCGGACGACATCGCCGTACCTAACTCCACCGCAAGTGAAGCGAAAACCCCGACAATGGAAAGAGCTACCCCGTATACCCAGAACACTCTCCAGAGTCGCTCCTCGCCCCGCCATGCCTGCTGCACCCTGTGCATGTCGTTGGTAATCCCCCATTGTTCACGCTGATAATAAACGCCGAAAGGAAAGCGCATGGCTTTGGCCGATCACATCCATCCACGCCTAACACTAGAGCCCGTGGAATACCCGATGGCACAATTCGTTGTTCGTGACTTGGCCTATCCGGGTGGTCAGTGCTCCAAACTCTCTGCCCCGATGCAGGCTCTCGATTATGAACGAAAATGTCCTGCCAACTCTGCCGTATGGATAGACGCGCCGCATAGCAGGGCTCATGGGAGGGGCAGTGTGACAGCCGCTCACTTCCGGATTTTCAGCCGCACCGTGGGTCCGGAAAGTGATTCCGGGAGAACGCTCGCGCCAGGCCTGCGCTGGCGGCGGTAAGCTCTTCGCAGGGGGTGCCCATTGATGCTGCAGGTTCGAATGGCCCGCCCATTCGTCGAACGGTTACGTTAAATATCGGTTGAAAAGGCGTTACGATGCGGGCTTGATCATCAGGGGATGACACGCGCACGTTATGCCTCCAGACACACCAATCGTTAGTCGGATCGCCCAAACCCACCTGCAGCTCTTCCAGCAAATGCGCGGCAAAGGGTACTCCGCCGCTGAACTAGCCATGGTTGCCGGGGCCTACCGGACTGCCACGGCGCTTTTCGCCAATCGCTTTCGCCCCTGCGGCAGACCATTCGTTGCGCATCTAGTCGGCACCAGCGCCATTCTTGTGTGGTTGAAGGCTCCGATACCCATGGTGGTCGCGGCGTTGTCGCACGCAGCTTACCAGGAGGGCGATTTTGCGAATTCGCTTGAAGGCATGACGCCGCGCAAGCGCAAGAAGCTCAGGGCGGCGATCGGCGCAGACGCTGAGGAACTGGTCGCTGCGTACACAGTCAGTTCAAGGAGTCTGACGGGCATCATGGCGAGCCATGCGAGGTTCCACCAGATGTCGCCGCTGGACCGCGACATCCTGTTGATTCAGCTGGCCAATGAATTGGACGACTATCGCGAACTCGCGTCGAACCATGCCGCCAATGCGGATGAGCGGATCGCGGTGATTCGGCAGTGCGGTCCGCACCAGGTGGAGATGGCCGAGTGGCTCGGACGCCCCGAACTCGCACAAGCGCTGCGCGAAACTTATGCGGAGTCGATTGCAGCGTTCGTTCCGAAGCCCCTCCAGTCAGAGTTTGCGTATGGCTACGAAATTGTTCCAGAATCCTGTCAAGTTCGATACAACATCCTCGCGCGGCGGCTCGGCGCAAAAATACGCAACCGCATGCGCCGACACCTCGGAGTGGGTTGAAGAGTCTGAACGAACGCGCGCAAGCCTCTCATCTCGTCTCATCTCAGGATGTCGTCGAACGGCCGCATCTCATACTCGTCGGGAATGGCTAGGCCATGCAGATGCAGAAGCGTCGGGGCGATCTGCAGTATGTGTCCACGGTAGGCTCCGCGACTTTCCTTGAAGTTCGGACCACGCGCCAGCAAAAAGCCCTCCTCACGATGGTTGCCTGAACGAAGTTCCCGTATCGGATGCCGAATCACACCTAATTGTGACGAGCTCACTTCGTCAATCGGAGCCTCCGCGCTCCAGAGTACCGCAACGTCTGGAAGGTCCTCCGCGCGTTCACCCGGAAACAGCGATCTGACGCGAAACACCTCCTCGACCGCCGCGCGCCCCGTGCGGGGATTGATCAGCGCTTTGAGCGCAGCTTCCAGTTGGTCGAGGAGCGACTCATAGTCGCTGCCCGGATCGACGATTCCCAACGGCTCCCTACCCCGGAGGTTGATGCGGATGTGAGAGTTCCGATCGGTGGGCAGGGAAAATGCACGAGTTTTTCGCCAATTGAGCTCGGGAAAAGAATTCTTATTCCTGTTGAGCCCGCTCAGGATCGCTTGCGGCAAGCGGCGCTTCACCGCCAGCTTGGCGTTGATGAAGCGCTGTCTGGCCCGAGTCGACAGCCGCGGTGCACTTCCGGCGGCGGTCTGCGGCGCGGGTCTCTCGCCGTACTCCAGCAGACCCAATTTCTCGAGGATCAGATCAATCAGATGTTCGCCGCGGTATGCCGGCTGCATTCCATGATCGGAAAACACGATCAGGTTGTCGTCGACCGTGACAAGCTCGAGCATCTCCGCAAGCGCGCGATCGATTTGCTTGTACGAGCTTAGGACGCCGCTCTTCAGAACTGCGGGTGAGCTCTCGTGGTCAGGGTGAGTTTCGTCAAAATACTTCCAGAGCCAATGTCCAGCTTTGTGAGCCTCACCGAATACGCAGAACACCAAATGGAGATCTTTGCGCCCGATGAGGTGTCTTCCCAGCTTCGCCTTCATCCGAATGCTGGTTTCCAGCGACGCACAGAGCTCCGCGTGGCTCTCCTGCGAGTCGCCGGAATTCCTATGCGTCGTCATGGGATTCTCACCGATGTGCAACCTAATGTAGCGGGCGAAGGAGCGTGGCACTGTCTGGTAACGCCAGAATCTGAATTCCGTTGCCCATTCCACGACCTGCAAGCCTCGCATATCGGTCACTGGGCTATCGCATGGAATATCGGCCAGTCCGCAGCGTAGGCCGGCATCTCCCATGTACTGGTAGAACCGCTTCAAACGCACGTGATCTGCGAATCTATCCGTAAGCGAGTATGTGCCGTTGCGCAATTGGGTCTGCAAATACAGACCGTGGCGCCCGGGACCGACACCGGTCAGCACACTCGGCCAGACCGTGCCTTGCAGCACGCGACTTGGCGTACTCAACTTGACGGTTGGGCAGGTTTCAAACAATTGCCTCAGGCAGGGAAGTTCCCCGGCGAGGCTCCATCGTTCAACGAGTCGATAGTCCAGTGAGTCCAGACCGATGACTATCGTTCTCGGATGCTCAACGCGCATGGTCACGTCGCAAAGCGCGCAGCAAAACTCGCTTTCGTTTCCGGCCAGCACGTGGTGTGTTGTCCGACGCGCGCATAGACGCTGACGCTGCGCTTGATGTGAGCGGCAAGCCTTTCCGCCGTCGCATGCCAGGTGTATCGATCACCAACCAGCGCTTGTCCGCGGGCCCCGAATGCAGCGCATCTCGCCGGGTCGGCCAACAGTTCATTGAGTCGACTTGCCAACTGCGCTGCGTCGTTGCAATCAACCATGTAGCCGGAGCGGCCTTGTTCGACGAAATCCGGTAGCGCGCCGATGCCGGTAGTAACAATCGGCAAGCCGTGCGCGAATGCCTCGAGAAAAACTATGCCGAACGGCTCAACGGTTGTCGGCATACAAAACACCGATGCAGTTTGGTAGAACCTTGCAACCTCCGCGGGCTGCATTCGCCCCACGACGCGGCAGCCGGCCATCGAAACATTCGGTGCACAACCGACAATAGTGAGCTGCGCCGTAGGGTGCGCGCGCCTGACTTCATGAAACGCCTCCAACAAAACGGCTCCGCCCTTGCGATGCCAGTCAATTCCGACGAAAAGAATGTTCTTTTGAGCGAAGCGTTCGAGCCCCAAGTCTCCGGCATCCACCCGCGCGACGTTGCAGCCGGCATAGACGCATTCAACACGCGTCGGCGGACAGCCATACTGCTCGACCAACGATCGCGATACATGCGCACTCATTGTGAAGTTCAACTGGGAATTTTGGTACATCGATCTTTCGAGCCCCACCCACTCGGCCGATGCCATCGGCGTGTGCCTCTTGCCCGGGTAAGTTAGATTTAGGAGATGTGTATGGTCGGTGTACAGGAAATGCGGTGTGCCAGGGACGCTCGCATCGAATAGAGATTGAGTTTGAAACGTGAACAGATATTGCTTTTGCGATAGGCGCCGCAACAGGTGTTCTCGAATCTTCCTGAAGCAATACGCGGTCCGAATGACCCGTGAATTGACGCGACTCCTTGTAATGCAGGAAGCGAGCCCGTAATCGCGCGCCACGGAATATAGCAACCGCGCAGCATCGGAACGATTGACGACCTTGAGATCCTGGATGTCTATGACATCGGCGTCCAGATCGGGGAACTGCCGGCGTAGGTGCTCGAGAAGGCGATCGTTCGTTCCGGAAAAGCCACCTATTTTGACGAAGGCGAATGACTTTGCCGGTTCTTTCATTATGGTTCCGCGCCTTCACTCTTCCGTGCAAGCGAGTCATCTATACTATTCTCTCTCCGACCCATCAGGAAGGTGATCCAGTCCATCGGAACGATCAGTCGTCGCTTCATCTTTTCATATGTCAAATAATGTCGGCTCTGGACCACTCGGCGTCGACCGGCGAGTTGCGAGCTTTGATGCCAGCTTCACCAACCTGTGTATCTCTGAGGCGCATATGCCCAAAGTTCTCACAGCACACCATTCGCAGATCGCAGCTCTCAGGCGCACACCTTTTTTATATGACCTGGAACAGTATTTCATTGGAGTCTACTTTCATGCAGAAACCCCACTGGCATCAATTTTTAGCAGGAGTCATTCTCGTGTTCATTTGCCAGAACCGCTCTTACGCGAGCGAAACGCTTCTACTCCACGGCCACATCTATACGGGCAATGCCAGGATGCCTTGGGCGGAAGCACTGGCAATTACAGGTACGCGGATCGACGCTGTGGGCACGGACAAGGACGTCGGCAATCAGCGGCGTGGGAGCACCAGAGTGATCGACCTTCGCGGGCGTACTGTAATTCCGGGGATCATCGACTCGCACGCTCACGTTGTATTTGGCTCGTACGCCTTGCACGGTCTTAATCTTTCGACGCCGGAGGGGAGCATAACGCCTGATAAGCCTGACCTGCTGGTCGGGCGCCTCAAGGCCTATGCGCAGGCCCATCCCACCGATGCCGTGCTCTTCGCACGCGCTGACTTCAGCGCTACGCCGCCGACGACGCCGACCAAGGAACTTCTCGACCTCGCAGTTCCTGATCGACCCCTCGTTGTCCATAATTCCACGGAACATGCGTTGTGGGTCAATTCGGCGGCGCTGCGAATGGCCGGTGTTACAAACCGTCCGGGCGCCGATGCGCAGGAGGAACGTGGGATCATTCGCGATGCCAGCGGACGGCCGAGCGGAGTTCTTCTCGAAGCCGGCATGGAAGTTGTGCAGCGGGCAGTCGCCGAGCGTGTGCCGGTCGAGGAAAAGCTGGCAATGCTGAAGGCTGCGACGCACTACCTGAATACATTCGGCATCACGAGTGTGGTCAACGCGACGGGTAATCTTGGTGAGATCCGGCTCTTTGCGGCCCTGCGCGACCGCGGCGAGTTGACCGTGCGCACGCGCACATCGTTTGGCGCGGTGGCCGTGCCACACCGGCTGACGCCCCGGCTAATTGCGGATCTCGAGGAGGCTCGCAAGCTCTATCATGACGAGTGGGTATCGGCGAACCTGGTCAAATTATTTGCAGACGGTGCCACGGGACTGATACCGCCGCTCGTGTATACGCCCGAGGAGTACGAGGCGCTCGTGATGGAATTCGACCGCCGCGGATTTCAGATCATGACTCACGCCGCCCGGGACGATTCCGTGCATATGATTCTCGATACTTATGAGCGGGTGGAACAGGCAAACGGTCCGCGCGATCGGCGACTTCGCATCGAGCATGCGGACCTGACTGACGAGGCCGATATTGCGCGTTTCGCGCAGCTTTCGGTCACCGTCGTCATGCAACCAACCTTCTGTTGCGCTGAACAAGGCCTGAACTACGATCTAGGCAATCCATTACCCACGGACCGCTGGAGAAGCTTTGAGAATAGCGGCGCTACCATTGCGTTCAGCAGCGATTGGCCATGCACGTGGCCACCGGATCCGTTTGTCGGGATCCAAGAAGCTGCGACCCGTCAGGTATGGCGCTCCTCGGACACCGCCGGTATTGCGGGTAATCCGCTCGATGGAGCCGCACAAGGAGGCGCCGTGCTGACCGGCGCGATCTACGTGCCAACAGAGCGAATTACGGTGGAAGCCGCCATCAAGGCGTACACCCAGGGCTCCGCTTATGCCGCCTTTGCGGATGATAAGGTGGGCACACTGGAAGTGGGCAAGGAAGCAGATCTCGCGGTGCTGTCGCAGGATCCGTTCGCGGTTCCTCTCGAGGCGATCGCGCAGACGCACGTTCTCACGACGATGGTTGCGGGCAAAGTGGTGTATACGGCCTCGCGGTAGACGAAGGCCAAGTTACAGGCGTCTATGCAACCTTCTCAAGAGCAAAACGCGGATCTCGGGCGCGCACTCCACGAAGTCGAAGCGGCTTATTGAACTTTTTTTCGAATTAGTAGCGGGGGCCAGGCGGCCGACCGCGAGATCGACGACTTCATGACCGTCCCACGCTCACGCCCAGGTGACGAGAAGCTCGTCCAGTTGGGCGAACATCTCGGGCATACCACCCTCCATCCCGGCGATGGCACCGTCGAGAGCTTCCTTCGAGGGATAGAGTTCGTGCATGACCAGCAGCGTCTTGCCACCTTTTTCCTCGAAGGTCACCGAGGTGACGGCACCGTCGTCACTTTCGTCATTAGTCCAGACGAGACGCGAGTGCGGTGTCACTTCGATGTACCTACCGAAGAACGCCATAGGCTTTGAGGCCTCGTGGCCGAACTCGAAACGGTACCTGCCCCCGACACGAACATCCGCTTCGCAGGAAAGCAGGGACACGCCTGTCGACTTCGGTGCCCACCACCGCTTGAGCAGCTCGGGCTTAGTCCACGCCTCGAACACGATGCGCGCCGGGCCGTTGAAGGTTCGCGTAACGACTAGCTCACGCTCGGACTTCCGCTCCACCGTCGTGCGGTCCTTCATGGGGGTAAGCTCACTCTCTCTTCTTGCGTCCATCGACCTTCTTCTTCCGTTTCAGTTCCTCGACAACCTTGTCCAGCTCGTCGAAGCGTGCGTCCCAGAGCTGGCGGTACCTCTCGATCCATGCCGCCTCTTCCTCCAGTCGGCGCAGGCCGAGCTTGCAGGTCCGCACGCGCCCGACCTTCTCCGTGGTGACGAGCCCCGCCTGCTCCAAGACGCCGACGTGCTTCTTCATGCCCGTGAGGGTCATGTGGAACTTCTCGGCAAGGTCCGTGATCGAAGGGTCCCGGGCGCGCGCTGGGTTGCCGGCCGCCTTCACTCCCAAATCGACCTCATTTCGATGCAGATTCGATCGACTCGGCGATCCTCAGGCCCTTACCGCGGGTCGATGTATCGCCAGCGATGCGGCAGCAGTTCCGCAAGTCGACTGGCAGGCTGGGTCGGTAGCCGTCCTCGCACGCGGAGGCATGCGTCGAGACCCACGGTGGAAGCGTTCGACCCACTGCTGCCCCTGACGACCGGCAGCTTTGCGCACGCACTGCTTAACGGGTCGTGGCCTCGGCTCCCGTCGCCTCGTTTTCCGTCACCACGTCGCATTCCCGGGAGTCGATGAGCGAAAGCACATAGATGTGCTGGACCTTCGTCTTGTTGTCGTAGCCATTGGCGAGCACCTGACAATGATCGTTCGTGCCCGCTGCCTCGGTGAGCGTAATCTGTTTCGTCAAGACGCCGATCTCATTATTGAGATCCTCGGCCAAGTAATGCAGGTGCGTCCAGAGCACGGCGTGCGATGCACCGGAGAGCGTCTGCGAGGAGCCTACAGCGTCTCCCTGAGTGTTGATGCCGTTGGCGGAACTCGTCTTACCGCCCAACGTGCCGAGATCGTTTGCCTTCGTGTGCGGGCCCCAGAGAGCGGCATGCGACCTGTTGTTTGGGATGTCGGCCCAACCAACGACGAAGCCGCGGTCATTGACCTGATTTGCCCCGCTGTTCTTGCCACCGAGGGTCCCCATGTCTCTAAAGTTGGGATTCAACTGTGCCGCGTGCTGCGTCAAGTCTTCGGGATCCAGGTAGGCGTACCCCACCACCTCACCCGCATTGTTGATGCTCGTGGGGTAGTCCCCGTAGGAGAGGGGACCGAGGCTCGCCCAGTCGTTTGTAGGGCAGAAGTTCGACCAAAGGATTGCAAACAGAAAAGGCACATCGCCGCCCAGCGTCCCGACGATTTGTCCCGCGTCGTTGATTGCGATCCCCGTGGTCCAATACCACGCCTCGTCCCCGCCGCACTGGTCTGAGACGTTCCCGCCCCAGAGATCGACCCGGGTCTTGAATGCTGTGTCATAACCGACCACGTCTCCGAGATTGTTCATGCCCCCCACGAACGCGCTATATGTGAAGCCAGTGTCGGAGCCTGCAAGGACCGTCGGCGTCGTTCCGTTCCACAGGACGGCCAAAGACACGCCGTCGGCATCGATCGAGTTGCCCGCGACCTGGCCGCTGTAGTTGATTGCGACACCCTCCACCGAGACGCTATCCGGCAGGTTCTGGAGGGTCGTGACCGAGAATTTTTGGGCCTGCGCACTCAGCGCGCCGAGCGCGGTCACGAACGCGAGGGCGGTGGTCATGAGACGCAAACGGTAACCCGCAGAATCCATGTGCTTCTCCCCATCTGATCGGAAATGAGTGCCTTATTATCAATGTCGCGCGGCAATCCCGGCTACATTATTCTTAGATCACGTACAAGGCCTTCTACCCTACTTCAAATGGGCCGAGTGTGAAGCAAGTCACACATTGCAGATTAAAGTGCCATCCTGGGGTGAACGGCGTCGGTATCGAATGGCCGGAGTTCGGCCCGAGGTGGGTGCGGACGTCGATTGAAATGATCCTTGGAAGGAAGTCAGGCGCCAGGCAATGAGACCTCACCATGTAAACAATCTACCGTAAGAAGTGCGAGGGAGGCACGCAGCAACAGCGCGCCTCATTCGCTACCGATCTTAAGGACTCGGGCTATTCCTTCTCCAATACCTGGGCATCAAATTTCCCATCGCTCACGAGAAAAATGATGCAATACTCTTTCGAAAGACACTTGGTGTAGTGGGGCTCGCCACCCTTCTGGTACCAATAGGACCCGACCGGGAGCGGCGAGTCCTTCTCACCCTTCTCGGGGTTTGACATGACACCTTTGCGAATGGAGCAGGCTGTGAAAACCGGGGGTGAACTTCAGGAAAGTGCCGTGCTTTCCATTTTGGATATCACCAAAAGCACACCCCAGAAATATTTCCCCACCATGCTGGCGAATCCCGGAAGTCACGAACTTGATTTGGTCCGCGGGGACCTTGACTGTAGTACCTGTAGCGGCCAGCTCCTGCGCAGTCGTTGCTCCTGCAAGGCCCAAGAGCGCTGAAGAGGCGAGGACGAAAGAAAACACCTGTCCAAAGTTCATCTAATTCCTCCGGATTCAAACGCGACGAACCGTGCTCTCCGCCAAAACTGACAGCGCGATTATCGACGACTAGCGGCGGCGCGCAGCGCCGTCTGCTGCATGCCGTTGTTGGGTGGCGTAAAGCGCCGAGAACAGTTGGACTTGGCTGAACTTGGCGCTCCCTGCCGCTGACCTGGCAGGCTTGCCCAAAAAAGGCCGTTACTTAAGCCCGCTTTTTCAGATCATTGGCGAAGTCTTCAAGCCGGCGCAGGGGAGTCACGTCGATCTGCACATGCCGGCCATGTTCTTCGTCCGCCTCAGCGTGTGCGTTCCGTATTGGGCCTTGTCCAATCCGATCTGTCTCACCCAGGAATCTACGATCCGCGCGTATTGCCGGGTTGACAGGTGCGATGAGCTGCGAACGCGGCTTGGGAATAGAGTGTCTTCTGAAATTAGCCCGGCATGGCCGATCCAGGCTTCAACGGCCTCCCGAGTCGGCTCAGTAATCTCGAACTGGACGGGCCGTTGCGTCTTCTGCTGCATCACGATCGTCCGCGATGCGACGGTCTGGCCGTGGCGGACATCCCGTACCCTCAAGCTAACGAGGTCGCAGGCTCTAAGTTTGCTGTCGATGGCCAAGTTAAACAGGGCGAGTTCGCGACGCCGAACGGCAAGCTGCAGTCGAATACGAATCGCCCAGATCTCTTTGAGCTTGAAAGGTGTCTTCTGTCCAACGATTTTGCCCTTGTTCCAGGGCGGACGGACAGTGGCAGTGTTCTCGGTTGCTTCCATGGCTGACTCCTGCAGTGAAGGAGCCAACAATTCTGCTCTGCGTCGAAAGGTCGCTTCCCGGACCCGAAGCCGACGATCGCGGCCGTCCGCTTTGAGGTCTTTCACGTCTTGGCCGCCAGGCGGCGCGCAATTAATTCATATCGAGAAAGGAACGCTCCATTTTGGATGGCCGGTGCGACCTATGAAGCGCCATCGCTGTTCCAGGTATCGCGAATGTAAAGCCACTTGCCGTTGATTTTGCGCGAGACCGACATGAATTTTCCGGTACTCGTCGCACCATTGGCCGCGGTGTATTTGGTTCTGCCAGAAGACCAACCCAGATTCCCAGATACTCCCTGTGTTGATTCCAGGATCATATCCGCTTCGCCCGATTTCAGGCTGGCAATATCCGCCGCGTAATATTTGCGAATGGCATCGCGGCCTTTGGCTTCCGGCGCATCCGCCGGCATCAACACCGCGTCCTCGGCGTAGAGCGCGACCACCGTTTCGAGATCACCCTTCCAGTAGGCTCGCATAAAGGTTTGGTCAGCGGCCCGAAGCGCAGCCTCATCTGCGGCGGTGTCGATTGCGGTTGGCCCGGACGCGGAGGCAACAACGGCAATGAGTCCCATCGCGACCAGGGCGATTCTCGTTGCGATCTGCATGGCGGAGTCTCCTTGTTCCTCTTGCAGTGAAGATACAGAACCTCGAAATATTCTCGGTACGACGCGGGGGCGGTACCAGGCGGGTCGCATTTGTCCATGTAACGACCGGACCCGCGGGTCCAAATATGCTTAAAAGGTGGGGACACGCTAGCCGCCCATGGACTCGTGTCGGACCCACAGTTGACGGTGACGAATGGCGTGTATCGGGGGCCGCAGTCGGGCATCTACCGCCTTACCCGAGGACGTCTTGTGACAGCCCGTCCGGGTTTCGAAACCGCACAAAATCCCCGCCGTTATCTCTGCCTCTACGAATCGTCGGCCGATTCGCAGCAGCAATGATGCCGACCCGCTACGGCTTCGCGCTAACTCTCAGGCGACTTTGGCTTGTATTGCCAAAGGACATTTACGATGACCCAACGCCCATCGAATCGGGCAAGATGAAGATAGTCGACCCACTCCAAGAAGACCACCTTCGCGCTGGCTTCATCCCGGTAGATATCGAAAATACTTACGTCCTTCTGCTGTTTCTCTTTGGGAGTCTTCGTACCTTCCCCATCCCG
>Ga0302325_10002152_pt1 | contig 48469 bp, 41 predicted proteins | sample Palsa_T0_2_FD_201948 | JGI IMG/M metagenome (GOLD analysis project Ga0302325, IMG submission 201948) | Peat permafrost microbial communities from Stordalen Mire near Abisko, Sweden - Palsa_T0_2 | ecosystem: Environmental > Terrestrial > Soil > Palsa > Peat permafrost | place: Sweden: Abisko...
CGAAATCGCAGCCCTCAGCGGCTAAAGCCGTATTGATTCTACAGTTGTTACGTACGGCCTAAAGGCCGTACCCTTCAAAAACCTGGGTTTTTCCGCAACCTCTTTAGTCGGGCGGCTGGAATCGGCGCCAGCCCCGGACTTCAGTCCCGCGAGTTGTTCGCTGACGCCGTGCATAGCGCAATCGGTGCGACTCCCTCGCTGGAAGTGCTGCCGCTGGTTAACCCATGAAGCCGAGGTTGTTACTGCTGAAATTGCCAATGTAAGGCAATACGTACGGCAGCTCGCTCGCCGGCAAACCAAACCATTGAGCCAGAGTCGCGGCATATTGCGCAGAAGCAGTGCTTGGTATCCAGCGGCCGCTGCCCCCGGCGTCGTCGGGCCCTCCCAGAGCCAACGTTGGGAAGGTTCCGTAGATTTTGCCCCCCTGTACTGCCCCGCCCAAAATCATGTGGTGGCTTCCCCAGGCGTGATCTGATCCGGCGGCGGAATTCGTCTGCAAAGTGCGCCCAAAGTCGGAGCAGGTAAAGGCTGTGACAGAGTTGGTTAGATTCATCTCTTCAAGCGCCTGGTAGAAAGCTCCCAGCGCCGGACTGAGTTGTGAAAGCAAAGCCGCCTGCTCAAGCAGCTGGTTGCCATGAGTGTCGAAGTTGCCGGCGCCCAGGAAAAAAATCTGCCGTGTGACGCCCAGCGCCGCCCGGACCTGGATGAGTCTTGCGACTTCCTGCAGCTGTGCCCCAAACGGATTCAGCGTCGTTGGAAAGACGGTCTGGAGCGCCGTGACCGAACCCAGTGCGTCAGTCAACGTTGCGTTGTAGGTATACGCATTGTTGGTGATGCTATTGTCCGCCTGCACCAGGGAAACGCCGCTGCTTAGCGTCGAAAACTGTTGCGCCGTCTGCTGGCGAGAGCTGCAATAAGCCGGAACGCTGCACTCGGCGGCAACCGGTCCCGTCGCAGCGATGGACACCGGCGAGGTCGACGTTCCGTTGCAGAACAAAGCGTCCCCGCTCAACGAGGTAATCATGGGGAGGAGCGCGCCCGGATTGTATTGGGTATTCATCTTATCGGCCATCCGTCCTGCCCAGCCGGTCGCTCCGGTGGTGCTCTGCATCTGGTTTTGCCATTCCAGTTGCTGGTCCGGGTGAGAGAACAGATTGGCAGGTTGCAGAACCTGCCCTGCTTCCCATTGCGGCCTGGTGGTTGGCGAAAGCAGCGTGCCGACGTTGACGAGAAAGGCCGCATTCCCGCTGTTGAACAACGACTGTACTTCCGGCAGGCTGGGGTGGAGGGCGAAGTTCGGCTGCGTCGCTAGTTGCAGCAAGGTGCTCTGAGGCAACGCCACTGGTCCGCGAATGCTCGAGTAATTCTGATAGCCGGTGGTGTCGAACGGAATCAGCGTATTGTTGGCATCATTTCCACCGAACAGAAAGATGCAAACCAGCGCCTTGTAATCTGACGTTGTCTGGGCCAGTGCGTTGAGCATGCCAAAGGGCCGAAATCCGAGCGCATTCCCGGCCGCGGCCATGGATGCTGTAGCTAGAAAGCTGCGACGACTGTTACGCATGACACTCCTCTTTGCTCGCGCTTCCACGCGTTAGTGGATGACCTTGTATTCCGAGGACGTGACCACGAGATAAACGGCCACTTCGCCCCGCGACTTCAGGTCGGTGGTGGGGATGGCGGTGATGGCCGCGATAACATCGCTGCGCAAATCGGTCGGCATCTGGCTGTGCATGAACAGCATTCCCAGATAATCGGCCAATTGCGCTGGATTAGACGCCTTTTGCCCGATAACGCTGGTGGCGCTCAAATCCAATGTCAGGCCATCATTCACAAGACCATTGCGGACGATGATATCGGCGAGGGTCAGACGGGGAATGATCGTCCCCGTATTCTCGATCTCGAACTCGGGAGAATTTATATTTGTCTGGGGAATCACATATTGGGGAGAAAAGTAATTGAACACGCTCGATTGCGTGAATGGCGCCTCTCCCACACTGCCCATCACCCAATACATGAAGGTGCCAAAAGGATACGGATCGTTCGGGTTGTTTTGCGTTACCCCCAGGGCGCGCACCAGGTTTACCGCCCAAAGCAAGGGCTCGCGCAAATGGCCGCCATCGACGGCAGGATTGGAGTCGGCCTGATCGCCGGTCTGCGCGTCGCCCGCGCGTGCCTCCGGGTCCATGATGATTGCGGTAAGGACCGCTTTCATATCTCCTCGTACGCCGCTGCCGTTATTGGCAAAGACCGCGGATACGCGTTGCACATATCCAGGACTGGGATTGCCAGTTACCAGGTGTTGGATAAGCTGCTTGCAGATGAAGGGACCGGCGTTAGGGTGGGCAAAAATGTTGTCGAGTGCGCCCTTCAAATCCTGTTCAGCGGTCTGTCCTGCAGGGAGCGTCGTCCCGCTCAGCACGATCTTTGCCGTGGTGTCGTGCTGGCTCTCGACCGGCACCATAAGGTGGGTCCAGTTAGTAGTTAGATTAAAGCTCGCGGGAGCGCTACCGTCTGGATTGGTTGACGTCCACCCCGTGTAGGCTCGTGCAAACGCGTCCACCTGAGCCTCGGTATAAGTAGGGATTGGATTACCGCTGCCATCGATCTGTGGCGTACCGTCTGGATTCAGAAGGCCCAACCCGAGACTAAAGAGCTGCATTATCTCGCGGCCGAAGTTTTGATTGGCAATTTGACCAGCGCCCGGCTTTCCGCTGTTCAGCATGTTGAGATATGTACCCATGGCAGGCGACAGCGTGGCATCCTGCATGATTTGGCGGTAATTGGTGAAAGCGTCATTCGCCAGGGTATTGAGATAGAAAGGCAGCGCATTGTTTTGCTGGATCGGCGCCACCCATAGTTCGCTGAGGGTCATGGCCACACGCTGCCGCAGTTGGTCATTGCCCCACGCCGATATCTTGAGGAAGTCTGATTGCGTGCATTGCCAGTTCGAGGCGGCACACTCTGAGTCCGGCGCTGGAGGTTCGCTGTAGCTGCTGGGCGGTTGATTGAATTGCTCGGTGAGCGCCGCTTGTAGACCAATTTGCCGCACGTGCGCGATGCTGTCTGCCGTCGGTCCAAAGCTTGTTTGATCCAGGAATCGCGCTGCTGCTGTGGCCGAAACCACAGGAAGCGTCAGCGCAACGGTTACTGCGTTGGACTGCGTCTCGCCGGGATTTGGGTTTTGCACCACGACGCTGATCTGCATCGCTTGTGCGCCGGGATCAGAAACCGAAGTTTGCAGGTCATTCTGCGCCACCGCACTCGTGGCTACTGCCTGGCCCCCGATCAGCAGCGTGGCCCCGTTAAGAAAGCCGGACCCTTGGACGTCCACGAGGTAGTGGAAACCGCCATCCGTCGTCGAACCGACTGCCGTGGTGATCGCGGGAACCGGGTCCAGGATGGTTGCATTCAGTTTGCCGGATAGGCTCGGAGCAGCCGCGCTGGTTGCGGTGATGACGATTGCGTTGGCGGCGGGCACAGATGCCGGCGGTGTGTACAGGCCGCTGGCGGCAATTGTGCCCAGGGTAGCATTGCCGCCGGTCACCCCGTCGATAGCCCAGGCAACGGACTGGTTCGACGTGCCGGCGACCACTGCTGAGTATTGCGCCGGGCTTCCAATGTTGACTGTCGATGGACCGGTCACGGTTACCGCGGCCGTGGTGCCGGTGGATGCTGCTTGTAAAGCAACAGAAATGGCGCCCGAGATAGAAGAATCAGCCGCGCTCACTGCTGCAACGGTTACCGTCCCGGAAGAAGGCATCGTCGCCGGCGCGGAGTAGAGGCCTGCGGCGGAGATGGTCCCTAGCTGGGCGTTTCCCCCCGTAGTCTGGTTTACAGCCCAGGTTACGTTCTGATTGGTCGAACCGGCGACCTTCGCCGCGTATTGTGCGGTCGAACCGAGCGTGACCGTGGTTGAACCAGTCACAGTGATTGTCAGCGGAGTCGATGAGGTGGCCGGACTCGAACCGCTGGTACTCCCACAAGCCAGGAGCAGGAGGGTCAGTGCACTGACAGACCCAGCCATCAGGATAGAACGAAGCGCTAAAGGCATTGCATGGTTCCTTATCTCACAAGGGTGGGGGATGCTTCTCGCACCTGCATGGCATCCACTCCGGAGCGATGCGGGCGAAGACGAGACCCCCCATGAAAGTTCTGGCGTCGCCCGAGGGCAAACTCTTCGACGAAACTGCCTTGTCAGATCACTTGTGTCGCGCGACACGAAACCGTGATCGCGAATCATCGCGAATCATCGGTGCGGAACGAACTTTTCTGGTGTTTGCCTGCCGCGCGCAGTGAGTTACTTTACGTTCTTGCGCTTAGTCCAGGCGATTCGTTGAAGGCAGCGAAAACCAGCATTTTATTCTTGTTTGCTTTATATCGCACTGGTTCGATGCTCCCTCTACAGCTTATGGGTGACGCGCCTAACAACAATGGCATCTTGTTGCTTCTGGATGTAAAATCGCGCTACAAGCTTTGTTTAGGCAGCACACACCCATAACGCAATGGTTGCTGTTGCAAACCATAGCGAGCACATTATTTATCAGATAATGACATCGAACTTCTTGTCCTTATTCAAAGGCGCAGAGCAACCAGGCGACGCTGTCTCATGTAGAAATTGCAGCTGGCCCGTCGCGCGAATATCCTTACCTTCGTAACTGAGTTGGTATTGTGCGGCCCAAACTCAGGTATGGACCAAAAGCTAGAGGATGAGTGTTAGGGGCAGGTCTTCATGGACTGGCACTTCGGGAACACAGAGATCTCTATCGATCTCCGGCAGCGTCGTCACCTTCAAGTCTTATTTTGCCACGCCGTGTCGTAGCAACGAGGTCGCCGCTCCAAGACTATAGGAGCGCTTACGTTGAAAGCGATGCAGGTACAAGTAAATGACCGGCGTGATATAGAGGGTGAGTGATTGCGAGAGCAGGAGCCCTCCAACCACCGCGATCCCGAGCGGGCGTCGCGCCTCGCCGCCTACTCCGCTGCCAAAGGCGACCGGGAGCGCTCCGAGCAGCGCGGCCATGGTGGTCATCATGATCGGACGAAAGCGTTGCAGGCAGCCCTGATAGACCGCTGCTTCGGCGCTTAGGCCGGACTTCCGCTCAGAGTCGAGCGCGAAGTCGACGATCAGGATGGCGTTCTTCTTAACGATGCCGATCAGCAGAATGACTCCGAGGAATGAGTAGAGGTTAAGATCCTCGCCGCACGCCAGAAGGGTCAGCAAAGCACCGATGGCCGCCGACGGCAGGCCGGAGAGGATGGTGATGGGATGAAGGAAGCTCTCGTAGAGCATTCCGAGAACAAGATAAATGACCATGACCGCGATGAGGAGCAGAATCCCCAGCCCCTGGAGCGAGCTTTGAAATTGAGCGGCAGTCCCTTGGAATGCGAAGCTGATCGTCGCCGGCATTCCAATTTCTTCGGCCGCCCGGCGGACCATCGCGGTCGCGGCGCTGAGCGAAACTCCGGGCTTAAGGTCAAACTGAAAGGTGACCGCGGGAAATTGGCCGATGTGGTTGGCGGTCAACGGCGCCACTGTCTGAGTCATAGTGGTAACTGCCGAGAGCGGCACCAGGCGGCCGGTATTCGAGCGAAGGGATAAGCCGGCCAGGGCCGCGGGGTCGCGCTGGTACTCCTTCGCCACCTCCAGAATCACGTCGTAGCGCTCCGAAGCCACCATGATTGTGTTTGCGCGCCGGTTTCCGTAAGCGTCGTAGAGAGTGTTGGCGATCTTCTCCGGGTCCACGTCGAGCGACATGGCGAGGTCGCGACGGATGTCGACATTCACTCGCGGGGCAGTCAACTGCAGGTCGCTCGACATGTTCACCAACTCGGGCAGGGATTGCAACTTCGCTTGCAAGCGGGGCGCCCATCGATACAGCTCCTCCGCATCGGGACTCTCAAGAGCGGCCGAGTATTGCGAGCGGCCCTCGGTTTGGCCAAGGTCGACGAAGTCGTGCTGGCGAAGATAGACGTTCAGGCCGGGAATGTTGTTCAAGCGCTTCTGCAGGCCGGCCATGATGACCTTGACATTGGGCCGGTGCTGGTCAGGAACAAGATTGACCCAGAACCAGCCGGCATTCTGCGATTCGATGCCGGAGAGGTTGCTTTGCATCCATGGAACAGTCGCAAGGATCTTATTGACCTGTTCACCATAGGCGATCATGCGGTCAAAGGAGTTGTCCTGCGAGGCTTCGAGAGTGCCGGAAAAGTTGGGTACGTCCACCGCGGGCAGGAAGCTCTTGGGGACCACCAGGAAGAGGCAGACGGTGAGCGCGGTCATTGCGACACTGAGGAAGATGGTCGCGCGTTGATGGCGCAAGACGGCATCCAGCGATCGCCGGTATGCTTCCTCGATCGCAGCGTAGAACCTCTCGCTAGCCTGCTGGAACCAGTTGCCCGCGGTCTCCCGCGAACCGAGGAAACGACTGCATAGCATGGGGGTGAGCGTAAGCGCGGTGAGACCGGAAAGCAGTATGGAGACGGAGATCGTCACCGCAAACTCGCGCAGCAGGCGGCCTAGAATTCCATTCAGAAAGACGATGGGCAGGAAGACGGCGACCAGCGAAATCGTCATCGAAAGGATGGTGAAGCCGACCTCATGAGCGCCGTCGAGCGCGGCCTGCATGCGCGGCTTTCCCATCTCGCGATGACGCACGATGTTCTCGATCATGACGATCGCGTCGTCGACGATGAAGCCCACCGAGAGGGTGATCGCCATCATGGAAAACATGTCGACCGAATAGCCGAGCAGCCGCATGACGAGGAACGATCCGAGTATGGAGACCGGGATCGTCGCACTGGCAACGATGGTCGAAGACGCTGTACCGAGAAATAAAAAGATGACCAGCACGACCAGACAGATGGTGATGACCAGGGTGCGGTTGACCTCAGCGATGGACTCGCGGATCAAATCGGCATCGTCGGCGACCTTGCCGAAGGAAACGCCGGGCGGCATGGAGTCGCGCAACAACACGATGACGGCCTTGACCTTGTCCGCGACTTCGACCGTGTTGGCGCCCGGCTGCTTGCGTACGGCGAGAATCACGCTGCGGCGGCCGTTGATCCAAAACCGGCTTCTCTCATTTCTGGAGCTATTGAAAACGTTCGCCACCTGGTTGAGGCGGATGGGAGAGCCGTCGCGATACGCCACGACCATCTGGGAAAACTCCGCGGCCGAGGTGAGCTGGCTATTGGCCTGCAATGAGTAGTCTTTGTTATCGCCGTACAAAGTGCCCGACGGCAGGTTGGCACTGTTGCTGGTAAGCGCGGTGCGAAGCTGTTCCAGGTCCAGTCCGTAAGCGGCCAGTCTGGCCGGGTCGGCCTGCACCCGAATGGCGGGAGCTTCCGGTCCGTACACCTCTACCTGGGAGACGCCACTCACCATCGAGACCCGCTTGGCGAAGACCTGGTTGGCGTATTTTGCGAAGTCGTCGAGGGCCATCGTCGTGGAGGACATTTCGAGCCACAAGATCGGGCTTTGCGCGGGATTCACCTTCGAATACGAAGGTGGCGAGGGCATGCTTGCAGGCAGCGCGCCGGCGGCGCGGGAGATCGCGGCCTGGACGTCCTGCGCGGCCGCGTCGACGCCGCGGTTCAGGTCGAACTGCAGCGTGATGTTCGTCTCCCCGACCGAGCTGGTAGAAGTCATGTGCTCGATGCCAGGGATAGTCGAAAACTCGCTTTCCAACGGAGTGGCCACGGTGGACGCCATTGCGTCTGGATTCGCCCCCGGCAGCACGGCCTGGACGCGGATGGTGGGATACTCAACCTCGGGGAGATTGCTGACGGGCAGGGAGAAATAACTCAGCAGACCGAATCCGGCGATGGCCGCGATCAGCAGCGTGGTGGTGGTCGCACGCCGAATGAAGAAGTCGGTAAAGCGCATAATCGGTCCCCCCTTGCAAACATAAAGCTGCGACCTTCAAACTTTGAGTGGCCGGAACACCCAGGTCTCAAAAGCGAGACCTGGGCCACCCACTCAATTATTCGTCCGCTCCATTTCATCGGGCGGAAGCGCCATCACGGCGCGGGTGAAGCATTCAGCAACGAGATGGTTGCGCCGGGTGTGAGCCGAAGCTGCCCCTCCGTCACGATCACGTCTCCAGGCTTGATGCCACCGCTGACGATCGCGAGTTCAGGACCGCGTTGGGGTCGATAGGTGCGCTCGACGGCCACCGGCGCAATCGAAGCGGTCCCGTTCTTGACCAGCCAGATGTACTTGCCGTCGAGGCCGTCCTGTATCGAGGATTCGGGAACCACGGTCCTGCTCGTCTCGACACCAAGGCGCAGGCGAAGGTTGACGAACTCACCCGGCCATAGCGCGTTGTCGCTGTTGGGGAAAACAGCCTTGAGGCGGATCGTTCCAGTGGTCGCGTCCACGGCGTTGTCGATGAAGGCGAGATGGCCCTCCACCGAGAGTGTATTGGCGCTGGCATTCACCATGAGTTGTCCCGTCGCATTGAGGCGCTGCACCTCGGGCAGGCTCTGTTCGGGAATCCCAAAAGTGACGTAGAGGGGCGCCAATTGCAGCAGGGTGACCAACGTTGTGTCGTTCTCTCGCACCATATTGCCGGCCTTCACCGTCACTGCGCCCGCGCGCCCGCTAATCGGCGCAACCACATCGGTGAAGCGCAGTTGCAGTTGCGTTTCGGCAAGCCGCGCCCGGTCGGCCCTGCTGGTGCCGGCCGCGGCCTCGACCGCGGCCTGGTCGGCGCGCAGAGCTGCGCTGGCGGTATCGCCGGTGGTGACCAGCTGACTGACGCGCTGTCCGGAGAGGACGCCCAGCGTCCCTAGTCGCCGGGCGACGTCGGCTTCCGACTGGCTCTGTTTTTCTGCGGCCCTATCGCGGGCCACCACCGCGCTGGCCTGTTGCTCCATCGCTGCGTCGCGTTCGAGGTTGGCTTGCTGCTCCAGCGCCTGGCGTTCCAGCGTCTCGCGATCGATGTTGAAGAGCAGTTGGCCCTTGCTTACGTTTTGCCCTTCCGCGAAGGCGACGCGGTTGATTTGGCCGGCAACCCGCGACTTCACCTCGACACGGTTCATCGCTTCAACATTGCCGACCGCCGCGACCTCCAGCGGAACATTCTCTGAAACCGCCCGGACTGCCCGCACTGGTATCGCCTCGGTTGCCGCGGGATTCGCCTTGGCCGCCACTCGGGTGCAGGATGTCAGCGGAAAACACAGTGCTGCTCCCAGTAATGCGAATTGCAACAGGGACAAGATGCCGTGATGCTTCACGCTCGCGATACCTCAGCGAGCAGCATGCTGGCCGCTTTCGGCTACGGCCATCGATATGCAGCCGGGGTTGCGGTTAATGCAGGGAACGCTCGCCAATCCGCGATCGGGGAGGGCGGTGCGGTCACTTACGTCCGCGGCGGGCATTTGGTCACGCTCCCTGCAGAAACGAAGGGGTTCCCTGCAAAGAGCTAGCGTTGGCGCTCCCGGAGTACGATTCTAGGAAGGGACGGAATTCTGCCTGGCATTGATGGCGGACGAAAGGACACAGATGAGCACATTTACGGCATTAGCAGACTCCATGCAAGCGTCGTCTGGCGTGAAGGATTCTTCCAGTCCTCAGAGAGGTCTCGGGCTCAACGGCCACGCCGTGATCTTCTCTGTGGCCACCTTTCTTGGTCTCGCCACTGCGGCCGAATGCCATTCGATCACCTATCTTCCTTCGCTGCTTTACGGAGCCGTGCTCTGGCTCTGGTGGGCGTGCATTGCCAGCGCCATGTGGAAGGTGAGCCAGCGGCTGCCGTTTGCCTCGAGCCTCTCGGGGAAGGCGGTTTCGATTCATCTGCTCGCGGGTGGAGTGCTTGGCGTCGTCCATCTGCTGTTGCTGGGAAGCCTCGGCTTCACAGATCGGGGATGGCAGGCGCATGGCTCCGCGCCGGCGATATGGACCAGCCTGCTCAACATCAATCGCTTCGGTATGGAAGTGCTGCTCTACGGATTTCTCTTTGGCATGATCGCTACCATTCGCTTCCAGATTCGCGCCCAGCAGGACGCGTTGAAATCGATGGAGCTACAAGAACAGCTCTCCGCGTCGCAACTGCGGGCATTGCAGATGCAGCTGGAACCGCACTTCCTCTTCAACACGTTGAATGCGATCACTACCCTGGTCGAGTTCGGGAGACAGAAGGAGGCGGTGTCGATGCTCTCGCATCTCAACGCGATGTTGCGCAGCACCTTGCAGAGAACCACACCGCAGAAGGTGCCGCTCGCGCAGGAGCTGGAGATGATGGAAAATTACTTGGCCATCGAGCAGGTCCGCTTTGCCGATCGTCTGCGCATTGAGATCAAAGTGGAACCGGGCGCCCTGAACGGCCTGGTCCCGTGCTTCCTGCTGCAGCCGATCGTGGAGAACGCCATCCGGCATGGGATCGCGAATTGTGACCGTGAAGGCCTGGTGGAGGCTTCGGCCAAGCGCGAAGGATCTACCCTCCACCTGCGGGTGCGTGATTCAGGCAGCGGCCGGAGCTCTACGCCCAAGAACGGCCATGGCATCGGGCTCAAGAATACACGCGACCGGCTCGCCCATTTCTACCGCGACGGCTATTCGATGAAGGCGCAGCCGATGGAGTCGGGCGGCTTCGAGGTCGTCATCGCCATCCCCTACGAATGCTGCTGACGATGAAATTGAAAACGATCATCGCCGACGATGAGCCTCTCGCGCGTGAGCGGCTGCGGTTCCTTTTGTCCGGCGACGAGGAGATTTGTGTCGTCCGTGAGTGCCGCAATGCACGAGAGGCTGCTGCCGCGCTCAAGGAACGACGAATCGATCTGCTTTTTCTCGATATTCAGATGCCGGGAGGAGGAGGGTTTGAGCTTCTTGAACAGGTCGGCCCGGCGCACATGCCGGTCACGGTCTTTGTGACCGCTCACAATCAGTATGCGGTCAAGGCGTTTGAAGTCCACGCGCTCGACTATTTGACTAAGCCGGTCGAGCCGGAGCGGCTGCAGGCGACGCTGATGCGAGTGAAGGAACGGGTTGCTTCGAGTGCGGCACTTTCCAACCAGGAGCAGCTGAAGTCAGTACTGGAAAGCCTGGGGAATGGCGCCGGTGCGAAAAAGGATTACCCCAGACGCCTGCTTGTGCCGGGTGGGCGAAAGGACTCCTTCGTCAACGTCGAGGAGATCGAGTGGATCGAGGCGGCGGACTACTACTGTTGCCTTCATGTCGGGACCAGAAATTTCATGCTACGCGAGACGATCAAACAGCTTGCCGAGACCCTTGATCCGGCAAAGTTCGTGCGCATTCACCGCTCTATCATCGTGAACGTGGAGCGGGTGCAGGAGATCTTTCGCGAGGGACGCAGCGAAGGCTCGGTGAGTCTGGCGAACGGGCAGCGGCTGAAGATGAGCAAGGCCGGGTGGCAACAGTTGCTTGCCGTCACTCGCAGCTGAGTGCACCTCCCAGGTCAAAGCGCGTTTTTCCCGCGGAGAGCTTTGGGCCGATAACTTATGCATCCGTCCAGGGATTGAACAGGGATACAGCGGTAGCCGCGACATCCCTGGTATCGCGGGTCACCAGAGTGAGGTTATATTGTACGGCGGTGGCAGCCAACAATCCGTCGATCACACTCACTTGCGCGCCTCTGGCGCCTGTCAGCCCGGAAAGATGCCCCCAACGATCCGCGACCTCTTGGTCGACGCTTAATATCCGGCCGGAAAACCGTAACGGCAGCTCTTTACTGAGCCATGCCTCCAGCGCAGTGCGGCGAGCGCTGCGGGGTAGAAGCACGATACCCTTACCGATCTCTCCCAAAGTGAGGACACTCAAAAACAAAAGCTCCTCATCGATCGCATCGATCCACGCTGTCACCTTCGGCTCCGGCTTTGGCTTGACGAGTTCGGAGATGACATTGGTGTCCAGCAAGAACGCGCTCACAGTTCGACCTTCCGGCCATAATCGGGTTTGCGCTTGAGGTCGATGGACACCTTGGCCAGCGGTGATTGGGCAAAGAACTGTGACAGGCTCTTCGGCTGCTTGTCTCGTTTTGTCAACCGCTCGAATTCTTCCAACGCAAGGATGACGACGGCTTCCTTGCCTTGTTTTGTTACTACCTGAGGAACGCGCTCCCGGGCTCTCCGGAATACTTCGCTAAACTGCGCCTTCGCGGCCTGTAACTGCCAGGCCTTGGAGGATGGCACTTCTTGTTTCGCGTCGGGTTCGCGCTTCTTCGAAATCCTGGTTCTCATTGGGCAATATGACTAGTCTGACTAGATTCAATATAACGTGCTACTTTCATCGAGTCAATCGGGACGGCGCCGGTTCGATCCACCAGCCAGCCGGGGAGGGACGAAAAGTGTTGCACGCTATTTGACAAAGGCGCTCGATAAATGGAAGGCGGGCCGACGCAAAGTGTGAAAAGGTCACTGAAGCAGCGAACGAGCAGTCGCATCGTGAGGTCGCTCGGTGCAGAGGATGCAGGCCTGCAGTCTCGTCGCTTGGCGGCGCTAGCCGTAGATACAAGGAGTCTTGAAAATGGACCTTCCGCCGAACCCATTCGCGATACTATCGTTCATCTCGGCGCCCGCAGTTCTTACCAACGCATCTTGCGTTCTGCTGTTTGGGACCGGAAATCGCTACGGCCGTGCAGTCGACAGGATGCATGAGCTGGCCGATCTGGTGGAGAGAGGCGAGGGTCTGGCGGAAGCAGAACTTCGCTTCCGAATTCGTCAATTGGAATCAGGCGAGACTCGCACTCTCCTGATCGTAAGAGCGCTCACCTGCTTCTATACAGCGGTTGCAGCCTTTGTAGCGAGCACGCTGGTGTCGCTGATTGGCGCCGTGCTGGTCTCCGCGCGGATGGGGTGGGGACTTGGGATCAGCTTTACTGTTGCCTTTTTCGCCGGGACTGTCGGCGTCGCGGCCATCATCACAGGCGCAATCATGCTTGCCCGCGAGACGACCTACTCATTCACGGTCCTGCGCGAAGAAAAGACCTTTATCAGCGAACAAGTGCAAGCGAGAGTTGCCAAGCTCGCCAGGCCGGCTGCGGCGCAGAAGGTGTGAAATCCAAGCTACACGAAAGATCAAGTCTTCATGGGCAACTCGAACTCACGGATTAATGCGCAAGAAACGGTGATTCTCTTTGCCGACCTTCAAGCAGGAATCGTCGAACTGACGCAAACCAACCCCCTCGATCGTTTGAAGGTGGGCGTCCGGGGACTCGCGAAGCTGGCGAAACTGTTCGAGATTCCAGCCATTGTCTCCGGGATTCGCGCCGAGGACGGAAGTCCCGCGAACATGCTGGCGGAGATCACGGAAGGGCTGGGAGTTCTTCCTACGTTTCACCGGACGACTTGCGATTCTTTTCTCAATGGCGAGATTGTTTCCGCAATCGAATCCACGGGACGAAAAACTCTTCTCATTTCCGGAGTGGCGACGGAACTTGCGGTGCAGCTCCCGGCGCTGAGCGCCACCGATCAAGGCTACAGGGTTTATGTCGTGCTTGACGCCTGTGGGGGAGTGAGCGAGCGTACCGAGCAGGCTGCGCTGCTGCGCATGGCGAAAGCAGGGGCGACGACCGTCTCGGTGATGACGCTGGCAGGTGAATTGGCCGGAGACTTACGCGAGGCCCACGCGCAACAGGCAATCGGAATTCTCTACGAGATGGCCAAGTCCTAAGAACCATGAGCCTGCTTCTTCAGCCAAATGGAGAGTCCAATGCGATCAGCCATGCTGTTTTGTGGGCTCTTTCTACCTGTCCTGGCTGGTGCTCAGGATTTCCAGCAGTGGAGTGAGGTTGACTTTACCGGGTCCTGGCGCAATGCCAGCTTTCTGGTTCCGGTATTGGCGCGAACCGACACAAACTTGCCCAATCCGCAGCTAGCGGCTACCGGGATTACCGTCGATATTCCATTGCGATGGAGCTTGACCCTAACTGCGGGCTATCTGTTTGCAGACCTGCCTCAGCTCTCCGATGGCGTTCACGTTCCGCTGATCGCAGTATCGACGACATTCCAAGTGAGGCGGTTTACGCTGGCGGACCGGAATCGCTTCGAGAAACTAATCGGATACGGCGACTCTCCGGTTCGTTACCGGAACAGAATTTTTCTTGATAGGCCGTTAGGAGCAGGCGACCGATGGCATCTCTTCACGGACGACGAATTCTTCTTCAATCTCACTGCTGGGAGTTGGAACCAGAATCGCTTCCAAGCTGGTGGGGGCGCTCGGCTGAACCGCCGGTTGTTTGTTGACGTTTACTATCTGCAGCGGGTCCCAAGTGGACGCGCGGCCAAGACTAACGTCCTGGGAACTACATTGAGAATAAGGATCACACCCAGGAAAGAGGGAGGATTCCCATGAATCAGATTATGCTTTCATTGATAACCTCCGCTGGACCATGATCATTCTGGTCATCAGCATGGAGGTGTCCCATTCCAGGGAGCGGGCTATTTCGTAGGTGTGCGAAAGGCAATTTCACCAGGTTCTATCAGGCTTGGAGCGGAAGATAGCCGATTTTGGACGCAAGGACTGGTAGAATTCCGCCATGTCCGCTTCTCCACCGACCGCGACCTGGAGATATGGGGTTCCCATTCCTGTCATTCTGCCCGATATGACAGTGGTCGGTCCGACCGAGATGGGCATACCTGAACACGAGCATCCCGAAGTCCAAATCAGCATGACTTTTGTGGCAGAGTCGGCGCTCAGCAAGACGAAAGCCATAAGGGATTTTCCAACCCATTTTTCCTTGCATCCTTCAGGAATGCCTCATGGAAGAAAGAGCGATGGCACTGAGTCTCTTGCCGCCGTTTTCAGCCAGGCATCTATGGAACAAGCGGCCGACGAGCTTTTGAAAAGGTCTTGCTCGGAAATCATCAGCGCTCCCTGCGCGGTCGATCCGGTTATTTTGTCCATGGGAAGGGTGCTTCGCGGAGAACTCTTACAGGGGCCTATCCGCGACCCATTACTGGTGGAAGCGGTAGGGGTCGTATTGACCGGGCAGTTGGTTCGGCGCTGGAGTTCGCAGCCAAGTCTTCGGCAGGTGAAAGGCCAGCTGTCGGCACGCCAGATTCGCAACACCCTGGACGTCATCGAGAACTCGATGTCCTCTGGCATTCGCGTGCGCGACCTGGCAAACCAAATCGGCGTGGGGACTCACCAGTTCACCCGGCTCTTCCGGCAAACGATGGGGTGCAGCCCTTACCGCTTTGTGATGTTGCTGCGGATTGAAAGGGCACGTCTTTTGCTGGAAAAGACCGCCCTTCCGTTGGCGGAGATCGCTCTTGAACTCGGCTTTGTCAGCCAGAGCCACTTCACATCTGCATTTCGCCGCGAAGTGCGCACCACGCCACAGGCTTATCGCTCATCCCTTAGGAAAGGTAGCGGCAGAATCCTACCCAATTGAGTTGCTGACATAATTACCCGGGTCGTCATCGGAAATCCGTTCGAGAACGAGGTGGCTTGGCCCCTCAAAGCTGTCCAACCGCTGCGATTGCGAAAGCCGCCTGCACGAGCAAGACGGAGGTTCTGATCCAGTTGGTTCTGACTAATTTCCGCACCAGCTCTTCTCGATAACCAGATTGGGCCAACTGGCCATGCAATTTCGCCTGCCATACGCCGGTTGAGATCAGGTTGATACAGTTGCAAAGTAACGATGCGACGACTAGAGATCGTGAGATCACATGCTGGGGGATAAAGGTCAGCACCGCGGTAACGACGAACAGAAGAAAAGCGGGGAGGATGGAGGGAAGGATGGCAGCCTGGTTGTTCGCGGTGATGTAATCTCGAAAAGCTTCCTTTCCCACCCGCGGATAAAGCGCAAAGTGCTGTAGCAGCAGTGTCGTCATCATCCCGGCAGCGTATAGAGCAAGGAATACATAGAGAAGCAACAGGACATGGTTGAACGTCATTTCTTTCGCCGCGCTTTCGCAGGGGGACTGTTGTCTCCGGCGATCAAGAAGGATCCTCAATGAAAAACCGGTAGTGCTTGGGCAGGCCTTTTCCACAGAGCCAGGTCTTTGGCTGTCACAGCGTACCGGGAAAAGGTCACGTTGGCTTCCAGTGTTCGGGCACCCATGTCAAATTCCGGACAGTCGTCGTGGCGAGGCTCAAGCAACCGGGGTCCCTAGTTTCGATCTCCAGTGCGATGATACGGATTCTTGATTGGGGATAGACCCACCTAGTATAATCTCAGGCGATTTCAGTAGTTCAGTCTGATGATTACCAGCATCCACACCCTGATCTATTCCGACGATGCCCCCGCAACGCGCGCATTCCTGCGCGACGTCCTCGGCTGGCCCTACGTCGAGGATGCTGCGTGCGGAGGCCCGGGTTGGCTGATCTTCAAGACCGGGCGGAGTGAGATGGGCGTGCACCCGACCCACAGCGTCTACGATGGCAAGACATACGAATCGCCGCGGCACCATCTGATCTCCCTGATGTGCGACGACATCTCACACACGGTCGCTGAACTGAAGGGCAAAGGAGCGGAGTTCCGCGGCGAAGTTCAGGATCACGGGTACGGACTCGTGGTCATGATGGCCGTACCTGGCGCGGACGACATCATGCTTTACGAGCCCAAGCATCCGCTGGCGTATAGCCTTTGACCGATTGAAAGGGCATCCAAACCGAACCTGCAAGGATGCTGATAATCCGGAGCACATAGTCGCCTGCTACGGCTGGGTTGTGAGGAGGAAATACGTCACACGGAACCCCAAAGTACGACCAAAGGTCAATTGGCCGCGCGTATTCGGGTGCGGAACACTAGCCGGAATTGTCTGGATGTACTCGGCTCGATCGTTACCGTCCTGCTTGGGTAGATCATTCGCTGCGCAGCGCCTGCATGGGATCGATGGTTGCAGCCCTACGCGCGGGCATCACTGCCGCGCATAGCGCCGCCAATCCGAGGAGCACAGTCGCACCTGCCAACAGTAAAGGACTCCACGGCGTCACTCCGAAAAGCTGGCTGGCCATGAGATATCCCGCTCCAATCGCCGCCGGAATCCCGATCCCCAATCCGATGCCGACCTGCCAGAACGCTCCGCGCAGCACCATAGCGATGACCGAACCGCGATCCGCGCCCAGCGCCATGCGCACGCCAATCTCGCTCCTGCGTTGCTCCACGCCATAGGACGTAACGCCATAGAGACCAACCGCCGCCAGTACAAGACCAACAGCGCCAAACAGCCAGGTAAGGCTGGCAATCATATTCTGCTGATCGAATGTTCCTTGAATCACTCGCGAATAAGGTTGAACGTCATATATCACCAGATTCGGATCGACTTCGGCCAGAGCCTTCTTCACCTGCATGAGCATGCTCGCCCGATGCCCCGGTGCCCAGATCACGATGTTGTAGAGGTTCTGCGACCAAAGCTCGTCGCTCTGGAGATCCGGCTGATCGAACTGGACGGTTTGCGCCTCGGGGATGTAGTACATGGGCCGGGCCGGATCCCTGAAGCCCCAAGTCAAGTAATGGATGTTCTGGACCACGCCCACAATCTCATAGGTTCCCGCATTCCTCACCGCAGCGGGACCGAAGTGCCGGCCGATGGAGTTCTGGTTCTCAAAAAATTTCCTGGCAAAGGCTTGGTTGATGACGGCCACGTGCCGCGCATTCGCGTTGTCATCTTCATGGATGGCGCGGCCCGCTTGCATTCGGGCGCCGATCGTATCGAAGAACCCGGGCGTTATGCGGGTCCAGTCGGCGGATACATCGTCCTTCGGGCCAGGCTCCGGTTTGCCCTGAACCCGAATGTCATGGCCCCACTGATTGCCGGCCATCGGCGCATAGGTCGCGGAGCTGACGCCGCGCACCCCGGGAATGGCGCTGAGCCGGTCTTGGATCTCACGAAAGAGCGGGACCAGTTGCTCCTGCTTATATTTCGACACCAGCATGCTATTGAGGTAAACCAGGTAGCGGCCATCCGGATCGAACCCGAAGTTCTGGTGCTCCAGATTGCGCAGGCTGCCGCCCAGCATGGCGGCCGCGCTTAGCAGCACCAGCGATACCGCCGCCTGGGCAACGACCAGCGCCTTCTGTGCCCAATGACGGCCACCACCCACCTCACGGTTGGCGCCACGCATCGCCTGCACCGGCTCGGCGTGCGAGGTCATCCACGCGGGCGCGATCCCGAAGATCACTCCGGTGAGCACAGCAACTCCCAGTGCGAACAGCAGAACCAGTGTGGAGGGTGTGGCCTGCACGGGGATCCAGGTGCTTCGCTCCAGCATGTGGAAGGCGAGATAAAGGATCAACCGGGCCCCCGCCCAGGCCACAGCCACACTGGCCGCTCCGCCGATCAGAGACAGCGTAGTGCTTTCGAGCAGCGCATTCCTCACCAGGCGCGCGCGCGATGCGCCCAGCGCCACGCGGACTGCCGTCTGTTGCCGGTTCTTCAGCCCGCGGGCCAAAAGCAAGTTGGCGATGTTGGCGCAGGCCACCAGTAGCACACAACAGGCGGTGAACATAAGCAACAGCAGACTCTCGCTGTAATCCCTCCGCAAGCTGGAGAAACCTGCGCCGCCAGGCGACAAGCGGAGCGTCTGCTTCTGCCACACAGCCTTTTCCTGCGGACTCATATCCGCCAGGTGGCTGGCCAGCCAGCCGTGCAATTCGCTTTGAAGCTGCGCCTGCAGCGCTTTCGGATTCGTTTCGGGGCGCACACGTCCGATCAAGTCCAGCCAATCGACCCGCGCGTTTTTGATTCGCGCCGTGGTCCCCAACATCAACGGCTCGGTCGACAGCGGCAACCAAATATCCGGCATGCCCGAGTCCACCATCTTCGCCCCGACGAAACCTGCCGGGGCCACGCCGACGATCGTGAAGGCACGGCCGTTGATCTGGTATGCGGATCCCACTAGCGAAGGATCGGAGCCGTACTTTTCCTGCCAGGCGTGGAAGCTCATCACCGCGACCGGAGACGCGCCCTGCTGGTCGTCGGCGTCGATCAACAATCTGCCGCGCCACGCGGGTACACCCAGGGTCGCAAAAAAGTTGCCGGAGACATACTGGCCATTCGCTGTGTCCGGCGGTCCCGAGGAGCCAGCGTGGCGCACTGCCAGCGGCATATTACCCGCCTGGAGAGCTGCCAGATCCTGGAATCCTGTCGTGTTTGCGCGGAATAGCTTGTATGCCTCCCACGGAAAGAGATTCCAATCGCTTAGCTCGCCGCCGCTGTCCTGGCTGTATCCAGCCCAGTTGCAGCAATGGGGCTGGTCGCCGATGCGCCAAAGCTGATCCGGTCTGTTAACCGGCAGCGATTGCAACATCACCTGCTGCACCAGGGTGAAGATCGCCGTGGTTGCCCCGATGCCCAACGCCAGTGTCAGCACCGACGGTATCGTAAATCCAGGCGACTTGCGCAACTGACGGAGGGCGTAATGAACATCCTGCAGTAGCGACTCAAGCCACATGGTTCCGCGTCGCTCGCGGCAGTCTTCCTTAATCTGCTCCATCCCGCCGAACTCGATTCGTGTGAGCCGGCGGGCTTCGCTTTCCGGTATGCCGGAACGAACCTTGTCGGCGACCTGATATTCGAAGTGGAAGCGCAGCTCTTTGTCTAGATCGGCCTCCAATCGTTCGCGAGAGAAAAGTCTCCGTAACCAGCCCATCAGATTCCCTCCAGGGTTCCCTCGAGAATGAGGCTCACTATGTCGGTCAGGCGCGTCCAGTTTTCGGTTTCCACCTTGAGATGAGTTCGTCCCTTGGAATTGAGCTCGTAGAACTTGGCTTCCCGGCCAGTCTCGGAAGGCTTCCAGCGAGAGCTGAGCAACTTTTTATATTCGAGGCGATGGAGTGCGGGATAGAGGGATCCCTGTTGGACCTGGAGTGCGTCGCGCGAGATCTGCTGGATTCTTTGCGCGATGGCATAGCCGTGAATGGGTCCAAGCGCAACGACCCTCATGATGAGAAGGTCGAGCGTGCCTTGCGGAAGGTCCAACCTGTCGTCTGTTTTCTTCATGCCTATGGCTTCTACATATACCTCGGTAGATGTAGAAGGTCAAGGTATCTTCGCCGCCTCCATGGGCAGCGGCCACCTCTTCTGCTAAGACGGATGCGGAGATAAGACGGATTCGGAAAATTGGACTCGGATGTGACCATCAAGGGCAAATCGCTCCTAGCTCAGGTTGACATCCGACCCAAGTTGACATCCGACCCAAACGGTGGGATGCTTGGGTCGGATGGCTACCCAAAAGAGTGTCGATGACCGGATTGCCTTGTTGCAGGGAACGCTGGACCTGCTGATTCTGAAGACGCTGGTGCTGGGGCCGTGCCATGGCCAAGGCGTGGCGCGGTTGATACAACGCCGGTCGGAAGAGGTCTTTTTTGTCGACCATGGTTCGCTTTATTTGGCCCTACAGAGGCTCGAAGAAAAGAAGTGGATCAGCGCAAAATGGGGTGTGAGTGAGAACAACCGCAAGGCACGGTTCTATTCCCTGACAGCGAAAGGCCGGGAGCAGCTGGTGGAGAAGACGAGCGAGTGGGCGCGGCTGACGAAAGCAATGGGATTGATTTTGAGCAACCAGGTGGATCCGAGCGTCGAGGAGGCATAGCAGTGTTCAAGCGCAAACGGAGCACAGATGATTTTGCTGAGGAGATTAAGGCGCATCTTGAACTCGAGGCGGATGAGTTGAAGCGTGAAGGCCTGAGCGAAGATGAGGCGCGCCGAAAGGCAAGGCTTGAATTCGGCAATGTGCGCGCGGCGCATGAGCGCTTCTATCTGAAAAACCGGGTGGCGGGGCTCGATCATCTGGCGCAGGACATGAAATTTGCGATTCGCCAGCTGGTGAAAAATCCTGGTTTCTCGATCACCGCGATACTTGTGCTTGCTCTCGGCATCGGTGCGTGCGTGGCCATCTTCGGGTTTGTGGATGCGGCTTTGCTAGAGCCGCTTCCGTTTGCAAATCCCGATCGGCTGATGTCGGTGAACGAAAGCAGCGTTGAATCGCCGCGCTGGCCGCTCTCGTATCCGGATTATCTTGACTGGCAGCGGCTGAATAAATCTTTCACCTCGCTCGATGTTTACGGTGGTAGGGGCTATCTGCTGCGCACTCCTTCGGGTGCGGAGCCGGTTCATGGCGAACGCGTCAGCGGCAGCTTTTTTCAGACCCTTGGTGTTCACCCTATGCTTGGCCGCGATTTCTATCCCGGCGAGAATCGGCCAGGGGGACCGAACGTTGTCATCCTCAGTTATGGAGCATGGCTCAATCGCTTCGGCGCACGGGACGATGCTATCGGCCAGACGGTTGACCTGGACAAAGAGGCATACACGGTTATTGGCGTTCTGCCGCGTGAGTTTTCCTTCGCTCCAAGCGGCGACGCGGAGTTCTGGGTTCCTCTCAACAACTTCAGCTTTCATGAGAAGTCGCGAACTTTCTATAACTTTTGGGGAATAGGAAGGCTGCATGACGGGGTCACGATACAGACCGCTCTGGCCGAAATGAAGGCAATCGCAGAGCAACTCAAACGGCAATATGGCATAACTGGACCCGAGCTGAGCGCGAGTGTTGTTCCTCTTTCTGAGATCATCGTCGGCGATGTGCGACCCATCCTGCTTACGCTGCTGGGCGGAGCCGGGCTACTATTGTTGATCGCCTGCGTCAACGTGGGCAGCCTTGTGCTTGCCCGTTCGGAGAGCCGCAGGCGCGAGATTGCGGTGAGAGGCGCGCTGGGTGCGACGCGGGCGCGGTTGATGTATCAGTTTGTTACCGAAGGGCTCTTGCTCGCCGGATTCGGCAGCCTGGGAGGCGTGATGGTTGCCGGCGTCATCATGAAGTTCCTTGGCCACCTGGTTCCCAAAGATATGGCGTTGAACATGCCGTTTCTCGGGGGCGTCGGCTTGAACGCACATACAGGCACATTTGCCGCAGTCATGGCACTGATGGTCTCGTTGCTGCTAGCCGCCACGCCGATATGGCAACTTTCATTTCGAGAGCTCCGTGACGGATTGGCCGACGGAGACCGGGGCGCCGCTGGCCGGCTCTGGCGCAGGTTGGGAGCGAACCTGGTGGTGGTTGAACTGGCAGTAGCCGTAGTGCTGTTGGCCGGTGCGGGGCTGTTGGGAAAGAGCCTCTATCGTTTGTTGCACGTACCATTGGGCTTTGATCCAAATCATCTTGCCACCGCGCAAGTAAATACTTCGGGAACGGTTAGCAAAAATGACGAACAGACGGTAGTGCTGTACAGGGAAATTGTGCGTCGCGTCTCACGTCTGCCGGGCGTAGAGTCGGCGGGTATGACCAGCATGCTTCCGGTGCAGTGTAACTGCGCAATCGACAGAATTCATTTCCCAGGAAGGCCGTACCACGGCCAACACAACGACGTCGACGAACGTCACGTCAGCGCGGAGTATCTACCCACGCTCAAGGCCAGGCTGCTGCGCGGACGGTTTTTCACCGAGGCCGACAATTCTTCCAGCCCCGGAGTGGCCGTCATCAATCAAGCGCTGGCCAAGAAGTATTTTCCTGGCGAGGATCCAATCGGTCGGAGGATCGCCAATGACGAAGGGGGCAATCCGTCCATTTGGGAGATTGTCGGCGTGGTCGACGACGTTCGCGAGGGACCGCTCGATGTCGAAACTTGGCCGGCGGAGTATTTCCCCATCAACCAGACACGGGAACACTATTTCAGCCTGGCGGTGCGCACGGGGCAAGACGCGGGGACCTTGCTGCCAGTGGTAGTGAACACGCTCCACCAGATCGATGCTGAGCTGAGCGTATCCGACGAAGCTACCATGAACGAGAAGATTGACGGAACGCAAACGGCGCTGCTGCACCGGTTTTCGGCGTGGCTAGTGGGCGGATTCGCGGCGCTGGCCCTGATACTGGGTGTGGTGGGACTTTACGGAGTCATTGCTTATTCTGTGAACCAGCGGACGCGTGAGATCGGTGTACGAATGGCGCTCGGGGCACAGCGCAGCTCAGTCTACCGGCTCATCATGCGGCAGGCGGCATGGCTCGCTGTAGCCGGGTTGGCCATTGGGCTGGTCTGTTCGGTGGGAACGTCGGTGTTGACCCGCAAGCTGCTGTTCGGAGTACAGGCGTGGGACGGAATGACTTTGGGTGGGGTGGCTGTTTTGCTCGGCCTAGCATCAGCCGTAGCGAGTTTCCTGCCCGCGCGGCGTGCGGCATCTGTGAATCCGGTAGAAGCCTTGCGTGCTGAGTAACCCGTTACTGGAACTGCGGCCTGCAACTGTGACAAACCGCCATTTCGTTGCACTCGTTGTGCGACAGGGTCTTTCATTGGCCGGTTAGCGTCCACTGAGAAAACCACGCTTGCATCTCTCGAGAACCAGCCCGAGTCTTGTGCCGGATCAGGTTTGGTCTGCCGTGCAGTCACAGTTCGAAGCACCTTGTTGCCAATGCAGTGCTGCAAAAAGAGGCGCATATTTGTTAATCCGACGTAGAAGCAAGTGTCGATAAGATCAGCGCACGAAAAAGGTCGTTGACTTCCTCTGCAGGAAGCGGGTTTCTGCTCTCCACCCACCAATTCAGCACCAGGATGAATGTCGAAGCCACGTATTGGACAAGAAGATCTTGCGGAATCCGGCCTGCCGTTTTCCGCCGACCTCGAAAACTCTTGCCAACGTCTTCAGCAATCATTTCGGCGAGTACGTTTTGAAGCTTCCTATGAAGGATGGCTCGCCCCCTTGGCCCCAGCCTGAGCTCTCCCGGCCGGCGGTGCCGCTCGTGATGCTCGAAGATAGGCAGACTGAACCAAAGTATTCGTTCCCCGTCGGCGGCTTTCGAATGGGATGACGGGACAGAACCAAGGATGTCGTAGATACTGCTGGCCAGCAGCTCGTCTTTATCGCGGAAATGCGTGTAAAAGGCGGATCGGCCGACGTTGGCGCGATCAAGAATCTCTTTTACCGCGACGGAGTCGTAGTCTCTTTCGCGAATCAGCGAGTGGAGGGCATCGCGCATTAGCCTTTGCGTCCGTGCGACCCGACGATCTGGCCCCTTGGATACCTGGACGGTCACTTTTCTTCCCCACGCGCGGTGCTATCGGACAAAATGCCTGTGTTGTCCGCTATCGCACATTTCCGCAGCCTTGTTCTTCCCCCGTGCCACAGCTCAAGCTTAGGCTTGATTTCGAACAGTTGTCCATATTCATACGATTGTTCGAAAAATGTCGGGCTAGTTGAAACCAAGCCAATGGCCGCACTGGAGATAAATTGACGAATACGGCGGAAGCAAAACAGGCACAGGGTACGTCCGGCATAGTTCTTCACCAGGCGGCGATATACGACCTCACGCTCTGGCTGCTGTCTCTCGGCAGAGAAGGGGTCCTTCGGGAAAGAGTCCTTCGCCTCGCGCGCTTGTCCCCCGGCGAACAAGTCCTGGATGTGGGCTGCGGAACAGGCACTCTTGCAATCGCGGCCAAGCGACAAGTCGGGACGACCGGCACCGTGTACGGGGTTGACGCCTCACCGGAGATGCTCGCCAGGGCCAATAAGAAAGCGAGGAAGGCCGGGGTGGAGATTGTCCTCAAGAACGAGCTTGTGGAGTCTCTGCCATTCCCCGATGGTCACTTCGACGTCGTGCTTAGCACGGTGATGCTTCATCATCTGCCCGGCAAGCTACGCCGCCAGTGCGCCGGCGAAATTCGAAGAGTGCTCAAGCCAGGCGGCCGGGTGCTAGCCGTCGATTTCGGAACTTCCCCGACACAGAAGAGAGGTATGGCTGCTCATTTTCACCGTCATGGTCACATCAGCCTTGCCGAAATCGTCGCCATCTTCAGCGAAGCAGGTCTGAGCATTGGCGAGAGCGGCGCGGTGGGAGTCAGCGACCTGCAGTTTGTGCTCGCGGCGGCCCCATGCTGCGAGTAATCTTGGCCAGTTCCGCGGCAGGATGGAGGTCATGACAGGACACAACCGCACGCTTACTCGCCGGTGGCTCCTGCTGGCGCTGGCCATCGTGCTCATCGCCAGTCACGCGCTGGTCTTGCGCCTTGCGTTGCAGCATAAGAGCCTGGGCGCGTCAGTGGTGGCAGGCGTGATGTTTCTGGTAGTGATGAAACATCTGGGAATGCTCGGCCGTTTGTACGCGCTGTTCCGGCGGCGATCTCGACCATGAGCAGTTTTCGCGGCTGGCTGACTCCGATAAGACCGAAGGTAAACGCTATTCAAAAGCCGATGCTTTTTTGCCTTGACAGCATTATACCTTGTAGTACAAGGTATAATGCCATATGAAACATGCAAATGCGCATGACCCAGAGATCGCAGACAAATGGGAAGTGCAACTCCGCAGGGGATGTCTTGAGCTGGCTATCCTGGCTGCGCTGTGGGACGGAAAACTCTACGGGCTTGAAATTCTGCGCCGGATGGAGAGCGAGTCCGATTTGATCGTATCGGAGGGGACAATCTATCCGCTGCTCAGCCGCCTGAAGGCGCTCAGGCTGGTGCAGAGCGAGTGGGTTGAGTCGGATGCTGGTCATCCGCGGAAGTACTATGCACTCACTTCCGCCGGCAAACGTCGAGCGTTGGAAATGGCCAGGATATGGGCTCGGTTCTCGTCGAGCATGAGCAAGTTACTTGCACCGCTCGGGAAAGGGAAATAGATGGCCAGGGTAACTGGTGACGCACAGCAGAAGATCGATGCTTACTTAGCCATGTTGCGTAAGCGGTTGCGCGGCATCGACGAGCAAGATGTTCGCGAGATCATCGAAGAGCTACGCAGCCACATCCTGGATAGGGCCAGTGTGAGCGGAGAAGAAGTGACGGCCACCGGAGTTGGCGCAACGCTGAGTGCGCTTGGCAGGCCGGAGCAACTGGCCACTGAGTACCTAACGGACAACTTGCTGGCAATGGCTGAGGTCACCCGGTCGCCGGTGCGGATTTTGGAGATTTTGTTCCGCTGGGCGAGCCTGAGCGTTGCTGGATTTTTTGTGTTCCTGGGCGCGATCGTGGGGTACTTCCTTGGAACGGCTTTCATCCTGTGCGCGCTTTTGAAACCTGTACACCCGCAAACCGCTGGATTGTGGATTCTTCCAGCCGGGACCGAGGACTCTACGATCTCTCTCCGCCTTGGATTCGCCAATGCTCCGCCGGACGGCAGGGAACTGCTCGGTTGGTGGATAGTGCCGATCGGTCTCGTAGTGGGGTGCGGCCTAGTGATGTTGACCACACGATTTGGGCTGTGGTACGTGCGTCGGTATCGAAAATCGCGCATATTGCCGCCGGATAAACCGGACGAAAAGCACAGAAGGGGGAGCAATGAACAGATCGATTAACGCAACCGATACGGTTGCGGACAAGGAAGTTGATCCTATCGAGCTCCACGCAAACCGGCTGACCCCTCCGCAGCGCTGGTTGTCTCTGGCCGAACTGGCAGCGGGAAGCGCCCTGGTGATTGGTCATAACGTCTACCACGTCATTCCGAACGAAGTACCTATCCTGGTTATCGTCGGCTTGCTTTCACTCCGGCTGCGGGGCGGCTCGTGGGCCGCAACTGGCCTGAGTTGGCCGACCTGCTGGCGGAAAACCGTCCTGTTCGCACTCGCAGCGGCAGCGTTAAGAATCCTGCTGGGAGCATTGGTGATTGATCCCTTCACCGCCCACTTTTGGCCGGCCGCAGTGGCGCCGCGTGGCTCAGACCAAATCCAAGGCCATGCGGTTATGGCAGTCGAGTGGCTTCTGTTGGTTTGGACCTTTGCCGCCTTCGGAGAAGAGATCGGATACCGGGGTTATCTGCTGACGCGCGCGGCGGATGCAGGGGGCGGATCAAAAGCCGCTTATTGGACCGGCATTCTAGTCGTCGCGGTGCTCTTTGGATATGGGCACTACTACAAGGGTCCATCGGGGATGTTGGACTCCGGCATAGCTGGCCTGATTCTTGGAGCGGCCTACGTGTTGTCGGGACGCAACCTGTGGGTTTGCATTTTGGCCCACGGCTTCATCGATACGTTTGCCGTGGTCGTGGCATTTCTTGGATGGCAATCGTAGTGATGCAATCGCATTCCGAGCGAGTCACCGCCCACCCGGAAGTTACCCCAGAACGGGTGTAATTTCCGGATTGGCGACTTCCGGGTACGCGAAATCATCATCGAAACGTGGTAAGCCCCGTTTCCAACAGTTGAGAATCATTTCCAGCTTGCCTCTCACGCGGACTACAATCCTTTTCAGACCGTGTAGATGAGGTTTATTCACGCAGTCGGACGATTTCGTCGTGTGGCGAACTTCTGGCAAGGCTCCCTCGTATCTCGGTCTGAATGATTGAGGACGCATGACTCCCATGGGGAACCCAGGCAGATTCGCAGGCTTCCTGTATGTACTCACGTCAATCGTGGGATTCTTCGCTATGGGCTATGTTCCCGGCAAGCTGATTGTCCACGGAAACACAGCGGCCACAGTAAACAATATCGCGGCACACGAGGTGCTCTTTCGCTTCGGCGTCGCGGGGCAGCTCATCAGCCAGGCTGCCTTTATTTTTGTGGCCTTCGCTTTGTACAAGCTGCTCGCAGGGGTCGACCGGCGGCACGCCTCGCTCATGGTGATCTTGATCGTGGTCTCGGTCCCTATCGCGTTTGTCAACGAGCTTAACTCGCTTGCTGCCCTCGCCCTCGTCCGCGGCGTCGACTTCCTCTCTATAGTCGAAAAACCTCAGCGGGATGCCTTCGCTATGCTGTTCCTCAATCTGCATGGGCGTGGATTGGTTGTGGCCGAATTGTTTTGGGGACTTTGGCTCTTTCCGCTCGGTCTGCTGGTGTACAGGTCTCGATTCCTGCCGCGGTTTCTGGGCGTTTGGCTCGGCCTTGCCGGGGCCGCTTGGGTCATCCTGAGCTTGGTGAGCGTAGTGCTGCCGCAATATCAGAGCGAGGTCTACACGTACACTCAACCCGCTGTCTTCGGAGAGATTGCATTCATGTTGTGGCTGTTGATTAAGGGTGCTAAGCCGCCGGCATTGGCCCCAGCAGCCCCGGCGGTTGCATAGACTGCATCGCACGAGAAAGAAGCAGCAAATCTTTAGGGGCCGGCCCTGCGCCAAACACCCGAACGAGCAGTTTTTCTGGGCGGAGGATCGAATGCTTTCTACAAAGGAAATCGCGGAAGGGAATCAAGCGCAACGGACGTACGCGAGGCTTGCGGGGATCTTGATGCTTGGGGCGATCATCATTGCTATCGGCCGATGCCCTCCTCTCCAACATCGCGGGCAACGGAAACTTCGCCGAAACGGCGGCCCGGATTGCAGCATCGGAACGTCTATACCGACTGGCACTCTCGAGCGTTTTGATGGTAACTTTGAGCAGCACTCTCCTTGCCTTCGCACTCTATGTGACGCTGAAGCCAGTCAACAGTCTGCTGGCCCAGCTCGGGATGATCTTCACTCTGGGAGACTCATTCCTGGCCCTCATTGTGAGGATGTGCAGCTTCGTGAGGTTGCATCTCTATACTTCTGCGCCAGGCGCCGGAGCCGGATCGATCCCTGGCGAGCTGTTGTCTGACCTGATACGAACTATTGCGGGCACTACTGAGAACATCGGAGGTATCTCTTTCGGCCTAGGCTCGTGCCTTTTCTTTTATCTATTTTTCACATCGAGGTATATCCCCAGAATCATCTCCGTGCTCGGCCTTTTCGCCTCTGTGATCTGGACAGCCCTCTACTTTGCCAGCTTAGTTTTCCCGGAACGTCATGCATTGTTGCAGTACATCTACTTTCCACCGATGGCCCTTGCTGAGGTCGTCACCGGCTTCTACCTGATGCTGTTTGCAGTTGGCAAAGGATGCAGAACACCGGCTATCCCAGCTTCCCCTGCTGTGGATGCCTAGGTGCGTTGGCGAATGACTTTCGCAACCTAGGCATAAGGGCTGGCGACACTGTCATGCTGCACGCTTCGGTGCGGGCAGTTGGGGAAGTTGCCGGTGGCCCTGACGCTATTCACCTGGCCCTCAAGTCGGCACTCACTCCAGGAGGCACTCTGATGATGTACGCAAGCTGCCCGCGTTTCTACGACGAGGTGGGCCGCGGGAACCTCACCATAGAGCAAGAGCGGGAGCTCCATGAGAAGCTACCGGCGTTCGATCCTCTCACGGCAAGTATCTTGATGTTCGAGCTTTTGCAATAGCTTGCGGCCACGTGCTCGCATGGCTGGGGTTCCAGTTCGCGTAAGAGTGCGAATCAGATCGATCACACTTGGATGCAAGGAGGCACATTGACCTGTCAGGTCAACCAGCCCCTGCATTGCAAATGTCTTGACAATGGAGCTTTTGTCCGCCAAATAGGATTGCAAGATATCTGCAACGCGGTGACATTCGGAGTCCGTGAGCTGCAAGCGCGGAAGTACCACAGCAAGGTGCCATTTCATTTCTTGCTGAGTAGTTTCTGCAAGCAAGCCTAGCAATGAAGCGGTATGAGGTTTCAACAGGAATGTTTGTTTCCGAGAGATTTTCTCTAGTGCGTCGGCTGCCCTCATACAAACGCGACTGTCTTCATCCCAGAGACACCCGACGAGAAAAGAAGTAGTCTTTGGGCGCCGTTCGATAAGAGCAACAACTTCGGCGACTCTCCCAGTGGACCGACGATCTCCGCCCGAAAGCATCAACCGGATTCGATCTTTTGTGTACATGAGTAGACTACTCACTCAATAGTATGCCGGAGGCTCATTGAGTGATCCATAACTTCTTTTATGCCTCATGTCCCGCGGTCTGGCTAGCTCAATGCCTTTGCGAGTCGAATGAGACCTTGCCGGGTCGCAACCTCGTCGAACCCGCCAAAGCCGAGGAGCAACGCATTCGGATCAGGACGTCTGAGGGTGCATCGATCGACGGCAAGCACCTCAACCCCCTGGGCCGCCGCCAACTTTTCCGCCTGTCGTGAAGTCATTTCATTCTTGAGGTACCCGATGGTGTAGAGGCCTGCCCTGACGTTAGAGATTTCAAGCAACCCACCCAGATGTTGCTTGGCTCCTTCGATGAGTGTTGCGAGGCGCTCCGCATACAGATTCCGCATCCTCCGCAGATGACGCGCCAAATGCCCATCGACGATGAAGTCGCAGAGCACCGCCTGGTCAAAGGATGAATTCCGGAAATCGGTGCGGTAGCGGAAACCCAGGAAGAAATCTATGAGCGGCGCAGGCAATACCACGTAGCCCACGCGTAAGGCTGGGAATAGCGTCTTGCTGAACGATCCGATGAAGATCACGCTGGAGTGATTGTCGAGACTTTGCAGGGCAGGCACAGGCGGGCCCTCAAACCTATACTCGCTATCATAGTCGTCTTCAATAACAAAAGCGCCGGCGCGTGAGGCCCAGCTAAGAAGGGCCATCCGCCGCTCCAGCGACATCGTTACCCCAAGCGGGAATTGGTGAGCCGGCGTTACGTAGGCTCCCTTCGCATGCGGACAGATCTTAATTCCGGCGGAAACAGACAGCCCTTCCTCATTCACTGGTACAGCAATCATCCTGGCTCCGACATGGTCAAACGCGATTCTGGCTCCGAAATATCCAGGATCCTCCATCCATATCGGATCGCCCTTTTTCAACAGCAGCCGTGCCAACAGGTCGAGCGCCTGTTGTATTCCGGAAACGATGACGATTTGTTCCGCAGTGCATCGCACCCCACGGGAGGTGCGCAAATACTCGGCGATTGCATCGCGCAATGGCCGATACCCACGCCGATCAGCCTCTTTCTTTAACCATGACCTAAAATTCCGCGCTCGGTCTGCGGCCATACGTCCCCAGACTTCGGATGGGAATTCGTTGATGGCCGGAACCCCGATCCGAAAGGGGCGGCTGCCCTCAACAAATGCCAGGTCAATCCAGGGTTGCGGCCGTTTATAGGTCGAAATGACGCGACGAATGTATGCCGGTATGGTGGTTGGCTGGCGGGCGGGCGGGGGCGCCTCCACACGATTGACCCAGGTACCGAATCCGACACGGGAGGTGACATATCCCTCGGCTTGTAAACGCTCCAGAACGCTGACGACTGTGCCCCGGGAGAGTTCATACTGGCTGGCGAAATCTCTGGACGCCGGCAGTCTGGCGCCTGGCGCGAGCCGGCCGTCAAGAATGGCAGAGCGCAGTTCGCCGTACAACCAATTGGTTAGGGTCTGATGTCGCGACCGGCTTGTGAGAGTGAGCTCGAACGAGCTAATGGCTTTTGGCATCTCAAATGGTCCAATAAAATTGGCGAAAATGGATCTGTTGAATGTACCACTGCCGCCATAGTATCAGTTCTGGAATCGAGAAGCGCAGGTATCGTCATTGAGCTCTGGCTTCTCGCTGAGCGATTCATGGGAGATCAACAGATGAAAGTTGGAGTTTGGTTCTATGGCTTGGGCACCGCTCTCACAGGCATTCTGGATATCGTCTGGGGTAAATTCGATGCCTCTCATCAACCCATCAAATTCCTGGGCCAGAATGTTGCTGGTCAACATATACTGGCCTGCGTCGCGGGCGTCTGGCTGGTCGCGGCTGGTCTTGCAATCTTGTGGCGGCGCAGCGCAAGGATTGGCGCCGCGGCATCCGCCATCGCCTACTTGATTTTTGCGGCATTTTGGCTGTCCCGATACCATGCCGGGATTCATGCGTTTGGCTGGCAAATCGACGTCTTAATAGGCATCTCATTCGGGGTCGGTCAACAATTATTGCTGGTCGCTCCGGCAGCAATCGTTTACGCGTCTACAGCCTCACCGGATTCCGTGTTGCAAGAGAGAGCAGCGATCGCCGCGCGTTGGATGTTGGGATTGCCTCCTATCGTCTTCGGCTTATTCCACCTCACCAGCATTCGCATCTTCGCTAGCATCGTCCCGCACTGGATGCGGTTTGGATATTTTTGGGCGGTGTTAACCGGAATCGCCTTCATCCTGGCAGGAAGTGCAATTTGCTCCGGAATCATGGATGTCCTGGCCGCCAGGCTTCTTGCGTTCATGCTGTTGCTGTTTGAAGGCCTTGTAGAAATTCCTCCTATTTTTATCCGACTGCACAATCAGGCGACATGGGGTGCCGCCGTATACAATCTGGCTGCGATAGGGGCATGCTTGATATTCGCCGAGTTTCTCGCAAGCCGCGCAGAACGAGGACGAATCGATCCCGCGGCGACTGTTGCCATGTCACGCCCCGATGCGGTGGTTGCGTGATTGAGTAACGCCGACGAACACTCGTCATCCATTCCCCTGGTTTCTGTTAGTCCATACCATGGTCAACAAATACCCTCAGATCATTTCCAGGACACAGAGATTCCAGTCTATGAATCCCTTGTGACTGAGTGCCGCCCCGGTATCGGGATGGTAGTACTCATTCAGTGAGCCGTGTGTTTCGAGGTCCCTCGACAGCAGAAGGATCGTCTTGTCGGCCAGGGTATCCGCTTCTTTCTTGTATCCATATCGCTGCAAGGCTTTCCATACGAAGTAGTTCACAATGATCCAGACTGGCCCAAGCCAGTTGCTCGGGTTGGAACTGAACTTCAGAGAGTACATGGTCTCCAGGGACGAAAGCGACCGCGCGCCCCATTGCGCGCAGAGGCGGTTGTCCGCGAGGTAGTTGGTGGTAATCAGTTTCTGCGCGTTCTGTTGCGGCGCGATGCCGCACCACAGCGGCAGGAAGCCGGTAAACATCTGGATCCTCGTGGGGAGGCATTTCCAGGACATATCCATTCCTCGCGGATAGTTTGGAATGAGCTCTGCCCGGCGATCGAAACATTGAACATCGACCGTATAGTAGTAACTGTCTCTGGGATCCCAGCAGAAGGTACGGACCCGCTCCGCCAACTCTTTCGCCTGGCTTCGAAGCCGTTCGTGATCCGCCGCGCGCCCCAGCCGTCGTGCCAGCTCCGCCGACGCTAAGAGATCCTGGTAGAACAAGCAGTTGAGAAGCAAGTTCGCCGAGGAAAAGAAAGGCCGGCCGAATGTGGTTGGGTCGTTGTCGTCGCCAACCGCAACATCGTCGCCCCACACCAGCAGGCCAATCGAGGAGGAGTTGTGCGTTACCCATGAATCGTAGAAGCGCAGAATCGAATCGAAATGTGGCTCCAGCCACTTCGCATCCCCGCGCTGATCGGCGGCGAGCAGCCCGAGTTGGCCAAACACCGGCTTGGCTTGGTTTCTTGAGGGAACGTTGCTCCCCTGAATCCGAAATGCGTCTGGAACGGTTGGCGTCATCATGATGGGGATTTGTCCGCCGGCATAAGCGTGCTCAAGAAAATTCAACAGGCTGCCCGAGACATGCTCACAAAGCTTTTGTTTGAGCGATTCATCGTGTTCGAGTTCGGCGAGGCGAAAAAGTCCCCGGCTGGTCCAAAGCGTGTCCCAATCCCAAAGGTTGTTTGAATACTCTTTGCCGGGCAGGGTGGGTGCAACGCTGGGGTGCTTCAGGATTCCATCGGGAGGCCGCAGCAACTGCGGCGCAATCGCCGCAAAATAGCGGAGCAGCGCATCTGCGCGTTGACGGCGCTCATCGCCGGAGAGGAGTGGTCCGCCGCCGGCGGCCGGGGCTTGCGGCTCTTGGCCGCGAACTGGCACGATGGAGACGGCACTGGAGGCGGCCAATCCCGCTAAAACATCGCGTCTGGAGATAGGTGACATTCGTTCCTCAGCCTCTTGGGCTCTCATTCGGTTTATTGAGTATCGTTTTGCGCGGTATCGCCCAAATCCTGTACGACAATGAGCGCGCGCTCATGCTGCTTTTCCTTGACATCCTTAACATGCGCCAAGGCGTCCTGAGCAGCAGCCTTATTACCCAATTTCTTGTAAATCTGCGCCAGCTGATAGTAAGCAGAGCCGTCTTCATCGCCAGCCAGGGCCAGATGCAACTCGCGGATAGCCTCCTTCGTACGGCCTGTATTCTCGTAGATCTGACCCATCAGAAAATGCAGGTGCGGTAGCATCTGTGATTTTGCCCCCTGGGCACGATTGAGATAGTCTTCGGCCTCGGTCCACTTATGCTGTGTCACGAAAATCCGGCCGACGAGAATGTTGAGATCGGGGTCATTCGAGTTCATGGCCAGCGCGGTTTTCGCGGTAGCAAGCGCCTCATCGATGTTCGAATCCTGGTTGTATACCGAGGCGAGACCGAAGAGTGGGGCGGGATCCTGCGGGGCCAGTGCCGCAGCCGCTTGGTATTCAGTGACGGCCTGTTGGTCACGCTGGCTCTCTCGATACATGTCACCTAAGAGGAGGTGTGTTCTTTCCGAGTTGGGCTTCAGTTCCTCGAAGCGCCCGAGTGCCAGGAAGGCCAATCCTTCATTGGCCTTGACCGACCAGTAAAGTGCCTCAGGATCTTTTGGCGCCCGATTGAGAACAAGATCGCTGGCCGTGACGGAACGGTTGTAATTGCCGGTCATATAAGCACAGCGCGCTAGCAGCAGCAGTTCACGATCACCATACCGATCCATGTCGTCTGCGAAATCTGCTGCGCAGGGGCCGTAACGTCCGTCACCGGCATCCGCTTCGGCAGACGGAACTCCCGCTCGCGTCTGCTGTCCGCCGCGGTGCATCGGAGAAGGATTCGCGCCCGTGGACGACGCGAAACCGACAGCCGGAGTTTCTCCTGGCAGGGCGGCGAGAACTGCATAAAGAGAAGCGTCCAGGTCACCAAGGGAGCTCCGCTGGTGGAGCGCGAGCGAAAGGGCAGAGGTGGGCTCAGCCGCAAGACCCTGGGTCAGCAGGATGGCATAGGAACTGAGAAATCCCTCATCACGCACCCACAGTTTGGTGAGCAAGTCGAGGGCTGTGGTGGCATCGCCTTGCTCAAGATACTGGCGCGCGAGGCCCAGGCTGGCCAGGGAGCAATCGGGGGATTCGTCATGAAAGGCCTTCATCGCAGCGGCATTCTGCTGCTGGGCGAGATACGAAAAACCGAGTTGCGCGTATGCGCAGGGAAAGTGCGGATCGGCGGCCAGTACGGCCTGTTGCTGAGAAATAGCCTCGTGGACACGGGACTGCTTCTGCAGTGCTTCGGCCAACAGGCTCTTTGCCCAGGGAGAATCGGCGGCCTCGTCGGACAACTTCCAGCCCCGGCTTTCGACGACGTTCATGGCGGTAAGACCCAGGGCAAACCATGCGGAGCTGTTTTGGTCGTCAATTGCCAGGGTGCGCCGAAAGGCGCTCTCGGCAACGGCGAACTTTTTGTCGGAAACGTAAGCACGCCCCAGAGAAAGCGGCGCTAACGCATCATGATGGTTCAGAGATTCCGCCTTGATGAGAAATGGAATCGCCTCCGGCGAACGATGGATGTGGGTGTAAGCAATCCCGAGGAATAGATTCGGTACATATAAGGATGGGTCGAGACGATTGGCCTTGCGGAAACTCTGGATAGCGCTGGAGTCGTCACCGGTCGCCTCTTGCATAAGGCCGAGATTGGCCCAAAGCATGGGTAAGTCAGGACGCAACTGAACCGCCTTCTTGTAGGCATCCGCGGCGGCTTCAAATGCGCGATCGCTCTGGGCCCGCTTTGCTGTGGCCACCAGAGAAGACAAATCCTGCTCGTGTGCCTGCTGGCCGAATACATTGGGACCCGTGGCCAGCAGGAACGAGAGCAGAATGGTAAGTCGAGTATTCAATGTATCGTCACCCGCGAAACCTACCAGTAGAACTTACCGGATACCTGGACTTCCCGAGCGGGGAAGGCGCTGGTGATTTTCCCAAAGCCCGATACACAACTGCTGCTTGCATTCGGGTCACAACCCGAATACGAGCCGTTCGGAGAGTAGAACTGCGGGTGGTTAAAGGCATTGAACATCTCGGCTCGGAACTGAATGCGTGTTTCTCTGGGTAGGATCCAGTTCTTCGAGATGCCCAGATCGGCGTTGTTGAAATCCGGAGCACGCATGTATGAGAGGTATCGGGAAGCCGTACCGAAGGTCCCGTACGGAGCATAGCCAAAGGCGGCCGTATTGAACCACTCGTCGACGCTGCGGTTCGCCGCATGTACGTTGCCGATGACATCCGGCCGTGGATTGCCGCCGTAGGACGGGATGTTGTTACCACTGACGGCGATCGGGATGCCGGACTTCGCGCTTACGATGCCGGTGACTTCCCAGCCGCCCAGAATCGCATCGGTCGGGTGATTGAAGTTCGATCCCAACGCCTTGCCGCGGCCCACCGGCAGATCGTAGATGTAACTGACGACCAGACTCTGCGGTGTGTCGCCGGCATCCACGCTCTTCTCCGCCGCCAAATTGTAGGTATTTGCCGGGGATGAATTGCCAGTCGCGGCCCAGGTGTTGAGACCTTCCGTGTTATCCAGGAATTTGGAGAAAGTGTAGGACACCAATACACTCAAGCCATTGCGGAATCTATGGTTGTATGTGGCTTCCAGCGCGTTGTACAGGGAGAAGCTATTGTTCGGTTCATTCTCACCTACCCCGCAGTACTGAGTATATGGTTGCAGCAGGTGAGAGTAGACGATCGTTGGCTGGTCCAAACCACAAGAGGACTGTCCGGCGGCAATGGAACCGGAGAACGGATTGGCAACCAGGCTATTCAGAACGGACGTACCGAGAGAGAGGTATTTCGGATCCAGCTGTGAGTGATTGATGCCGTTCCCGTTGATGATGTGCGTACCGTGATTGCCGAAGTAGTTCACTTCCAGCGAATCGTCCGGTGTGATCGCGTACTGGAGTCCAAACATGTACTGTTGCACATAGCTCGACGGCCGGTTGTGGAAGTCGGCGCCCAAACTGTAGCCAACATCCTGAAGTTCGCCCAGCGTTTTTCCGGTTGCCGGAACAAAGCCGTTGGGCCACGGGTTCTCAAGCGAGAGGTTTGTCGCCGGCGTAAGACCAGCGTTCAGAGAGGAATTTACGTTGGTGACAGGCGCGTAGCCGTCGGTGGAGGCGATGAGCTGGGCGCTGGACAAGGGAAAGAAGATTCCGTACCCGCCGCGGGCAACCAGCTTGGGGAGCGCCTGATAGCTGAAGCCGATGCGTGGCGACAGATTGGTATAGTGAGTTTTGTAAACGCCGCGGTTGCCGGACGACATGAACTCCAGTGCTCCCGGGAGGCTGGCCCCGATGGCGGCGCCGATCGGATTGATCGCATTGGGGTCGAAATAGGAGCCACGATCGCCCTTATAGGTTGGGGCGCCTTGAATTTCATAGCGCGCCCCGAGGTTCACGGTCAGCTTGGGAATAACATGCCAATCGTCCTGCAGATACCAAGCGAAGAGATGGGCGGTGGTGCCGGGGCGCGCCGCGATGCCGGCCGCGCCGCCATCCGGCAGACCCAGCAGCATCTGGGCTACCGCATTGCCGGTGTCGGCGGTGCACTGATAGGGATTGGGACCACAAGTGAAACCGCCCTTGATATTCAACGAGTTTTGATAAACACCCTCGTTGTAGTACAGCGCGTCGACACCCATGAAACCGAACGAGAATATTTGTTTGCCCGCCACCTTGGTGAAATTGGCCGCCGCCGTCGTGACCGGGCCGCGGGCCTGGTTGGCGCCACCAATAATGTTGCCAAGGTTCGATTCATTGGCGACGGTGATCTGGGGAAAATTCGGATCCGCGTTCAGGTATGCCGGCAGGCCCAGGCTCGACGTCTGGAAGCCCACCGATTGACCGGCGTCGTCTTCGCGATGATACTGGACGCCCCCGGTCAGGTTCATGGTAAAGGTCGGGCTGAAGATATGGGTGAAGCCGGCTACGAAGTCCCAGCGGTTATCGGATACCCTTACCCCCGGTCCAGCCGCATTTGAGCTTCCGTAGTACGCGGGTTCGCCAGTCTTATACTCCGTCTTGACCGATACACGCGCGTAATAGCGTGACGCGTCGTTGATGTTGTGGTCGAGCCTCAGGGTGTATTCGTTCGATTCTGCGGGCGCATTCCCGGTCACATTCAGGTTGTTGCTGAGCCCGGAGGATGTCGCGGTTGGATAATAAGAGATGAGTTTCATGCCAACCGGGTCAAATGCCCCCAGTGCGGCGACGTTGTTGTTGAGAATGGGATCACGAATATAACCGCTCTGAGTCGCCACCAGCCCGGTGGAAGGATCAACCTGACCAGCTGTAATTGCACGGCCGCTGCGCGGATTATAAATCTGCCCGGAATAGACCGGTCGTCCCAGAGCGTCGGTTCCTACTTGAGCACCCAGCAGTTCCGAAAAATTGCCTGCGCGGAAGTTGCCATCCGGTACGGTGAAGACACCGGTCGAAGGGGATGCCGCACTAAAATGCTCATAAAGCCCAAAGAGAAAGGTCTTGTTCGACTGGGCTAACAGGTGCGGTATGCGGAGCGGACCTCCGGCCGAAACGCCAAACTGTTGCCGCGTCACGTCCTGCTTGGGCAGGTTGTTATGATCGCTGAACCACAGGTTCGCATCCAGCGCCGCGTTGCGGTAGAACATATATCCATCGCCGTGGAACGCATTCGTGCCGGACTTGGTGGTTACATCCACCACGTTGCCTGAGCTCCATCCATACTGCGCGGTAAAGGAGCTGTTCTGCACCTTGAACTCTTCCACCGCGTCCACCGAGGGCACAAACATCACCTCGCCCCAGTCCGGAGACACGTCGAAGGTTCCATCGAGGAGAAACGCTGACGATCCGAACCAGCCGCCAGAGAAGTTCAGGAATGAAACGTCCTGGTCGGCGCTGTCGGTGGTATTTCCGCCGCCGCCAAGCAGAGTCTGGTGCTCGGAATTGACGTTCACCGAGGAATTGAGCGTTGCCAGGCCATAGACGTTACGAAGGTTCAACGGCAGCTCAACGATCTGTTTGCTGTTGACTTCCGCCGATATGTTCGAGTTCTCAGTATTCAGCAGCGATGCCTCGGAGGTGATGGTGATGGTCTCAGAACTGGTTCCGACCGTCATCACCACATTCTGCGAGGCCGATTGCCCGGCATCGAGTTGTAGTCCCTTCTGGACATACGTCAGAAAGCCCCGCTCCTTGATCGTCATCTCATAAGTCGAAGGCGGCAACTGGGCGAAGGAATACGCTCCCTGGTCACTGGTGGTGAAAACTCTTGTTATTCCTCTTTCCGGGCTGCTTAAATTGACCTCTGCTCCCGGTATCACAGATCCTGAAGAATCGGTGACGGTACCGCTCAGCGTCGCTGTGGTTACCGCCAGTTGCCCAAAGGCTGCCTGGACTCCAAGCCCACCGACAAGGAGCAGGGCCGCAAGGCAACCTGCCCAGTTCATCATTTCTTTTCGCATCTCAATCCTCCCTCAATACTTGCATTGCCGGAAAGCCACAATTCACATGCAAACTGAAGCCACTCTCCCTCGTTCGAAACTTCGGTGGCGCGCTAAAGTGATTTGCCAGAGCAGCGTCCAATTCAGATGGTTGACCCCGCAATGGTCAAGGTTGCTACGGTGGCAGCGGCCGGGACCAACCCCCGTGGACGTGTCGCAAACCATTGCTATGATTCAAGTTATTGGAAACGCATAGCGACCCGTATCAAGGGTGTGTTACGTTGTGATCGATCCAATCTTCGGTGGTGGAATGAGGGCTGTGGTGTGCGCCGAGGCAGTGAAAGGTGCTTGGCACCCCAAGACGCAGAGCGAAAAGCGGCTGGTGCAGTTGCAACTCGAAAAGATGGTGAGTGACGGGCTATTCGCTGCCAGTAGACGCTATTCGGGCTTGCTGCGGTACATCGTGGAACAGACTCTTGCGGAAAATGAAGGCACTTTGAAGGAGCGTACCCTCGGGGTAGAGGTATTTCAGCGGCCGCCGGATTACGATACCAATCTCGATCCTGTCGTGCGTCACTGTGCCGCGGAAGTGAGGAAGCGGCTCGCCCAGTATTACCAATTACCGGCGCATGCGAGCGAACTAAGAATTGAATTAAATCCTGGGTCCTATGTTCCCGCCTTCTTCGAACCCGCACCGAGTGCGCCTACCCTCGATGCGCCTGCGGCGGAGGTTCCCGCTCAACCGGAACAGACCAGCCAACTCAAAAGGACGAGAAAAATCCATTGGCTGACGGGTTTGGCAGCTTCTGCGGTAATCATTGTCTTGATTTTGGTCTTGGGCGCCCGAGACTGGAGGCACCTAGGAAAAAAGTCCGCTCTCGAACAAGTCTGGTCTCCGTTGCTCACCAGCGGCAAGCCTATCTTGTTCTGTATGGGCGGAACCATGATCGCTACCTATCCTGGTGGTTCACAACTGACTGAACTCCAGAGCGGGGCCGATGAGGACTCATCTCTTCAGGCGCTCTCAGACAAGAGCGACTTTGTCCCTTTTTCCGACATGCAGATTCTCAGCGGTTTCCAGTCTTTGGTCGAAGCGCACGGACATGTTTTCAGGACTCAGAATTATCGGACGACCTCTTCCTCTCAGCTTCGCGAAGGGCCGGTGGTTCTGATTGGGGCGCTGAACAACGACTGGACGCTGAATAGAACATCCTCTCTCAGGTTTCACTTTGAAGGGATTGAGAACCCCAACACCAGTCGCTGGATCGAGGGTGGAAATCAGTTCCCATGCGGCGGACCCGGCCAGCCTGCCTGCCTCCCGAACACGGTTTACTGGATCGCGGACAGACAGCACCCCGAGTCACGCGCGTGGCAAATCATCGCCCATCCTAGGGAGAGTGACGTTCTCAAAGATTATGCAATAGCCGCCCGTTTCACCGACGAGAGCACCGGCCAGGTGGTTCTGGTCGCGGCGGGAATTGCGGGCAGCGGGACCAGGGCTGCGGGCGAATTCTTGACCGATGAAGCAAGCCTGAAACAGTTGGCGGAGGGCGCCGGCGCCGACTGGGGTAAAAGGAACTTCGAAGTCGTCCTTAGCACGGAGGTAGTCAAAGGGGTACAAGGCAAACCCAAAGTGGAAGCCAAAGCATTCTGGTGAGCCTTCTGCAAGACAGCATTTCGTGACCAGACAAGCCGTGGCTATTGACGTTGACCTCGTGTACCAAGCGCTTCAGGCGATTTTCAGCGAAGTGGAATCCGTCTCACTGAAGACGGGAGACATTGATTTTATTGGTGCCGGGAGGGCGGTCGAAGGTGAGCGGAACCGCCAAGGAACGCAGCGGCTGTCGGCTTCACAGACCTTGACGACTGGTAATGAACCAGTTACTGACGGTTTGGCGACAAACCACTCAGAACGCGGATTGGCCATCATGCGATCTGCCACATTCATTGAGTGGATTCAGCAGCGGCACGCCTGGCCTTACTCGTTCCTGCTCATTGAGGGACGACCCGCCCACCGGGGGGAAAGCGATCCGTCGGGAACCATCGTCCAGTGTCCTTAAGTCGCCACGGGCTGCAGTTTCAGTCGCCGAAGCAACTGCGCATTAGCAGCGACGATGATGGTAGAGAGACTCATCGCGATTGCGCCAACGCTCATTGGCAGATCAAATCCCCATCGGACGAAAAGGCCTGCTGCTACGGGATAGCGACAAGGCAGCGAGCCTTTTACGGTGACATTCTGTCCGGCGACTTTGTCGAATTGCGCTTTATCTCCCTTCAAGGTGTAGACCTTTTCTTTGCTGACAAGCGCAAAATCAGAACCCTGCTTCACGCATTTACGGGTGCATTGAGCTGGCGTTGCGCCCTTTATCATGTGGTGTGCGTCGCACATAGCGTCGCTCACCGTACCGGTGAGGGTCTGTTTCGATTGGGCAGAAGCGGCAACGGTAGATAAAGCAACGGAAATAATAAAGCCGAGATTCCTAGAAGCATTAGAGTTGTCCTTGAAGTGCTGGTTGAATGACCCGGGTTTGATCGGTGATTTGATTCTTCGGGTGGAGGTGCCCTTTTCTTAAAGCGCGTTCCTTCATCATGACGAAGAAGACGGGAACCAGAATCAGGACGTGGATGGTGGAAGTAATCATCCCGCCGACGATAGGTGCAGCAATCGGCTTCATAACATCGGAGCCAATGCCGGATTCCCAGAGGATCGGAACAAGGCTGGCAAGCACAGCGCAGACTGTCATGAGCTTTGGCCGCAAACGATGAACAGCGCCTTCGATCGCAGCTTCCTCCACATCGGCATTCGTCAAGGTTTTCCCGCTTTGAAGTTTGTGTTCGAGAGCTTCATGAAGATAGACAACCATGACGACACCCGTCTCTACCGCGATTCCAAAGAGTGCAATATAACCGACCGCCACAGCGACGCTGAAGTTGTAGTGAAGAAGCCACTGCAAGAGCAACCCTCCACTCATCGCATAGATGGTTGGGAAGATGAGAACAAGCGCTTCGGCGACCGAGTGAAAGACCAGGTACAGCAACAGGAAGATCACGAAGAAGACCACCGGAAGAATCAGTCGCAGGCGCTGCTTGGCACGCAGTTCCAGTTCGTACTCTCCCGACCATTGGAACGTGTAATTTGCGGGCAGGGCGAGTCTGTCATGAAGGAGCTTGTTTGCCTGTGCGACGAAGCCCCCATAGTCGGTGTTCTTGAGATCGATGTAAATGTAGCCAGTAAGCGCGCCATCTTCATCGCGGATCATGGCCGGACCAAGCGTGAAGGAGATCCGCGCTACTTGACCAAGCTGAATCTGTGCGCCCGAAGGAGTGCCGACCAGCACCCCGCGCATCTTCTCAACATTGTCGCGGAAGTCTCTCTGATAGCGGACGTTGATCGGATAGCGCTCGCGTCCCTCGATATTCTCAGCGATGTTCTGGCCGCCGATGCCGGATGAAACCGCCGTCTGAACATCCGCTATCGTGAGACCGTAGCGGGCAGCCTCCTCCCGCTTGACATCCACGTTGACGTAGAAACCCTGCGCGACCTTCTCCGAGAAGACAGATCGCACTTGCGGAAGTCCAGAGAGAACCGTCTGAATCTGCGAAGCCAATTGCTGAATACCGTTCACATTCGGTCCTTGTACCTTCAGGCCCAGCGGTGTCTTGATGCCGGTTAGTTCCATGTCCAGGCGGTTTTCAACCGGGCTTGTCCAGGTATTCGACAGCCCAGGAAACTGGAGCTTCTCATCCATTAGCTGAATGAGCTTTTCGTAAGTCATCCCAGCGGGCCATAGCTCTCGTGGTTTGAGCATGAGCGTAGTGTCATACATATCCAGAGGCGCATTGTCGGTTGCGCTGTCTGATCTGCCAACTGCACCGAACACACTCGCCACCTCCGGAAAGCTGCGCAGAACACGGTCCTGTTGTTGTAGAAGTGTCTTCGCCTGTTCAATGGAGATGCCGGGAAGAGCAGTCGGCATATAGAGAGTGGAGCCTTCGAAGAGAGCCGGCATGAACTGGCTACCCAAACGTGATGCAAGGGGAAATGTGACCAGCAGAAAGATCAGGTTGACCACAATGGTGAGCCAGCGGTGGTGTAAGCAGAACCGCAACAGTGGCAGGTAAATTGCCTGCGTGATACGCGAGATTGGATTGGCACTCTCTGGTCGCAAACGGCCTCGAATCAATATCACCATCAGGACCGGTACGAGGGTGATCGCAAGCATGGAGGAGGAGCCGACTGCAAGGGTCTTGGTCCACGCCAGCGGGCGGAACATGCGTCCTTCCTGCGCTTCGAGCAGGAAGACCGGCATAAATGAAACGACGATGATGAGCAGTGAAAAGAAGAGCGCCGGACCAACCTGCTTGGCTGCGCTGATGAGAATTGTGTGCCGCTCCGGTTCCGATACCGGGCTGGCATCGTTTTCCTGTCGTTCCGACAAATGACGGTAGCCATTTTCGACCATCACAATGGACGCATCGACGAGCACTCCAACCGCCAATGCGATGCCGCCCAGCGACATGATGTTCGAGCTCACACCCAGCCAATACATCGGGATGAAAGACATCAGCACCGCAATCGGCAAGGCGACAATTGCAATGAGCGCGGAGCGGGAGTGAAACAGGAAGACAATAATGACGAGGCTGACGATCATGGCTTCTTCGAGCAGATCTCGCTGCAGCGTTTTGATCGACGCGTCTATCAAATCGGAACGATCGTATCCCGTCATAATCTGGACGCCGGGTGGCAGAGAGGGTGCGATCTCACGCAGCTTCTGCTTAACTCCGTTGATGACGTTAAGCGCGTTCATGCCCTGGCGCATGACGATGATCCCGCCGACAGTTTCCCCATCTCCATGCCACTCTGCAACCCCTTCGCGGATATCCGGGCCGAAGCTCACCGTTCCCAAGTCGCGCATCAGGATAGGTGTCCCATTTTTGCTGCCGACGGCAACGGTAGCGAGATCGTCCAGCGAGCGAAGATAGCCGAGACCACGGATCATGTAGTCCGCGCCGCTCAAGTTTAGAACGCGACCGCCGACTTCATTCGTGCTCATCTTTACTTTGTCGATGACGGTAGAAAGCGGAATGCCATAGGCAAGCAGCCTGTTGGGATCGAGCTGCACCTGATACTGCCGGACGAAGCCACCGATACTGGCGACCTCAGCAACGCCGGGCACGGTCTCCAGTGCATACCGTAGGTGCCAGTCCTGCAAGCTGCGTAGGTCGGCAAGACTGTGTTTCCCGCTCTTATCGACGATGGCATACTCATAGACCCAGCCCGCCCCTGTTGCATCGGGGCCGATCGAGGGATGCACGTTCTCTGGCAGACGTCCGCTGATCTGTTGCAGGTATTCGATGACACGCGAGCGCGCCCAGTATAGGTCCGTGCCGTCCTGAAAAACTACATAGACGTAGGAATCGCCAAGCATGGTCTGCGCGCGAACGGCCTTGACATGCGGGGCAGCCAGCAGGCTAGTGACAATCGGATAGGTGACCTGGTCTTCGATGACATCAGGGGGCTCGCCTGCCCAACTTGTATGAACGATCACCTGCACGTCCGAGATGTCTGGTAGTGCGTCCAACGGTACATGCTGCAACGACCAGATCCCAGCAAGTGTGAGCAGCAACACTCCGGTGAAGACCATGAAGCGATTACGAGCGCAAACGTCAATAATTCTGGAAAGCACTACATGCCTCCCGTCGCGTTCACGCGCAATTGCTTCGTTGCGATCACTTGACCATTTTTCTGAACGGAGATGGAGACCTGAAATGTACCGCCGGAGCCGAGCGAACCGCTTCCTTCATACATGCCATTGCCTTTGTCGATGAGTATGGTGGTTGTGTTCATTGCTCCCATCCCCATCGCCGGCATGGCAGCCATATAAAACGCGACCGTAACCTCAGCTCCGGTGGTGGGAGTTCCATCTGCACTTGTGAGTTTCACCCGAAAGACATTGCTGCCCTTTTGCGGTGGATTTGGATCGGTGGTGAAGTCGATATTCGCCTGTGCAGCGGCGTGTGCATTCGTTGGTGGAGCGTTGCCCCCGGCACCCGGCGGAGGTGGAACGAAGGAACCTGCCGCAGCCTGCAACTGACTTTCCGAGTCGATAAGGAAGTTGGCTGAAGTGACGATGGGTTGGTGCGCTTCTAGTCCCTTGAGAACGATGAAATCATCTCCGACGCGAGGGCCGACTGCGATCTCCTTCGGTTCCAGACTGCCATTGCCATGATTGAGGAAAACCAATTGCCGTGTGCCAGATTGAAAGACAGCCGACGCAGGGACGACGAGCTGACGTCCCAGACTGGCTTTCAGATCGACATTCACGAACATGCCCGGTTTCAGTTTGAGCCCCGGATTCGACATCGCCAGCCGCACACGAACTGTGCGCGTCGCCATATCCACTAGCGGTAGAATTTCTTCGATTTGACCGGAGAATGTGCGGCCCGGATAGGAGTCGACGGTAATCTGAGCCGTATCGCCAGGTCTTACGCGACCCACGTCGTCCTGGAAAACCTGGGCATACACCCACACGCGCGACAGATCGGCAACGGTGTAGAGCTTGGTCGAAGGCTCGGCATACATATTGGGCAGAGCATTTCGCTCGGTAATGTATCCCGCCACCGGCGAGTTGATAGTGAGATCGGTAACCGGCTTGCCGGTTTCCTTCAGCTTGGCGATTTCACTCTCAGGAACTTCCCATTGTTCCAAACGTTGTTCTGCCGCGACTGACAACGACTCTGCTCCCGATGCAACTCCATCCACAGCACTGGCGCTCAACGCCTTCTGGTTCTGCCGTGCCAGCAGATACTCCTGCTGCGTTGCCACAAGGTCCGGGCTGTAGATTGTGAAAAGTGGTTCTCCCTTACGCACGTACTGGTAGGTAGCGTTGGCGAACACTTTGCGGATATAGCCGGGAAAGCGCACCTGCACGTAAGAGAGAAGACGCTCATTGATGTCCACTGTGCCGGTCGCGCGTATGTCATCGCTCAGTTGCTTGTACTCAGCGGTTCCCATTCTTACGCCGATGCTCTGCATCCGCTCGGGAGTGAGTTGGACAGGAACAAGCGGAGTTTCCATTTTCTGTTCGGGCATGGATGACGCTGGCTCATTCGCGCCGGCAGGCGGACCAGAGGCTACAGGTTGACCGTCCCCTGGCATCGGCATCTTCATTGCCGTTGGCTGCTTGATTGCATGAGAGCGGTAAGCCCAAATACCGGCGATAGCTGCCAGGACAATGATCCAAACGAGTGAGGTTCTCAAGACATATTTGTTCATCTCAGTTTCGCTCCTGTCAGAGATTCGAGGTGGGCTAGAGCAGCTTCGTGATCGATGAGGGTCTGCACGTATTCGAGCTTCAGGTGAAGAGTGTCTGCGAAGTAAGAAAGGACATGAATAAACTGCTCACGGTTGGACGCATACGCGCTCAATGTTGCCCGGTATGCTGCATCGGATTGTGGGATGAGACCTTCCCGATATTCCTTCAAAAGCTCTTCATCGCTCGTTGCTTTTACATACCCTTCCTGCACCTCGGCGAGTTGCTGTTGCAGATGTGCATCGAGTGTCTGTTGTGATTCGGAGCGCTTCTCCGTGGCCTCTGCAATCTCTGCATTCACACGCCTCTTGCGAGGAAAGCGCACATCGAAGGTGAACATGTAGTAATCCCGGTACTTGCGGTCAGTGTTCTGGTACATATATCCGACTTCAAAGTCCGGCTTCCCCTCACGCTTTGCGGACACCAACTGAGCGTCCTGCATCCGAATGGAGCTTGCATCGACCTGGAGCTGAGGGTTGTTCTGCCGGACCAGCGCCAGAAGCTCATCGGAGGTTTGTTGGAGCGGAGTAGCGATCAGGCCTTCCGTAATAATGTCCGGAGATCCCTGATCCCGATTGAGCAAACCTTTGAGATGTGCTTGCACCTGCCCCATCTGCTGATGGTGCATCGTGATCTCTTCCACGATCTTGGTTCGGTTCACCTGTGCCTGTAGGACATCCTGCTGCATTCCTTGGCCGACCTGATAGTGGGCCGTAGCATCCTGAATAAGCTGGTCAAGCACGGCCTCATTTTGTCGCAGGATGCCAAGCGTCTGTTGCAGATAGGCCAACTGGAGATAGTCGGCCTTGACCGCGTCGGCGATGCTGGTCTTCGTGACTTCAACCTCGGCTTGCTTGGTGTCGGCGTCGCGCTCGGCTACGGTCCCGCGCGCCCGCAGTTTCCCTGGATAGGGCAACTGCTGCGACGCTCCGACACCGATGTAGGCAAAATCGCTATTGGTGTATCCAGCAAACGGCTTCGGACTGCCCACACTGAACTGTTGGTAGGTGAATTTCGGGTCTGGCAATGTAGTCACCTGCGGCGCCATTTGCCGGGCGGCCCGCACGCCGTGATCGGCCGCGGAGATTTGTGGGTTGTTTGCTTCAGCCTCAGCTAACAGCTGGGACAAGGGCGTAGGCGTACTAGCCACTGGCGTTTGCCCGAGGGCAGACAATGCTGTGGCCAGTACAAGCGTGGCGGTCGCCGAAAAGACCACGTTCATACCGAAGCTCCAATCGCAAATGCAGTTCAAGACATCCGCCAAAAGCACGCAGACACGCGCGCGCTCGGCAAAAGTAGAATGCGAGAGTGGAGCGGACTAGATTCTTAGGATGGAGATGGTCGCGGGCGGGGACTTTGGAGGCGAGTAGTCGGGGCGTTCAACCCATCCAGTGACAGCGGAGGTCGGATTCACCAGCTCGAAAGCAACCAACCAGAGAATAGAGGCTACAACCGGGTGGAATGTCACCGTCTTTGTATCCAGCGCATTGTCGTGAACGCTCGGCGGAGTCTTGTCGCAGCAACCATGCGACGCCGGCATCTCCATCTGGCCGCACTGGCTTTTCATCACGCGGCAGCAGGCACGTTCTTGAGTGCTCATCCGCGCATTGGGAACCATGCAGGCCATCGCGGGTGCCAAGCATGACACCAGCAACAGGACTAGCACAGCGAATTGGCGACAGTACCTCACTCGGACGATTATACCTCTCGAACATGCTGTTCGGATCGGAATGCAGCAGTAGCGGCGAGCCCCACAGCCCCTTTACGCGACAAGTCAGCGGCAACGCAGACAGACCCGGGCGTCACGCTCGCACCGGATGTTTTTGAGACCGTGTGCCGACTTCAGGCCGAAACTGGGAAGTTGTGTCATTAGCCCTTTGATCAGGATCGAACTGGTCTTGGTCTCGACCTAAGTATAGTTTGACTTCGCTCGCCGGCCCACGTCCGCTGAGCAGGTTGGTACTGATAGATCTTCTGGGAAGGCTCTCCGGGGTTCTATCCATGTTCCGGGCGAGTGACCGCTAGCCTACATCGGAAACGTCTCGCGCACGAGAGCTGCGGGAAGTCTGAGACGTCGCTGCGAGACGTTTTCGATTAGGGGGTAAGAAGGAAGGCGCAGGCGCCGCGGTC
>Ga0302325_10002154_pt1 | contig 48446 bp, 49 predicted proteins | sample Palsa_T0_2_FD_201948 | JGI IMG/M metagenome (GOLD analysis project Ga0302325, IMG submission 201948) | Peat permafrost microbial communities from Stordalen Mire near Abisko, Sweden - Palsa_T0_2 | ecosystem: Environmental > Terrestrial > Soil > Palsa > Peat permafrost | place: Sweden: Abisko...
ATCAGGGAATCCCCGATACAAAAAATAGTGATACCACCCAGCTGAAAATGTGGCCCTCCCGCTTGTACGGTATGCCCCCTATTGTTGATTCTACCGACGCACACTTAGCGTTCAAACTCAGGAACCTTAGTCAACAAATTAGGGAACCGCTCTTGGTCTGTCTTCTTCCGAGTGCGATTCCCAACTCAATAATCGTCGGCCTCCGTTCTTAACGGTTGATGTCGGAAAGGAGAACTATGGCAGCAGAAACAGTTCCCTACGGTCGAGTTACGCAAAAACCATCGCCTGTCGCCGAGGTGCACATCCTCTGGATCACCGCCGGTCTGGGCTGTGATGGAGACTCGGTTTCAGTCACTGCAGCTACTCAACCCAGCATCGAAGACGTTATCTTGGGAGCGATCCCCGGACTCCCCAAGGTGCACCTGCACAATCCCGTCCTCGCTTATGAGAACGGAGATGACTTCATGAAATTCTGGTACATGGCCGAGAAAGGCCAGCTCGAACCTTTTGTGCTGGTAGTCGAAGGTTCGATTCCCAACGAAAAGATCAAGAAGGAAGGCTACTGGGCCGGCCTCGGTACCGATCCAAAAACCGGACAGCCCATCACCACCAACGAGTGGATCGATCGCCTCGCCCCCAAGGCCTTGGCAATCGTGGCCTGCGGCACCTGCGCCACCTACGGCGGCATTCACGCCATGCAAGGCAATCCCACGGGCGCAATGGGCCTCGCCGATTATCTCGGTTGGGACTGGAAGTCAAAAGCCGGCCTTCCCATCGTCAACGTCCCCGGCTGCCCGGTGCAGCCTGACAACTTCATGGAAACCGTTCTCTACCTGCTCTACCAAGTAGCCGGACTGGCGCCCATGATTCCGCTCGACGATCAACTACGACCCACGTGGCTCTTCGGCAAGACGGTTCACGAAGGCTGCGATCGCGCCGGCTACTACGAGCAGGGCGACTTCGCCGAAGTCTACGGCTCGCCCAAGTGCATCGTGAAACTTGGATGCTGGGGCCCGGTCGTAAACTGCAACGTGCCCAAGCGCGGCTGGATGGCCGGAATCGGCGGCTGCCCCAACGTAGGCGGCATCTGCATTGGATGTACTATGCCGGGATTCCCCGACAAGTTCATGCCCTTCATGGATGAACCGCCCGGCGCGAAAGTCTCCAGCGCAGCCATCGGCGCCTACGGACGCGGCATCCGTGCCTTGCGCTCCATGACCCAGTCCACCGTTAATAAAGAACCGAAGTGGCGGCATGCACGAGCCGAGCTGACCACCGGATACCACGCCAGAACGTACTAATAAAGTCAAAGGCACTAAGGGAACCAGTGAAAGATCGAGAATCCAAAGGAGCGATCGAATGAGCACTATTGCCGCACCTACTACTGACGTTCCGAGCAAGAAACGGAATCTGGTGGAAATGAACTGGGACCCGATCACCCGAATCGTGGGCAGCCTGGGCATCTTTACCAAGATCGACTTCGAGAACAAGCATGTGGCCGAGTGTCACAGCACCTCGTCCATCTTTCGCGGGTACAGCATCTTCATGAAGGGCAAAGACCCGCGCGATGCTCACTTCATCACCAGCCGCATCTGCGGAATCTGCGGCGACAACCACGCCACCTGCGCCACCTATGCGCAAAATATGGCGTTCGGCATCAAACCGCCTCCAATCGCCGAATGGATCGTCAACCTCGGCGAAGCCGCCGAGTACATGTTCGATCACAACATCTTCCAGGACAATCTGGTCGGCGTCGATTTCTGCGAGCAGATGGTCAAAGAAACCAATCCAAAAGTCTGGGCGAAAGCGCAGTCGACTCCGGCTCCGCATTCCAACCTGCACGGATACAAGAACATCTCCGACATCATGACCGCGCTTAATCCGTTTACCGGAACTTTCTATCGCGAAGCTCTGGTCATGAGCCGCATGACACGCGAAATGTTCTGCCTCATGGAAGGCCGCCACGTTCATCCTTCCACTCTTTATCCCGGCGGAGTCGGCACCGTTCCAACCATTCAGCTCTTTACCGACTACCTTGTTCGCCTGATGAAGTATGTCGAATTCATGAAGAAGGTTCTGCCCCTGCACGACGACCTCTTCGACTTCTTTTACGAAGCGCTTCCCGGTTATGAAGAGGTCGGTCGCCGCAGGGTGCTGCTCGCTTGTTGGGGATCGTTCAACGATCCCGATCATTGCGACTATACCTACAAGAATATGACGAACTGGGGCCGCAGCATGTTCGTCACTCCGGGCATCGTGGTCGATGGCAAGCTCGTCACCACCGATCTTGTGGATATCAACCTGAACATTCGCATTCTGCTCGGCAGTTCTTATTACGACGAGTGGAAGAGTTCGCAAACCTTCGTCAAGACCGATCCTCTTGGCAATCCAGTCGACAAGAACCATCCCTGGAATCAGACCACGATTCCCCGTCCGCAAAAGCGCGACTTCGGCGGCAAGTACACCTGGGTTATGTCGCCGCGCTGGTTTGACAAGCGCACGGGCGATCACTTAGCGATGGATACCGGTGGTGGACCGATCGCTCGCCTCTGGGCAACCGCGCTTGCCGGGCTGGTTGATATCGGTTACATCAAATCGACTGGTCACAGCGTAAAAATGTACCTGCCGAAGACAACGTCGCTGCCCGAGGTCGAATTCGAGTGGAAGATTCCCAAATGGAGCAACGCCATCGAACGCGACCGCGCCCGAACTTACTTCCAGGTGTACGCTGCCTGCGCCGCTTTGCACTTTATGGAAAAGGCGCTAGGCGAACTGCACGCCGGTCACACCAAGACCTGGACGGATTTCAAAGTGCCTGAAGAAGCCATTGGTTGCGGCTTCCACGAGGCAGTGCGCGGCGTACTTTCGCATCACGTCGTCATCAAAGAAGGTAAGATCGCGAACTATCATCCGTATCCTCCAACACCCTGGAATGCCAATCCACGCGATATTTATGGCACTCCCGGACCTTACGAGGACGCGGTGCAGAACACTCCAATCTTCGAAGAAAACGGTCCCGATAAATTCAAAGGGATCGATATAATGCGAGCCGTGCGCAGCTTCGATCCGTGTTTGCCGTGCGGCGTTCACATGTACCTGGGCAACGGCAAAGTGTTGAAGACGCATCATTCTCCAATGTTTGGCCTGCAACCCTGAACGCGGTTCGTGGTTATAGAGGAGTGAGGGTGGTCGCTGCCAAGAATCGCCAGTTGGCTTGATCCGAGAAAACTGGCATCTCGAAACTGCACTCTCACTCCTGTTTTTTTGTAGATTGAAAAGCTTTTGACAAGGAGCATCGTGGCCGACAGTAGAGATTTTCGCGAAGAAATGCAGCGCATCGGCAAACTGGTTCAAGAGATTGAATCAAGTACTGATCCCGCCGTCAGGGCGATAACGAAAACCTTGATGCAGTCGCTGATGGATCTGCATGGTGCGGCCATCGAGAAAGCTCTCGACATCGTCGCCGATGCAGGAGAGCAAGGAATGGCCATCATCGACCGCCTTGGTCGCGATCCCCTGGTCAGCAGCGTACTCATTCTCTACGGCCTCCATCCCGAAGATCTGGAAACCCGCGTAGTCAAAGCAGTCGACAAAGTGCGCCCGCAGTTGCGCAAACAGGGTTGCGAAGTTGAACTCGTCAGCATAAACGAAGGCGCCATCCGCCTGCGTGTAGAAACTGGCTCGCATACCTGCGGCTCAACCGCGAAAACTTTACAGGCGACGTTAGAAGGAACAATGTACGACGCGGCGCCGGATTTGACTTCTCTGGTAATCGAAGGCTTCGAAGAGAAACCCGCATCTGGATTTGTGGGGTTAGACAAGTTGATGAGCAACGTCGCGGCGCCGATGGTTCAAACGCAAGGCACGGATTAAAAGTACGCCGGCAATGCAAAGAGGTTGGAGATTTTGCAATCATGAGCGCAGGACACTTTACAGAATCCGCTGACGGCTTCGGAACGCTGCGTCAGTTCGCCCGCCGCCAGCGCCCGCTCGAGCGTTGCGAACTGTGCAGCCTGGGCCTGCGCCCCGATCACCCGCACCTGATCGAAGTAGCACAGCGCAAGATTCTCTGCACCTGTGACGCCTGTGCCCTGCTGTTCAGCGGCCAGGGAATCAAGTTCAAGCGAGTCCCGCGCCGCGTCCGCTCCATTCCCGGTTTCAATCTCAACGATGCCGAGTGGAACGCTTTGATGGTCCCCATTAACATGGCGTTCTTTTTCCGCAGCAGCCTTGAGAACCGCGTGGTCGCTCTCTATCCCAGCCCGGCCGGCGCAACCGAATCGTTGCTGGCTCTCGAATCCTGGAACGACATCGTCGCCCGCAATCCGATTCTGAATGAAATGGAGTCCGATGCGGAGGGCCTGCTGGTCAACCGTCTAGGCTATTCCCGGGGATACTCCGCCGCCGACTATTTCCTGCTTCCCATCGACGAATGCTACAAGCTAGTGGGACTCATTCGCATGCACTGGAAGGGTCTTTCCGGCGGCACGGAAGTGTGGAAAGAACTCGGCGAATTCTTCAGCAGTCTGAAAGCGCGGGCGGTAGAGGTCAACCCGGCTCAGATCAAAGCTCAGAGTCCCGCGCAGAGCCCACCTCAGAGTCAAGAGGAGTCTCATGCCTGATTTGAACTTTCAGGTTGAGCGCGCCGAGGTCGTTTCCAATGCCGCTTCGCCCCTGCTTGCCTTGAAGCTCCGCCTGAGCACTTCCGATCCAAACGAAACCATTCATACCGTCGCTCTGCGCTGTCAGATTCAGATTGAAACCACTCGCCGAAAATACACCCCAGGAGATCAAGCAAAACTTCGCGACCTTTTCGACGATCCCAGCCGCTGGAGCCAGACTCTGAAAAATCTGCTCTGGACCCACGCCAGCATAGTCGTGCCGTCATTCCAGGGCACAACAGTAGTCGATCTCCCGGTCCCGTGCACTTTCGATTTCAATGTCGCTGCCACAAAATATTTCGACGGCCTCTCAGATGGCGAAGTCCCTCTCTGCGTCCAGTTCAGCGGCACGGTGTTCTACGCAAGTCCGCAAGGCAGCTTGCAAGTCGCGCCCATTTCATGGGACAAGGAAACTCGATTCAAGCTCCCGGTAAAAGTCTGGCGCGACATGATGGAATCTTACTATCCCAACAGCGCCTGGCTTTGCCTGCACAAAGACGCTTTCGACCGTCTGCATCAATACAAGGTCCGGCAAGGCATTCCCACCTGGGAAGAAGCGATTGAGAGTCTTATTCCCGTGGAAGAGACGGTGATCCAATGAGGGCGCGCAAATGAATCTCGCGACGGTCGACAAGATCGCGAAGGCGGTGCTCTACGAGGGATACATGCTCTATCCCTACCGCCCATCGTCCGTAAAAAATCAGCAGCGTTGGAACTTCGGCGTGCTCGTCCCGCAATCCTACAGCGAAGCGCAAAAAGGCACCGAGGCTTGGACCATGCAAACGGAATGCCTGGTCGAAGCCAACTCGTCGACCGAACTGGAAATCCGCGTGCGCTTTCTTCAGCTGGTCGCACGCTCGGTTGGGGAATTCAACAATCCCGTGAGCGAGTTGCCGTCCGGAGAAGCGCCAGAATTCCATCTGGTGCCGAGACTCGAAGTGGTGGGTCGCGTCTACCAACCCTGGCAAGAAGCGGTTGAGCGAGAAGTGATTCTGCCGATCTGCAGCCCCGAAGCGCTCGTCGGATCGCCGCTCTTGCAGTCTTTCACTTTTCCCGAAGGAAAAGAATTCGAATATCTGCGCGATAGGGAAGGTCCAATCGCCGCAGTAATCATCCGCGAGCGGCGCATGCTCCAGGCGATGCTCGAAGTCAGAAGCGAGCGCCTGAGCGATGATTTGTTCAAAGTTAGCGTGCGCATTCGCAACCGCACGCCTTTCGCCGCCGCACATCAGGCCACGCGTGAAGATGCCCTATTGAGTTCCCTCGCCTCTACGCACACCGTCCTCGGCGTGCAGAATGGAAAGTTCATCTCTCTGCTCGCGCCCCCGGAGCAATTAAGCGAACTGGCCGCGAGTTGCAAGAACGAAGGCACATGGCCGGTGCTGGTCGGCGAAGAAGGACAATGTGACACCGTTCTCTCGTCGCCAATCATTCTCTACGACTATCCGCAAATCGCTCCCGAGAGCGCCGGAGATTTGTTCGACGGCACCGAAATTGACGAGATTCTCTCCCTGCGCATCATGACGCTGACCGACGAAGAAAAGCGCGAGATGAGCCAGTCCGACGAGCGCGCCCGCCAGATGCTCGAGCGCACAGAAACCATGCCGGTCGAACAGTTAATGAAGTTGCACGGCGTGCTCAGAAACCTGCGGCCAGTCGAGCCTCCATCACACCAGGAGGAAACCCAATGAACGAATGGGAATGGCAACTCCTCGAAGAAAAAACTCCGCTCGATCATCTGGATATCTCCGGAGTCGAAGTCCGGCCGGGAAGCCGCGTGCGCCTGCGTCCCCGCAAAGGCGGAGATGTGATGGACATCGCGCTCGCCGGTCAGATCGCCACCGTCGAATGCATCGAGCAGGATTACGAAGGCAAGCAGCACGTCTGCGTAGTTCTCGACAACGATCCCGGCAAAGATATGGGACTGCTCCGTCAACCCGGCCATCGCTTCTTTTTTGACGCGGAAGAAGTCGAACCACTCTCGCCCGAAGATTACCCGCAAGCTTCCGCCGTGCAGAAGCCAACCATCCTCGTCGCCGGCATCGGCAATATTTTCCTCGGCGATGACGCCTTCGGCGTCGAAGTAGTTCGCCGTATGGCCGGTCTGCAACTGCCCCAGAGCGTACGCGTCGTCGATTTCGGCATTCGCGGCTTCGACCTCGCCTATGCGCTGCAAGACGGCTACGAAACCACAATCCTCGTCGACGCCTGCCCGCACGGCCAGGCGCCCGGCACCCTCTACGTCATCGAGCCCGATTTAAAAGCTCTCGACGAACCCGCAACCGACGGGCAAGCCTCGCAACCCACCATCGAAGCTCACGCCATGAACCCAGTAAGCGTTCTGCGCACGGCCCGCGCCATGAATATCGAATTGAAAAACATCCTGCTCGTCGGCTGCGAGCCCGAAACTCTCGGTGGAGAAGAAGGTAAGATGGGATTAAGCGCGCCAGTGGAAGCCGCACTCGACGATGCGGTTAAACTGGTGCAGTCTTTAATCGACAGAAATGATCGACAGAAACATTCGACTGATCTACCCGAATCCAATATCGATTCAACTCAGTAAATAAAAGGAGACTGCCGTGGCAAGCGAAAATTCGAACGGAAGCTTCAGCGACAAAGACACGCTCTTCATGCTCAGTGGCGTAGCGCTTATCGTTTTCGGCGCGGGTCTTATTCTTTCCAATCCAATCGCCAGGCGCTATCTCGGCCAGTTCGGCCTCGGCGATCTCGCTCAGGGCGCACTGCCCGATCTGGATCGCTATTTGAAATTGCGCTCGATGTAAAACGCGGGTCCCGAAACGCGTAAGTCGCTTCGTTCGGAGTTAGCAAGCTCTGCGGTTAGGTGCTATCGTATCGGAAAGCTAACGGAGGGCTACTTCGATGGCCACCAGTTCCGCAGCGGCTAGTTCTAGCAGCACTCGTTACGTAATCGATCCGCGAACCAGCCAGTTCACGGTGCAGGCTTTTGCGAACGGACTGATCGCGGCAATCGCTCACAGCCCTAAAATCGCAATACGTGATTGGACGGGCGTAATCGACGTGGCTTCAGGTGACTTCGACGCAGCTTCCATTCACATTCGCGTGAAGCCAGCTTCGCTGGAGGTTTTGGACGAAATGCCGGACTCCGATCGCCGCGAGCTTCACCGCATCATGAACCACGAGGTCTTGGAATCGGCGAAGTTTCCGGAAATTGCTTACGAAAGCACGCGTGTGATTACCGACAAAATGAAAGACGATCTTTATCGCGTCAATGTGCGTGGCAGGCTTACTCTTCATGGCGTTTCAAATGAACAGGATGTTGGCGCCCAAGCGTCTCTCGGAGTTGACAGCATCCGCGCTCACGGCTCGTTTACCTTGCTGCAAACCGACTACGACATTCGCATCGCATCGATCGCCGGTGGCACTCTGAAACTTATGGATGAGTTGAAATTCTCTTTCTACGTGCTGGCTCGCAAAGCGGCAACTGCAGCGTAGGACTTTATGTGCGGGAGCAGTCTAATTGCCAGGAGGTCTTTCTAGTGCATCACGCCTTAAACGTTGCAGAGACACCGGAGGCTGCCACCATTCGCTACATCATTGACGCCAAGGGAGGTAAGTTCACCGTTCAGGCATTTGCCACTGGCCTGCTTTCTGTCTTTGGTCATAACCCGAACATCTCGATTCCCGACTTCGAAGGCGAGATCTCCTTGAATCCTGACGCATTGGAAAAAAGTTCGTTGCGGCTCTTGATCCATGCGGCTTCGCTCACCGATACCGATGACATCAGCGAAAAAGATCGCACCGAAATCAACCGCAACATGCACGAGGAAGTTCTCGAGTCCGATTCCTACTCCGATATTGTTTACGAGTGTTCGCGCCTCACCGCCAGTAAAACCGGCGAAGGCCAATATTGGGTCGCATTGAATGGAGAGCTGACGCTGCACGGAGTAAAACGGACGCAGCCCGTCTCCGCGCGCGTCTCGCTGAATGGCGAGACACTCCGCGCCGCAGGAGAGTTCTCCGTGCGCCAAAGCGATTACGAGATTAAGCCCGTTTCCGCCGCGGGTGGAACCATCAAGCTGAAGGACGAACTAAAGCTGTCGTTCGACATAACCGCGCGCAAACAGAACTGAATGTTGCTGGCCGCAGCTCGGCCGACGACGAATGACCAAAGACGAACGACCAAAGACGAGGTATACCGAATGTGCCTAGCCATACCAGGAAAGATCGTCGAGATTTCCGCCGACAACCAAGATTCCGCTCTCGTCGAAGTAGTCGGCGTCCGCCGCAGGATTGATCTCGGCCTTTTGCAGGACGACAAGCCGGTACCCGGCGACTGGGTGCTCGTCCACGTCGGCTTCGCCATGAGCAAGATCAGCGAACAGGATGCCGCCGACCAGATGAACACTCTTCGTATGCTCGGCGAAATCGACGGCGCGATGCAGGAAGTCAAAGGCTACGGCTTGGAGGACATGAATTGACGCCCGCCCGCGTCCAGCCAATGAAAGCCCAGCCCGTGCGTGAGGAATCGGCATGAGATTCGTAGATGAGTTCCGCGAACCTGAACTGATTTCAAAAACGGCCGACGAAATTCGCCGCCTCGCCGGCACCGAACGCCACTACCGCATGATGGAGGTCTGCGGCGGACATACCCACGCCATCTACCGCTTCGGCCTGAAAGATATCCTTCCGGAAAACATCGAACTGATCCACGGCCCCGGCTGCCCCGTCTGCGTTCTTCCCATGGGGAGAATTGACGATGGCCTCGCCATCGCGCACGAACCCGATGTCATCTTCGCCGCATTTGGCGACATGATGCGCGTTCCCGGCACGCAAGGCAGTCCGCTCGAGCACAAAGCCCGCGGCATGGACGTTCGCATCGTCTACTCGCCCGCCGACGCTCTCAAACTCGCCCGCCTCAATCCCGAAAAGCACGTAATGTTTTTCGCCATCGGCTTCGAAACCACCGCGCCCTCCACCGCGCTCACCATCATGCGCGCCCGCTCCGAAGGCATCCACAACTTTTCTGTCTTCTGCAACCACGTCACCATCATCCCCGCCATTCGCGCGATTCTCGATTCCCCCGACATGCGTCTCGACGCCTTCATCGGCCCCGGCCACGTCTCCACCGTCATCGGCTGCCGCCCGTATGAATGGATCGCGCACAACGAGCGCAAGCCCATCGTAGTCTCCGGCTTCGAGCCGCTCGACATGCTGCAATCAATAGTCATGCTTCTGCGCCAACTAAACGCGGGCGAGGCCAAAGTCGAAAATCAATACAAGCGCGTAGTTCCCTGGGAGGGCAATCGCGCGGCGCTCAAGGCCATGGCCGAAGTTTTCGAACTGCGTCCCTACTTCGAATGGCGCGGCCTCGGCTTTATCTCGCAATCCGCACTGCGCATCAACGACAAGTACGCCGAATTCGACACGGAGCAGCGCTTCGAAGTCCCCGGCATCCGCGTCACCGACCCCAAAGCCGCGCAATGTGGAGAAGTGTTGAAGGGCGTGCTGAAGCCGCATCAATGTAAACTTTTTGGACGCGAGTGCACGCCGGAGCATCCTATCGGCGCACTCATGGTTTCATCGGAAGGATCATGCGCCGCGTATTACAACTACGAACACCGCAAGGCAGCAATGGTAACTCTGAGTTTAGCGGGCTAATGACCGATGGCCTGACGCTCGATCGCCTGACGCCTCAGCCTCCGATCGCTCCCGCCGCCACGCCCGCCGACGCCGCTCCCACGCGCTTCCGCGACCCGCAAATCGAAATGGCCCATGGAGCTGGAGGCAAAGCCAGCCGCAAATTAGTCGAAGGCCTCTTCGCACCCTTGCTCTACGGTGCCGCTCCCGGTCCCCTCGGCGACGCCGCCCACGTCGATATCAACGGAACTACGGTCGCCATCACTACTGACAGCTTCGTAGTCAAGCCGCTGACTTTTCCCGGAGGCTCCATCGGCGAACTCGCCATAAACGGCACAGTGAACGATCTCGCGGTCTCCGGCGCGAAAGCCGAAGCTCTCGTAGTCACCTTCGTACTCGAGGCCGGACTGCCTACGCAAGTCCTCGAAGCCGAAGTTCGCGCCATGGCAAAAGCCGCGCGCAACGCCGGCGTGCGTATAGCTGCCGGCGATACAAAAGTAGTCGAGCACGGCAAAGCCGACCAGATGTATATCAGCACAACCGGCATCGGCCGCCTGCTTCCCGGTGTCACCATCGATCCGCTCTCGGTCCGCGTCGGCGATCGAATTCTGCTGTCCGGCCCCATCGGCGATCACGGCATCACCATCCTGCTCGCGCGTGGCGAACTCGATCTCGAAGCCGATCTCCGTTCCGACACGCGTTCTGTGCTCCCGTTGGTCGAGGCTCTAATTCGCGCCGCCGGCCCCGGCATCCGCTGGATGCGCGATCCAACCCGTGGCGGCGCTGCCACCTCTTTGAATGAATTAGCCCGCGATTGCGGTCTCGGCATGGTCCTCTTCGAAGATCAAATTCCGGTGCGCGACACCGTGCGCGGCGCATGTGAGTTGCTCGGCCTCGATCCGCTTCACATAGCGAACGAAGGCCAGTTCCTCGCCGTCGTCTCTCCCGAATATGCCGACGCCGCAATCAACGCTCTGAGCCTTGCGCCCGGCGGCAACGAAGCGCAAGTGATCGGCGAAGTACGCGAACAGCCCGCCGGAACCGTGCTCGTGACAACCCTCTACGGGGGCAGCCGAATCGTAGATATGCTGGTTGGCGACCCACTCCCGCGCATCTGCTAGACGAAACGGGATCCGTATCGACCTGTAGCTTTCAGGCTGGCGCCGCATCGATAGACATAGACAAAGATGAAAACGAATTTCCCCGTGACCGACAACGCAGCCACCACGAACCAACTCGCCACTCACGTCGAAGCCCGTCTCCTCGCACGCAACCAACTCTTCGAAACCTTCTTCGCCCGCGAAGCCCCGCGCCTGGCCGAAGCCTGCCGCGAAATGTCCGAACGCTTTCTCCGCGGAGGCCGCCTGCTCGCCTTCGGCCGCGGGCCCTACGCCACCGACGCGCAGCACGTCTCGGTAGAATTCGTTCACCCCGTGATAGTCGGCAAACGCGCTCTACCCGCGCTCGATCTCTCGGTCCTATTCCGGCCATGGCTCGAAGCTATACTCCATCCCGAAGACATCGTCATGGGATTCGGCCCACCCGAAGGCGATTCGGAAGTCTGGGCCGCACTCCAGCACGCCCATCAGAAAGGCGCGATGACGTTCGCCCTACCCGGCGTCGAAGGCTCTTACGCAGTTGAAGCGGCCAGCGAAGATCCCTTCATGCACCAGGAGATGATCGAGATCCTTTATCACACCCTCTGGGAAACGGTACACGTATTCTTCGAGCATCGCGAGTTAGGCCACGAAGTCGGCGCTTCCGGATTTCTCTACCCATTTCTGGGAACAGAAAAACAAGGAACCGGCAATCTGGTTGCCGAAGTCGCGTCGTCCATTCTGATGAAGGCCCATGACGACACCAAACTCCGCGAGCAGGTAGCCCGCGAAGAAGCCGGTCAGATCGCCAGCACCGCCCTAGCAATTCACGAGCGTGTCCGCCAAGGCGGCAAACTGATCCTCTTCGGCAACGGAGGCTCCGCCACCGACGCCAACGATTTCGCCATCGACTGCGTGCTCCCGCCGCACGGTTATCAATCCATCCCGGCAGTTTCGCTTTCGCTCGAGCCAGCGAACATCACCGCAGTCGCCAACGATATCGGCACCGACGCAATTTTTCTTCGCCAGTTGATCGCGCAAGCCCGCCCTGAAGATATAGCGATCGCCATTTCCACCAGCGGCGGCTCGCGCAACATCATCATGGCGCTCGAAGAAGCGCGCAAGCGCAACATGCTGACCGTAGCGCTGCTCGGCTACGACGGCGGAGAAATCAAGCGCAAGCACCTCGCCGACTTTCCCGTGGTTGTGAATTGCGATTACATCCCCCGCATTCAGGAAGTGCAGGCCAGCATCTATCACGTGATACGCGAATCGTTGCAGATGTTGCATCAGAGTGCCCTGCACCAGAACGCGCAAAATCAGGGGGTCCACACTCGTGGCCAAGCTTGAACTCTTCGGCGCCGCGCGCTGCCCCCACACTGGCGAAATGCGCGATTGGCTGGAGTGGAAGCGCAGCGACTTCGTCGAGTACGATGTAGAAGCCGACCCTGCAGCCCGCCAGCGCATGCGCGAAATCGCCGGAGGCCAGCGCACCGTCCCCATCCTCGTCGAAGAAGGCAAAGTAATTCAAATAGGATGGCAAGGCCATGGCTGCCTGGTGGACGAGTAGAAGTCGTGGCGAGAATCCGGAAGGGCAGCTTCTAGAGCGTGTGGGAAAATCACGCTTGCGCGCGCAAGCGTGCATGTGGGGAATTCACAAATGCGTGCGCAACCGTGGAAGAGCGGCGCTTCAGCGCCGCGTAAAGCGCCAATCTAATTGGGCTTCAGCCCCGGTGGTCGTATTTTCCGCTCATCGCAACTTTTCCGGACCAATGCTCGAATCGCATCCGAACAAAAACCAATGACCACCGCACGTTCCATCCGAGTCCGAGGCGTAGTCCAGGGCGTAGGCTTTCGCCCATTCGTCTACCGCCTCGCTTGCGCCAATACTCTAAACGGATGGGTCCTAAACGCCGAAGAAGGAGTTGAAATTCATCTCGAAGGCGCCGAGGCCAGTCTCGAAGCTTTCATCCGGGACCTGAAAGCTCAACCCCCGCCCGCAGCCACCATCTCGGAAATCGACGTTCAGCCGGCCCAACCCACCGGCCTGAATAAATTCACCATTCGCGAAAGCGAGCGAAAAAATCGCCCCACAGTTCGCATCTCTCCCGACCTGCCAATCTGCAACGATTGCCTAACCGAACTCTTCGACCCGAAAAATCCCCGTTATCTATACCCGTATATCAACTGCACCAACTGCGGACCGCGCTACAGCGTCGTGCTCGCCCTGCCCTATGACCGCCCCAACACCACCATGAAATCGTGGCCGCTCGACGCCTATTGCGCCCAGGAATATTCCGATCCTACCAACCGTCGTTTTCACGCGCAGCCAGTAGCCTGCCCCGCGTGCGGTCCGAATTTTTATCTTCACCCGCGGGCAGACGAAGAAGTTAAAAATGACGACAGCATCCGCCGCGCAGCCCAACTCCTCACCGCAGGCAAGATTCTCGCAATAAAAGGCCTTGGCGGATATCACCTCGCCTGCGATGCCCGTGATCCCTCGTCAGTAGCGGCGATGCGCGATCGCAAATATCGCAAAGAAAAACCCTTCGCGCTGATGGCAAAAGATATCGTCACGGCCCGAACTCTGGTCGAGCTTTCTCCCGATGCCGAAGCCCTGCTAACCTCAACAGCCCGTCCCATAGTCCTCGCGCCGGCAAAAGTAGATCTGCCCGAAGTCGCCCCCGAAAATACCGAACTAGGTGTGATGCTTCCCTACACGCCATTGCACCACCTGCTATTCGCGAACGGCGCGCCCGAGGTTCTCGTGATGACCAGCGCCAATCGTTCCAGCGAGCCCATAGCTTACGAAGACGAAGATGCCCTCGACCGCCTAGCCGAAATCGCAGACTCATTCCTAATCGGTCAGCGCCCCATCGCCCGCCGCATCGACGATTCCGTAGCCCGTGCCGGAGCTTTCGGCCCGGTAATCCTGCGCCGCGCCCGCGGATACGCTCCCGGCGCGGTAGCATCGCTGCCCACCACTCGACCCATCCTGGCTCTGGGCGCCGATCTGAAAAATTCCATCACCCTAGTCGTCGACGGACAGGCCTTCGTCAGCCAGTACATCGGCGACCTCGATCACTACCAATCCCTCCGCGCATTTCATGAAACCATCAACGACTTGCTCTCCATGTACGAGGTTAATCGCGACGAACTCCTGCTCGTCCACGATCTTCATCCCGAATATTTCTCCACCGCTCATGCCGCCTCGCTAGCCATTCCGGAAACTCACGCGATCCAGCATCATCGCGCCCACGTAGCATCCGTGCTCGCCGAGCGCGCTGAGTGGACCAAGCAAGTATTCGCCGTCAGCTTCGACGGCACCGGTTACGGCGACGACGGCACCATCTGGGGAGGTGAGATTTTCGCCGGCAGCATGCAACAGGGATTCACACGTATAGCTCACCTTCGCCAGGCGGCGCTAGCCGGCGGCGACGCAGCCACTCACTCTCCCGTACAAGCCGCAGCAGGTTTCCTTGCTCAGCTGAATGCCCTGCCAGACGTGCTTTCTGAGCCCTTCAATTTTCCCGATCGCTACCGTGGCGCGATGGAGTTAGTCCGCAAAAACATCCGCACCTTTCCCACAACATCCGTCGGCCGCCTCTTCGACGCCGCCGCAGCCCTTCTAGGTTTCACGCGCGACGTCACCTTTGAAGGCCAGGCCGCTATCTGGCTCGAGCAACTGGCCCGCACCGCGCGCTCCGCCGAGCCTTATCCATTTCCGTTCATCGACAACGAATTAGATTTTCGTCCATTACTGCAAGCCGTAGCGCAAGATCGCGTCCGAAGCCGCGAGGCCGCCGAGATTGCCGGAGCCTTCCAAAGAGGAATAGCTCAAGGCTTAACCGACGCTCTGATCGCAATCTCCTCCGCCAACAAATCAGACACAGTTGTCCTCTCCGGCGGAGTGTTCCAGAACGAGCTACTATTAGAAGACATGAAATCCCTGCTCACGAACGCATCCCTGCAAGTCTGGACAAACCACGCAGTCCCGCCCAACGACGGCGGAATCAGCCTGGGACAAGCCGCCCTCGCGGCACTCAGCCGTTTCGATGGCCATCCCAGCCGCGGAGCGGCGCAAGAATGCAGCCCACGGCGCGAGCCGTGGGTAACGGAAAGTGCAGAATAAAGCCCCGAAGGGGCGAAAGAAAATCTATCAACCCATGCATGAACTCTCCATCGCGATGAGCATCGTCGAATTAGCCGAAGAAGAAGCCAGCCGCCGCGGCGTTCAAATAGAAGCCGTCCACCTAAAGCTCGGAGCTTTAGCCGGCGTGGTCAAAGACGCCCTGCTTTCCTGCTACGAAATGGCGTGCGACGAAACCCCGCTGCAGGGCTCTCGCCTGATCATCGAAGAACTGCCCGTAATCATCTTCTGCACAACGTGCCAGGCCCAGCATCCTCTCAACTCGATACAATTATTCTGTTGCCCGAAGTGTGGCACTCCGTCCGATCTGATCGTGCAAGGCAAAGAACTCGAAGTAGTTGCACTGGAGATAAAAGAATGCGCCCCGAACCCCGCCTGATCGAAGTTCGCAAAAACGTTCTCAAGCAGAACGACATAGTGGCCCGCACTCTTCGCGACAGCTTTCACGCCGCCGGCGTCTTCGTCGTGAGTCTCGTCTCCAGCCCCGGCTCCGGCAAAACCGCGTTCCTCGAAAAAACTCTCACCCTGCTTCGGCCCAACTATCGCGTAGCCGCTCTAGTCGGCGATCTCGCCACTGAGAACGATGCGCTCCGCCTGGCCCGGAGCCATGCTCCAGTCAAGCAAATCACCACCGGCACTCTCTGTCATCTCGAAGCCGCTATGGTGCAAAACGCCATCCAAGAAGAACATTGGGATCTCAACCAACTCGATTTTCTCTTCATCGAAAACGTCGGCAACCTGGTCTGCCCTTCTTCTTACGACTTAGGCGAAGACCTACGTCTGGTATTGATTTCGGTAACCGAAGGCGAGGACAAGCCGCTGAAGTATCCCACAATTTTCAACAGCGCCGACGTAGCAGTAGTCACAAAAATGGATTTGGCAGCAGCCGTCGAATTCGATTCGCAAACCGCGCACAAAAACATTCAGGCCGTGCGCCCAGGAATGCAAGTCTTCAAGCTCTCCGCAAAAACCGGCGAGGGCATGCAAAACTTTCTGAATTTCCTATCAAAGCGCCTCCAAGAACTGCGCCCCACACCAGTAACCTAACCAGAGGGCTTCGAATCGCATACCAACTCCACTTCCCGCCCCAAAAAAAAGAGGCTGCCCCATCTTTCGCGTCTTTTGCGAAAGGTGGGAATCTCAGACGCCTGCGGCGCTCGCCTTCGATTTACCGCATTTCCACCAAGAAAAGTGGGGGCTGGTGTGCAGCGAACAACTACGTCAGCTAAAACTTTCTCGCATGAGCCAATTCGCGGCGCACCTGCGCGATGGATAAAGAACCAGGGTTAAATGTGCGGGACAGCCGCCTCGGCTATCCAGCCAAGCGCAGCAAGGCGGGTTTCTATTTCGGCTCTGTAAAAAATCTCAACTCTGAAAAACTAAACTCGGCACAACCTAATTCAAAGGCGCGCCAGACGGGTCCGTGAGCGCCACCAACTTCCCCACCGGATACTCTTCCTTCGTAAGCGGAACATCAGGCTCCGAGTTCAGAATCGTCACCACCGCGCCACTCAACACTCCGCGCAACAGCAGCCGATCCGCCTCCACGCCCACCACTCGATATTTCTCATCGAAAACTGACATGGCAGCAGTCTTTTCCACCTGCGAATTAGATGCCAGCATAGCTCCCTCCGATACCTAAGTAACTAACCCTAATCCGCACGAAAAGTTCCAAACAGATAGAGGTCCGCAATCCCGAAACTCGGCGCACTCCCGCCGACTGACGGACCCTCTAAACAGACGATGCGCGCAAGCCAGAAACCGGCCGCCCGCCATGAACCCACGAAGAAAACTACTGCCCCGCCACCATCACCTTCCCACACTCCAGGCAAACCAAATTCGCCCGCGGCGTGATCAACCCGCACGCCGGACACATTCTCTGCAACGCATATCCCTTCATCTGCGGCTTCACCTGCCGCATCCGGTAAGCCGCCACCACGGCAAACACCACTGCCACCACCCCCACATAAATCCAGATTGCGCCCATCGCCAGTCCTCGACTCTCGACCCATCATCCGCCGAATCCCGTCCCAGCGATGTTCACAATTGCTCTAAATGCCCGCGCGAGCGAGCGATCCGCAAGAATCCCGCGAACTTCATGCCACAGATCTCCCGCCACCAGGGATACCCGTTTCCATCGCAGTTTGCCGGAAGTGGAAATTGCAACGAAGCAACGAAAGGTCCCCCCGACCCCGGGAAGCCGGAAGCCCAAAGCCCGAAGCCGGAAACCGGAAGCCCGACTACCCCAGCCACTCCCAAGCCTCCCGATACCCCTCCCACTGCGCATTCCTCCCCTTCAAATCCGGAAACAACCGCAAACTCTTAACCCCGGCAATCGCCGCCACAGGCAGCAAATACCAAAACTCTTTCTCTCCAGCAATCACATGCGCCGCCAAAACATCAATGTCCTCAGCCGTATAAGTCTTCTTCCTTCCACCCCGACTCGAATAAACCGGCTGCACATCATATCCCCCGCGATACAGCCGCCCCGTCCCCTTCACCTGCACCCGCAACAACCGCCCCGCCGGACGCGCCCACACTATAAAGTCACACTTCTCGCTATCTCCCCAAGGCACCGCCAGCCCAAATCCCATCCGCTGCGCCCGCACCAGAAACGCCGCCTGCGAAAACTCCCCCAACCGCTTAGGATTCCCACAAGCCCGCTCCCACCACGAAGCATCCGCATCCGCCTCGGAACCAGAATCCGCCGAAGCAAATATCCAAGGCAAATACCCCGGCACAGCCAAGTCCGAATCCCCGTCCAAATCCGAATCCGAATCCATCCCCAACCAATCGCTAGACATCCATCCCTCCCAAATTCATGAACCCACACTACCCAGAATAGCCGCTCCCATTTCAGGAAGATGTGACATCTGAACATCCCCCCTGTGGAAATCCCCATCTCTGAGCCGTCGCCCGCAAGAAGCAGCACCCCAGCCCGCCACTTTTGAAGTTGATCCAGCCCCGAGCCCCTAATCCCTAACCCCTAACCCCTAGCCTCCAACCCCTGCCTACAGTCTTCTCCCACCCCAAAAATACAGAATGTACCCCATCGAACACTCCCCAAAACCTCTGGCACCATTAACATCACAAGAGAAAGGCCCTCCCCCAATGAAACAAATCGCCAAACTCTGGCCCTACGTCCTAGTAGCCATCTCCCTAACCGGATTCCTCTACCAATTCCTGCTAGCCCGCCCCTAATCCCGCGTGTACCATTGCAAGTGTGGAGCAGACGCTCCCATCCGCTGCCCTTGACGTTGATTTTGACTTCGACCGCACCACAAAGAAATGGGATGCCCCATTTCTAGCGTACTCTGCGAGAAGTGGGAACCACAGAAGCCAGCAGCAAAGGCCGTTGAAGTTGACGTTGCTGTTGAAGTGGCAAGCAGGAACAAACACTCCGGCCCGCAGCCGTCAAAGTTGTGTTTGAAGTTGACTCCCCATCCCAAGAAACCCCGAGGCTGCCCCATCCTTGCGCGTTCTGTGCGCAAAGCCCGCCCTCAGCTCGCCGAAGGGGCACAAGCCGTGGGGAACCAGAAAAAGCCGAGTCCCGGGACGCCCCCCCGTCCCTTCTTCGTGCGACCCAATCCAATCGAGCATAGTTGAGCGACTTGACGCTTAATCGCGCAAGGATAAAGCTATCGCAGATGACTTTTCTAGCCGAACCAGGTGATTTCAGATGGCAAGTAAGTTACAAATGTCTCGACGTGCAAGCCTCAATGCCCTCGTAGAAGACATGCTTTCCGAACTAGAAAGCGAGTTTCTACAAGGAGAGGGTGGCGACACCGGGTCGTGCTCCGGATGGGAGAGCGATCCGCAGAGCTTCTCGATCACGCTTGCGAAGTTTTATTATCGCACCGACTTTCCCAATCCCAGGAGCCCGAATCCTTCGGTCGTCTCCGTAACCGGGGCATGGGATCCAAAGGTAGCCTTTTGGGTGACGTTCGATAACGGCGACGTCGTTGGCGTTTCGATGAAATTGGTACCAACACAGCACATCGCTGTAGCAGGTCCGCGGGTGGGGAATCTCTGCCCGTTCAATCTTCGCTGTCGCTACACATACAGTTGCAGCGCTTCCGGCTCAATCTCGTTCACCAAAATAAGCTGCGGATAGCCCAGAGCTTTGACTTCCCATCCCCAAAAACCCCGGAGCCTCTCGACCATCTGCTGTTTTGTCATTCCGACCGGAGCAGGAGCGCCAGCGACGGCGGAGTGGAGGAACCTGCTGTTCGCTCGCACAAGAGTGGCCCGCGTGGAGCGGACACTCCTGTCCGTTGCCTCTAACGTTGATTTTTAATTCGCCGACACCCACTAAAATGGGTACCCCATTTCTCGCGTCCTTTGCGAGAACTGGGAACCACGAACGCCCGCAGCGCCGCGCTTGAAGTTGATGTTGACGCCGCAAGTGCGGAGCGGACACTCTTGTACGTTCCTTTGCGTTGATGGCTACAGTCCACTTAGGTGCCATTGACCCCAATCTGTTACAAGAGCAGCATGATGGGCGTTGATTCAAGGATTTTCGAATTGCGAGGTAGATAGCAGTGAAAGAAATAATGCTGAGCAGCCTGCTGGCGACGATACTGTTCGCTGTTACAAGCCCCGCCCAAACATTAGTCGTAGCTTCTCCCGCTGAACCGGGGATGTATGTCGAGGTATCTGGCGGCCTGACCAAGGTCATCGGGCAAATTGTCGAATTTAAGCGCAGCGGCAGTCTCTTTGTGTCCGATATCACAGTAGGCATCAAAACGAAAAAAGAAAATATCCAACTATTGGGGGCGCACGCGCAAAACGTGGTTTCCGCGCAGCCGGTCTTTTACTTTGTGCCCGCCAAACAGGAAGCTGAAGTGGGAGTAAACGGGGGCGATCTGATTCTGATTAGCCTTGAGGAGAAACCCAAGCGCAGGCAGTTTGAAATCGCGGCTCGAGGCGCATGGCGAAGCAGTGCGGGCATTTCTCTTACGCACCAGATCCAGTTACTCCGGGAAGAAGTGAATCCCGGTGTGTACCGGATCATGCCTGCAACGGAGTTAGGCCAGGGCGAATACGCCTTGTATCTGGTCCGCGGCGAAGAATTGGCCGCCTTCGTTTACGATTTCGGGGTACAACCAATGCACCTGCCCAGCCCCGCAGCAACGAATCTCCCGTCCTCGCGACCACCCGACATTCGCGCCTCCGTCGATGCGCCCAAGGCTGTCAGCGCATCGCCAGATTCAGAATCCCCGACCCAAGCCTCCATCGGCATATTCTTTGAAGGCAATCCCGATGTTCGGCATGATGGAGTCGCGATCGCGGCAGTGACGGCAGACGGACCTGCTGATCGCGCTGGTATCAAGGCAGGAGATGTAATTCTTGCGATTAATGATCGCTATCTGTTCACGATTGGAGAGCTCACACATCAAGTCAGCCATCTTCAGACGGGAGCTAAGATTTCGATTCGCTACCGCAGGCACGCGACAATCTCCGAGGCCTCGGTAACGGTTGGGACGATCCAGTAATCGCTCAAATGGAAACTGAATGAGTATCACATGTTCTGGGTGCCCCATTTCTCGCGTCTTTTGCGAGAAGTGGGGCTTCTGATTTCCATCCTCCAAGAAACGCCGAGGCTGCCCCATCCTTGCGCGTTCTTTGCGCAAGGGTGGGAAACTGGGAAGCCTGCAGCGCGTGCCTTTGACCTTGATGTTGGTCTTGCCTTTGACCTTGATGTTGGTCTTGCCTTTGACCTTGATGTTGGTCTTGCCTTTGACCTTGATGTTGGTCTTGCCTTTGACTCTGACCTCTGGAAGCGGAAGAAACCGGGAAGGGCACGACCTTCAGTCGTGCCGAAAGCCACCCCACGCGTGGAAGAGCGGCGCTTCAGCGCCGCGATAAGCCGGGAAAAAAGAAGAACCAGCCCCGGAGGGGCGGCAGACAATAGCCCAGGACGTAAGTCCTGGGTAAGCTCAGAAAAAAAGGACCAAGTCCCGGAGGGACGGCACCGGGAGGGGCGCGCGAGCTATCCGCTCCTTGGTTTTAGATTGCTATTCAGTTACACTTCTTGCTCCCCACGGAAACTACAGGAGCGTGCAATGGCCGATCAGGGTTTTCCTCTGCCTGGTTCTTCCTATAGAGAATTGATAAAGATCATCCAAGCGTACGGCAAGGTGCCAGAAAACGCTGTGCCGGCTGACGTAGGCAGAGTGATAAGCATCAACGAAACAATCGTCAGCTCCAACAACGGCTTCCTCAAGGCGGTTAGCATCATTCAGGGTGGAAAAAAGAAAACGATGACGTCCGCCGGCAAGGCTTTGGCTGCCGCTTACGAATACGACAAACAACAGGAAATCGCCGCACTTTGGAGATCTATCATCGACGCGACTGACTTTCTCCAGAAGGTAGTCGCCGCCGTTCGCATCCGCAAAAGCATGGATGAAACCAGCCTGGAGGCTCACGTAGCCTATTCAGCGGGCCAGCCGAAGACCCCCAGAGTGCTCACCGGCGCTGGCACGGTCGTCGAAATTCTCAAAACGGCGGGGCTGCTAAAAAAAGAAGGGGGCAGCCTTGTTGCAATGACTCCAGAGAGCCCCCAATCGGGAGAGATAGTCGAGCAGCGCCTCGTGCTGGGCGACACCATGAGACCGCACGCCGACCTTTCGCCGTCGAACCTGCTCTTTCCTCCCATCAACCGTTCGGCGAGCGGAGCACAACTTAACATCGAAGTGCGGATTCAATGCACGCCCCAGGATCTTGATGGCCTTGGGAAAAAATTGAGGAGAGTCCTAGAAGAGTTTAATCAGCCCGAGCCGGAAGAAACGGTGGCGCCTGCCGTGCCCGACACCCGGATAGAGGAATCCAACTAGGACTCTTCGATGCCGATCGCATCCCCAACAACCGCGGAGCAGGTGATCGCCGCAGTAGAGGCCGTCGTCGCGAACGGCGGGAAAGGTACCGGAGACTTGGTCACCGCCTTTCTGGACACAGCACTTCCTCGTGCGACTGCCGCCCTCGACATGGGAGTGGAGCTAGGGCTCCTGGTAAGAAATAAGGATGTATACGAATGCGTGAGCCCGCTGTGCCGATACACGCTTAACCCAGAGCAAAAGGCTGCTGTCCTACGCGTAGTCCTTGAAGCCTACCCTCCCTTCAACAAGTTCCGCGAAAGGCTCGTTGCAACTGCTGACGTCTCCGTCGCTGCGCAACAGACAAAGGCCCTCTTCACTCTAACCGCTCATCGCGACGAAATCAGAGACACGCTAGTGAGCTTGGGGACGTACAGCCGAGCGATTGTCACCGAAGGGGCTGGCAATTATCAACTCGAAGTTGGCTCCCTCGCCAACCACCTCCAAGTGCTCTCAGAGGCATGCACGGAGATGGTTGCTTCGGAAGCTAGGGTGCGGACCCAGCTCGGTCCAGGCGCAGAGCATCTCCTAGCAGCACAACGCGACAACATAGTCGTCCCGCTGGCGGATGCATTAATCAGAGCTAACAATCGAGATGGCTCTGGTGCCGTCCAGCAGGCAGGCAACGCGGTGGAAGCCCACATTGACTCGATGGCCGTGAGAATGGGGATTCCCCTCGCGGGCGCGACCGGCATTATGCGAAAGCTGCAGAGGTTTGAAACCCCACCTAGACATCTGCCCGCAAAATTAGTCCATGTCGGAAGCTACCTTGGTTCTGTTCGCAACGCTGCAGACCATGGGGGCGACCCCGACATCGGGGGCAATCGCTGGCGTATTCGCGATGCAACAGGCTTGGAATATGTGTACGTTGCTTGTTCATTTATCTCTGCGACCATTGCTATCGAGCGCGGCGACCCCGCGGAAATCTGAGGGTGTGCATTGGGAAAGCTTCAAATTGTGGTAATATCTCCACGCTGTTTCCGCCCGTGCCGCACCCACCCAAGTATGAATATTAGTGACGATTGGTACCGAGTGTTGGGCGACTGGAAGAAGCGGATATCCGCCTATCAGACCTCACAGTACGAGAAAGCGGTCGCCCTCGAGAGACGGCACTACGCCCTAGGCGTTCCGGCCACCATATTCGCGGCCATTGCGGGAACGACAGTATTTGCAAACCTGAACAAAGACTTTAGCAACGAAGCGCGTATAACAGTCGCTGTCTTTAGTGTTCTAACGGCAGCACTCACGGCGACCCAAACGTTCATGAATTGCGCCAAGAGAGCTGAAACATACCGCTCAGTCGCAAGTCAGCTAGGTAATATACGACGCGAAATCGACATTCTAGAAACTCAGGTACCGCCATCGCGAGAAGGACTGACAGCAGCGCTGCGTCAACTGAATACACTCATCGCCAAGGTGTCGGACGATGCTCCACTGATCGAGGCCCCAGAGGGAGAAGGGGGAATCCGCGTATGCCTCGACGCTGAGTGGTAGATTACCTAACCCCCACCTGCCCCCACAAAAACCCCCACAAATCCGTCCCCTCCTCAATCCTTTTCGAAACCCCAGTCCCCACCCCATGCCCGGCCCCAGCCTCCACCCTCAACAAAACCTCCCCCTTCCCCACACTCTGCATCAAAGCCGCCATCTTCCGCGCATGCATCGGATCAACCCGCGAATCCGAATCCCCCGTCATAAACAACACCGCAGGATACTCCACCCCCGCCTTCACATGGTGATACGGAGAGTAAGCATAAAGCCACTTAAACTGCTCCGGACTCTCCGCCGTCCCAAACTCCGGAATCCACAACCGCGCAATCTGAAAATTCTGGTAGCGCAACATATCAAGCAGCGGAACGCGGCACACCACCGCCCGAAACAGCTCCGGACGCTGCGTGATCATCGCCCCCATCAGCAGCCCGCCATTCGACGCGCCCTCAGCCGCCAGATGCTCGCGATCCGTATATTTCTCCGCCATCAAATACTCCGCCGCCGCCGCGAAGTCGTCAAAAACGTTCTGCTTCTTCTCCAGCATCCCCGCCCGGTGCCACTCCTCGCCAAACTCCGCGCCGCCCCGCAAATTCGCCACCGCATAAATCCCGCCGCGCTCCAGCCATATGAAATTCTCAGCATCGAAAGACGGAGTAAGGGACACACTAAACCCTCCATACCCGGTCAGCAGCGTGGGATTGTGCCCATCTTTTTTCAGCCCCTTCTTATGCACCAGAAACATCGGCACCCGCGTCCCATCCTTCGAGTGATACCACTCCTGCTCCACCTCATAGGCCGAGGCATCGATGGCAGGCGCATCCACCTTGGCCCACGGCACAACCTCACGCTTCTCTACGCTGTAGCGATAAATTGCCGGCGCGACGGTAAACGATTCGAACCCATAAAAGATTTCATCGTGATCAAACTTCCCGCCCGACCCAAACACTGTTCCAATCGCCGGCAACTCCAGATTGCCCGCCAACGTGCCGTCAACGCTGAACACCTTCAATTGCGACGAAGCATTCTGTTCATACTGCGCAAAAATCTTTCCGCCATAAATCGGAGCATCCTTCAACACCCCGCCCGTCTGCGGAATGATTTCCTTCCAGTCGTCGCGGTCGTACTCCCCGGCCTCCGTCACAAACATGCGAAAGCGCGGCGCGTCCTCATTCGTCAGGATGTAAACCCTCCCGTTATAAACCGACGCGCTATAAAGAAAATTCTTCCCCGCAGTGATCCGCGTTGGCGGAGTCCCTTTCCTCAAATCCATCAGAAACAACTCACTCTTGGTCCAGCCCTGGTCGACAGTGATCAGCAACATCCGCCCATCGTTGTCGAGGCTCACGCTGGGCCAATCCTCCGCATCGCGCCCCTCGCCAAAAATCTTATCGTCGCGCTCCGGATCAGTCCCCAGTTCGTGATAGAACACGTGCCGGTTATACCGTTCCTGTCCCTCCGGCACATCCCCCTTCTTCGGATACCGCGTGTAATAAAACCCAGAGTTGTTCAGCGACCACGCAAGACTGCAAGCCCGAGTGCGCTCAATCGTATCCGGCAAAAGATTTCCAGTCTTGGTCTCGATCACATGCAGAGTGCTAATCTCCGACCCGCCAGAAGAAGTTCCATAAGCAACATACTTCCCATGCTCCGCCGGCCAGTACCAATCCAGCGCCACAGTCCCATCAGCCGCCAACAGATTTACATCGACTAACGCGCGGTCTTTTCCATCCAAGCCTTCGCGGACATAAAGCACAGGCTGGTTCTGCAAACCATCCCGCCGCGTATAGAAATAATATTTCCCCGCAATCCGCGGCACCCCAATCTCCCCAATGCGAAGCAACTCCGCAAGCCGCGCATGAATAGCATCCCGCCCCGCCACCGGATCAAGCACCGCCCGCGTGTAAGCCATCTCCCCAGCAACCCACTTCCGAGTCTCCACACTAGAAGAATCCTCCAGCCACCGATATTTATCGGCCACCTTACTCCCATAAAAAGTCTCAGTAAGCGCCCGAGCCTCCGCCACAGGAGGACCAACCGCAGGGAGACCAGAAGTAGGACTAGGAACCCCAGGAGCAGAAGCCGAACCCGCAGCCCCACTCTGACCCCAAGCCAAACCCGAAGCCAAAATAAAAACCAAAACTCCCAACCCACTCAAATGAAGCCTCCGACTCAAAACACCCCCACACATAATCACCCCAATCAAAACCAAAAAAAAATTAGCACAACCTTCCCAATCCCAGTACCAGAAAATTGAACGCTGCCCGCCCCGCACATATTTCCAGACCAAGCACCAGAATGCTATGATAAAGAAAGTAAACTCAAAGCGCAGCGCGCGCTCCGCGCGCGCTGCACACCACACTCCTCAGTAGCTCAATGGCAGAGCATCCGGCTGTTAACCGGAGGGTTGTAGGTTCGAGTCCTACCTGAGGAGCCATTTCTTTTCATGGGGTTAGTTGAACCTCTGGGTTTCAATGGGCTCCGACTTTGGGGGATTCTTGGGGGATCCGAAAGCAGTTTCCGCAACATCCAATAACTCCATCGCCTGGCGCAGGGCTCTTTGACCGATGTGTCCGTAGCGCTTCGCGATGCGGATCGCGGTCGAAGCGCTCCATCCCATAATTGTCGCGACGATAGGATAAGGAACCCCTCCCTCCAGCAGCCGGGAGCACGCGGTGTGCCTCAGATCGTGGAATCGACATTGCAGTGGAGGATGTTCGTCCCCGACCGTTTTTGTGGGCGCAGCGTGCCACCGCCGTCACCGCCTTACCGAGGTAAGCGTATATTTTCCTCATGGCCGAAACGCTCCAACAATTAAAGGCTGAACTGGCTTTTCTCGAAAAGCGCATGTCGAAGGTTATCCAGCACCCGGAACTGGAACACACAGTTGTGGATTACGCGAATAAAGTTGCGGAGCTTCGTGAAAAGATCAAGAAACTAGAGGGCAAGCAGTGAAACTGATACTGCGCCGATAGCGGCACCGTCCGCACATTCCTCGGGGTCATAAAACCAATCAGTTTTCCACGAATTCCGTATGCCTGCTAGCCTACGGTCATGCAGAATCCCGTCAAAGAACGCATCGCCAAGTTGCGGGAGGAAATATCACAAATCAGCGAAGCGAACCGTCTGTACATAGGGGGCGGCAAGAGGATGCCCGGCTCACTGGGGGATCACGAGCGTCGGCTTCAGAGATTGCAGGAAATCAAGGAAGAGTTGGCGTCATTTACCAACTGGAAAAAACTTTGAACATGGCGTGACCGCCGAATTGATGTTGTTGGTGCGTTTTGCCTCAGGAGTTGAACAAGCGTCGTATGCAGCCAAGTGCTACAGAACATTCAATAGCGGAGCACCACCAGTTTCCCAAAATGGGAATTTGGAACAATGGTGAGGGATTTAAGTATCTTCCCGGCAGTGACCACCGAGTACCATAGAGGCCGACCAAGGGTCGATGAGTGATATGGCGATTTTGCACCAATTGGGAGTAGGGTGCAAAATCCTGCATCTTGACGGCGACGGCTCCAGCGATGTGAAATGCTGGTGACATCGTTGTGCAGTATCGGCCCGTGTTCCCCTGCGCTCCCCCGCAGTCAGGCTCCAGTTGTCGACCCTAATCATGGAGAGAACGAAATGACGTCTATGTGCTTTACCCTCCCGCTGATCGCAGCCTTGGTGATCACGTCCGCCTTGACCGCTCCTGTCCACGCACAAACCTTCACGACGCTGAGTAATTTCAATGATGCAGACGGGGACAAGCCCGAATTTGGCTCGCTGATTCAGGCCACGAACGGCAACTACTACGGCACCACGTATGACGGCGGAAAGAATGAAGCCGGAGTCGTCTTTGAAGTTGCTCGGACGGGCGAACTGAGCGACGTCTACAGTTTTTGCCCCCAGCCCGGCTGCGTAGACGGCCAGAATCCCTGGTCATCTCTGGTTCTGGGAAGCGACGGAAATCTCTATGGAACAACCTTGGGGGGCGGCGCCTACGGTTGGGGAACGATTTATAAAATAACCATCGGGGGCAAGCTGACGACGCTTTACAGTTTTTGCCCCGCAGGCGGCAGTTGCACGGACGGCGAGGCGCCGGTTGGCTTGGCGCAGGCCAGCAACGGAAATTTGTACGGCACGACTAACGGCGGCGGAGCCGAACATGTCGGCACGGTCTTTGAAATCAGCAAGACGGGCAAGTTTAAGTCCCTCTATAGCTTCTGCTCAAAAACCAACTGTGTGGATGGCTCCCAGCCTTGGTCGGGCCTTATACAAGCCGCTAACGGGAACCTCTACGGGACAACGTACTACGGCGGAGCCAACGGAGCCGGCACAGTGTACGAGATCACGCCGGGAGGTGAATTCAAGACGCTTTATAGCTTCTGCCCTTAGTTCGCCTGCGCCGATGGGGAGCGTCCGTTCGGGGGCGTGATCCAAGCCGATAATGGCAACCTCTACGGAACTGCGTCTTACGGCGGAGTCAACGGGTACGGCACCGCTTTCGAAATCACAGCCACTAACCAACTGAGCGTCCTGCACAGCTTCGACCTTACCGACGGCTTCAGCATCTCTTCGCCGCCCATTCAGGCCAGCGACGGAAACCTCTACGGTACGACGTGGGCTGGCGGGGCGCCAGGATACGGTGGCACGATCTATGAGATCACCTCAGCGGGGGCGTTTAACACACTCTACAACTTCTGCACTACTTCGAGTAATTCGAGCTGTACGGGCGAATATCCGGGCTACACGTTGGCGCAGGCAACGGATGGTACGTTCATTGGTGCGACAACTTACGCTGGCGCCTATAATTACGGGACGGTTTTCAGCTTCTCGAACGGCCTCAGCCCGCTGGTCGAAACCGTGCCCATCGCAGCCAAGCCCGGAGCCCGCGTCATCATCCTCGGCAACAATCTGACCGGATCGACCAGAATCACCTTCAACGGCACTCCCGCAACGTTCACCGTCGAATCCGATACCTACATCACGGCAACCGTTCCCGCAGGCGCGACCACGGGCACAGTCCAAGTCACCACGCCCACCGGAACGCTCAACAGCAATCCGGTATTTCAAGTGCTGCAGTGAACTGTCACGATGACTGACGCTATCAGCGATTACACTCATAACCCGTCAATCGGTGATACGGCGAGCTAAGCCTCTCGCTCATCAGGGGCTCATGTGCGTAGAATGCAAGGACGCACATGGTCAAACGACAGGCGAAATCAAAGCCCACGTGGGCAAATGTCAAGGCAAAGCTCGCGGGGTTTGATCGCACAGCCTTGTTGAGCTTGGTTCAGAACCTCTATGCTGCACATAAAGAAAATCAGGCTTTTCTCCAAGCCCGCTTTGGGTTGGGAGAGGAGGTTCTGGAGCCGTACAAGAAAACAATCGATCAGTGGCTCTGGCCCGACATTTTCCGACAGCAGGAGACTTCTGTAAGTAAAAGCCAAGCAGGCGATCTCCGACTACAAGAAGGCGCTTGGTGACTCCGAAGGCCAGGCTGAGCTAATGGTCTTCTATTGCGAGCGGTCTCAGTATTTCTTGTGGGCCGCTAGTTGCTTCCTCTGGGGCCCTCATCTTGGGAATCAGGCATTTGATCATTTCTTCCTAGTTATCTTTCGGAATCGGTCACCGCTTCCTTTTTGGGAAGCGGATGCACATTTCCTCACAGTTAATTGTTCAACCCTCTTACCGCAACGCTAGAATCACTCCAGAGAAAAGCCCGCGCGCAGGGAACGTCGATGCCAGGGTTTGACCTACCCGAATCGTTTACGTTCCCTGTCCCCCCATCTGCCTTGCAAAACCGAGTTATCAAATTAGGAGTCGCAGATGTCGGCAAGTAAGATGATTCTCTATAATCTGGATCACGCTCTTTCGTGGCCTCTACTACGCATGGAGTTTTCTTTCAAGCCGGGACAGAAAGTGGTTCTGTCTTAAATGACGTGGCATAGCCCCGATGAGGCTTTCCTTCGGCTTTCAGTTTGCCCCAGGTAAATCGTATGATTGCCATGACAGGGGGATGTCTATGGCGCAATGGGACGATCTACGGAATAAGCTGCGGCAGAGTCAAGAGGAAGCGGCAGAGGCTACCAAGCGTTCAAATCAAGAACACGACATTGTAAGACTTCAACAAGGGGGGCTGTGGAGCGAACTGGCGAAGCAATTCTTCGAGGCTGTGACGATAATCAACACTGGGCAAACAGTCTTAAACTTCTCACAGCCCCCAACCAACAGCAACGCTCTGAGAGTTTCTGTGCCGAGGGGGGGCAGCAATCCGCCCGCCGCCAATGTGACCTTTAATGAAAACGGACACGAAGTAATGGTGGCTTACAGTGGAATTCAGGCTCCAGTCCTGAAATACACAATACGGGCAAACAGCAGCAACCGGACAGAATTTAGTAACCGTGGAGGACAAGCAGTAGACCCGAAAGACATAGTGAATGAAACTATTTCTCATCTAGCGTAACAGTTCAGCGTTTGGTAGGCTTCGACACCGCACGTTTCTTGGTGGATGGACGCCAGCGTCTCCTACTACCTGATCCGGGCCGTCTTATTCTTGGCTTTCCGCGTCCAAGGATGGCGCAGGGCAACCTTCCTCCTTCTTAAACCTATTAGCAACGAATTCTGGAAGCGTCTCTTCCAGCTTTCGTGACAGCCAGTCCTGCAGCGCAGATTTGCCATCCTGCGAAAGAGACACAAAGCGAACACCGACCTGTCCCGTTCTCCCCCAGCAGCTTCTCGATTCTGCCACGAATGGTACTTTGTGATCAGGCAGGGTGAATTGAACCTGCACGTCTTCTCCGGGGCCGAGCGGAACGACGGTACTCACGGACAAGCCCCCTTCGCTGATGTTCAAGCTGGAGCAGAGAACTTCCGGCAGGTTTTGTCTCCGGATGATGACGGGAATTGCGATCGGACAGCGGAAATAGCGCCGCCGTTCTCTCAATATGAGTCCATAGGCAGGCTTGAGCGTGCCGCGGATTGATTGCACGGAAAGAGGTCTCTCAAACACAAAACCCGATCCCTTGCGGAATGCCGCTGTGGTTTCCACATCGCTTGCGCTGATGGCAAACCTCACCGCGGTCCGGTTTGATGGGGAGAGACGCACTGCATCCAGAACCGCCGTGGATTGCTCCCCTAACTGGAGATCGACGATAACGGCGTCGAACTTTCGATCATTCAATAGACGAATTGACGTTGGCACCTCCTGACAGACATCCGGCGAAATCGACAATTCCTGTAGAGCTTGGTCAAGCTGCCGAATTGTGACAGGATCGGCGGACACCAAAAGCGCAACCGCGATTGCCATATTGAAGTGCCCTCCTCATAGGCAGGATTTGCTGAGACCCCGACGGCAGTTTGTCTTGCACCGCACTATGACACCCCCCGGTTTACAGACAACGGGTGCTGCTTCGCGGCCCGCAATCTGCCGGTAACTCCATCCAACCTCACAGGACTTGCTGAAGGAATAGCTTCGAAGCTCGTCCCCATGAAGTGTTCCAAGGAATGATATTTGAGCTTCGTCTTCGATCTTTCCGCAATGACCCCGTTGACCCGCCTGTAATTTTCACATCATGCCGGCGGAAATAGGCATGCACGTTCAGAACCGTTTCAACTTCATTAAGAGATCCTGATTGAGCGCGAAAACCGTGTCTCGGATATGCGGGTCGCCGTCGCTTCCACGAGTAAAGAACTTGCTCATAGCAGGAGCAAGAACCAAGCAATGAACGCGGAGGCATGCCGGGGTGATTCATTTTTCCAGCGGCGCCATAGCTGTACGCTACGCGGACCTTATCTTCCGGCCATCATTGATTAACAGACTTTAATGCGGGGAACTGCCAGTACCAAACACCGGTCCAGCCCCGACGGCACGCTTTCGTAACTCTTCCAGCGTTCCTTCGCGGACTAACATCTGTAAAGTTGCAGGAACCGAGGTCGCCTTCGTGGATCAGCAATCATTCCAGCAAGTCAGCAGCAGCAGTCCCGAGCCGATTCCGATAGAGATGCGGCGGATCGAAAGTAGCGAATGGTGGCTGTGGGGATTCGCAGTAGCCGTAATGTTGGTTTTAACCCTGGGGATCGTGTCTTTCACTTTTCCATGGTTTGTCTGGGGGACCAAGACCCAGTATTGGTTCGACTTAAGAGAATGGGTGCGAGGCCTGGCAGCGCTTGTGCTTATGTTCAATGTTTATACGGTCTATCAGCATCTGCAGCTCTTCCGCATTCGACGTCAGCTGGCTGAGCGAGATCAGCTCTTTCAACTCATTAGTGAAAATGCCGTCGATATGATCGCGCTTGTGGATAGAGATGGTCGTCGGCTGTACAGCAGTCCCGCCTATCAGAAGGTCCTAGGGTATTCGTCCGAGGAGTTGAAGAGCACTTCGTCGTTCGAGGAAATTCATCCTAACGATCGTCTGCGCGTGGTAAGAGCGGCGGAGAAAGTCTACCAGAGCGGCAGCGGAGAGCGAATGGAATACAGAATCCGTCATCGCGACGGGTCCTGGCGCACCCTGGAATCGACTGCGAGTCCGGTGCGAAATGCAAGAGGACAGATCGATAAGCTCGTGATCGTGAATCGTGACATCACCGAACGAAAGCGAGCTGAAGAGCTAGTGGTCTACAACGCGTTCCACGACGGACTTACCAACCTGCCCAATCGCGCACTGTTCCTGGACCGGTTGCAACACGCGCTGACCCTATCGAAAAGAAACTCAAACTACAAGTTCGCCGTGTTACTAGTTGATGTCGACGAGTTCAAGGTGGTCAATGATAGCCTGGGACATACGGCCGGAGACGATCTGCTGATCAAGATCGGGCAAAGGCTGGGGGCCTCCGTGCGCAGAAATGATACTGTCACTGGTGCGATAAGCGACACGCCTTACACTCCTGTGAATGACCCTTCCTTGGCCAGGCTCGGCGGCGACGAATTCGCGATTCTTTTGGAGGACATCCAAGACCCCATTGGAGCCGTACGCATTGCGAACCGGGTGCAAAAGGATCTCCAAGCCCCCTTTGCGATTCATCAGGAACAAATCGTAATTTCAGCCAGCATAGGAATCGCTTCGAGCGTTAGCCCCGACACTCAAGCCGAGGATCTGGTGCGCAACGCGGACATCGCCATGTATCGCGCCAAGCGGGCAGGGAAAGGCCGCTGCGAGGTGTTTGACACCGCCATGCACGCCGGTGCAGTGAAGCGATTGAACATGGAAGGCGATCTGCGCAAGGCCCTCGAGCGCGGGGAATTCCGCGTTTACTACCAGCCCATTGTATTGTTGCAAACGGGAAGGATTGTCGGCTTCGAGGCTCTGACGCGATGGCAACGTCCGCAGGGCATTTTGTCTCCCATCGAATTCATTGCGGTTGCGGAAGAAACCGGACTCATCGTTCCAATGAATCGGCTGCTGTTGCGCGAAGCCTGCCAACGTCTGCGACTCTGGCAAGCTGAATTTCCCTGCACCCCGCCTCTCACCATGAGCGTAAACATGACTGCGCAAGAGCTCGCTCAGCCCGGCCTGACCAGCGAGATGCTTAATGCCCTCCGGGAGACAGGGGTTGATCCCGGCTGTTTACGGGTCGAAATTATTGAAACCATCGCCATGGGCGACGCAGAAAAGTCGAGTCCCGTGCTGGCGCAATTGAAGGCGCTTGGGGTGCGTTTGAGCGTCGATGATTTTGGGACCGGGTATTCCTCACTGAGTCGTCTGCGCAAGATTCCAGTGGACACATTGAAAATCGACCGAGCGTTCATTGCCAACGTGGACAGCGACCTCGAAAACCTGGAGGTCGTGCGGGCCATTATTGTGCTCGCCCACAACCTGGGTTTGCAGGTGGTCGCCGAAGGGACAGAAACCGAGCAGGAGGTAGAGCAGCTCAAGCAGCTCAACTGTGAGATGGCGCAAGGATACTTTTTCTCGCGCCCCGCCGACGACCAAGCTATTTTTGAGCTGTTGGCCAAGAACCAGAATGCTCGTGGTGCAGCGGTGGGAGGCTAAGCCAACACTTCCGGGGCACGAAATATCCTGGCAGGCGCAACTTAAGTACCGAATAAATCAGCCGGGCCGTCCCATGTAGATCCAGGTGAATAGATGACTACGTCCCGCAATTGTCCCATCAGCCAACTGAGCACAGGGGCAGTTCGTCAAGAGAGCGGAAGACAATGAAGACGAAGACATGGGACGGTGATTGCCAACATGGGCAAACAGGCAGACCTTGAGTCTGGTCTCGAGAAAAGGGAGTTTCCAAAACCAACGCACATTCTCGCCAGAGAGTTTGTTCATTGGCAGGCGGCTGAGAGCCGTATTGACGACGACTCTTTGCGATCACTTTTTTGAGAGGTAGCACCGGAGGAAAACCAGATACATTCCGTCTCTCAACCTCAGTAGCAATAGGTGCTTAGGACAGCGACAAACCCCTCAATCGGCAACTCATTCCCAAATCGGAACAATCGCATAATTTCATTTCGGAGCACCGCGCAATTGTGAACAAATTCCACCCTATGCAAGGGTTGTAAATTGATTCCAGGGAGTTGGGTTAAAGGAACTCATTGGACCTTATCCTCGCCCGTCCGCTGTTTTCCTCTGAAGGGCGCAGTTTAGGGAGATACTGCGCTAAGTTTTTGTGAAAAGTCGCGGCATGTTAGTCGAAATACGATTCCGACCAGCTCCCGGATGATGAGCTGAAGAATACGAGACTATAAAACATGAAAATACTTCTGGTCGAAGACAGTAAGTTCCAGCGAATAGCAAATGGACGAGCGCTTGTCAAAGCTGGGTACGAAGTGATCTATGCGGTGGACGGAGAGGAGGGTCTCCGCTCCGCTCGCGAGAACATTCCCGATCTTATCCTGCTCGATATGATGTTGCCCAAAGTGTCAGGAGTCGATGTTCTTCGGGCTCTTAAGAGCGACGTTCTAGTGAAACACGTCCCCGTCATTGTGTTGAGTGGACTGGGGCAAGCCAACGAAGCCAAGCTCTTAAAAGAGGGTGCGGCGGCTTTTCTTATGAAATCGACGGAATCGTTCGAGGACAATTCATTCTCGCTAATTCAGGCATTGCAAAACCTACTAACCGGCGCAAAGCCTAGAGGCTAGAGAAGAGCTAGAAGTCCGAATCGACCGAGTTCTGACCGGACCCTTGTTTGGAGGGTTTTCGTTTTTTATGGACGGGTCGTTGCTGCCAAACTGCACCGTCGGTTTTTCCGCAGCGCCGCCCCGTGATCTCAGAGTTTGGACCGATTGGAACAACTTGCTAATCTCGGCTTTGTCGTGTCTGAGACCGAGCTTCAATCGTCTGTTCGCCGCGTGCTCAATATGCCGGGAAACTTTGAGGTTTTGATCACATTCGTTGCCCTCGAGCCGATTTAGGTTTTTCTTAGGTTGAATGGTTTTGTAATTGCAACCTCCATTGGGCATCAGCAGTGGAACCGAGACGAAAAAGGATGAGTTACAGCGGTAGTGCGCTCCAACTCATTGTTTTCACCTTTCGTCCAAGTTCTATCCTGGTTACAGCTCTCTATATGTTTCCGAGATGTCTCCGAAACAATTCGGCTACAGTGCCGTCTGCAATTTCGACCAGACTCCTGATTCCCAGCATGGGACAATCCAGCCCCTCGAACACGAAACGCTGTTGTCTCCCCACCGCACCAAAAGGAGGACTTATGTGGATTCTGTCAAAGCAGTGGTCACAAGCCCACTCCGAACTTGAAACTCTAATTCTGGAACGCACAGCAGAACTACAAAGACTCTCCCAGCGTTTGCTTAAAGTGCAAGATGAAGAGCGACGTAAGATAGCCCGCGATTTGCACGACAGCACCGGCCAAACACTGGCTGCGCTAAGAATTAGTATTTCGTCCCTCGAGGCAAACTTCAGAGAAGACCCGGCCACTCTGGCGCTTGTTGCCGATGTCGCGCAACTGGTTGACCAAGCCATCGAAGAAATTCGAACCATGTCGTACCTGCTGCATCCGCCGTTATTGGACGAAGTGGGATTCGCTTGCGCCGCTGAGTGGTATATCGACGGGTTCGCCAAGCGCAGCGGAATTAACATAAAAGCGGACATTGCGAATTCGTGTGGACGGCTGCCGAAGAAAGTGGAGATCGCTCTGTTCCGTGTGTTGCAGGAGAGCTTGACTAACGTACATCGCCATTCAGGAGCTTCGGAGGCGAACATCCGTTTTCAACATGAAGCCGAAGCTGTGACTCTAGAGATACGAGATTTCGGCAAGGGTATACCAGAAGAGCGCTTGCGGCTGCTCCATGGACTAAGTGCAGAAACCGGGGTCGGCTTGGCTGGAATGCACGAGCGATTGCACGAACTGAACGGCAGACTGGAAATAGAATCCGATGGTTGCGGGACAAGCATGCGAGCAACGGTGCCGCTCCATTAGCATTGTCTTTTCCGGTTCGGTTTGGAAGTCTGGGGAAGAGTCTCCAACGGCGAAGATCTTGGCTACTGCATATAACAATTTCTTGTTTTAGTATTGTTTTTTGCCTCCCGGTTCCTTCGCGATGGGTAGGGCAGTAACCAATCACCGTCTTTGGCAAAGGAGGTTTGGAGCAGTGTTGATCGACATGCGTCCCACGACTCAATGAGCCTTGGCGTTTTGTTTTCACGGCATGTCCACTACGGGGGAGGCTGCGCTGGCGATTCACGCATTTAGCGTCGGCGCAGCGCTGCTAGCTGACTGATGGCAGCCAACCGAAGGTTTGGCGTATTTCTCATCGGCCTTTGTCGGAATGGTTTCTGGCGTTCATTGGAAGAAGGTCTTCACTCGTAAGTGAAGCTAAAGTCGTCAAGGTATACCGTGTAAGGCGATTGTTTATTGTTTCCGTCCATCTGATAGTTGACGGTAATTCCATACCAACCCGCCGTTGAACCGGGATTGTAGTATTGGTTGACCGGGGTGGTTACGCCGTTCAAAGTAATTGACTCGTACAACAACTGATTGCTGGAGGTACGCTGCACCTCAATCGTCAAATGGTTCCATGAATTGTTATTCGGGTAGCAAGCTATCCCGGTGGGAACCCAGTGCTGATTTACGTTGTCCCAGATGTCCCATTCATTGCCGCCCGCAATGCGGCACTCGTGACCCCAGATGAAACCGAGGTTGTCGAAGAATTGATTGACGTCGAACTCCAGCGCCTGCGAGAGTTCAAGGTTGGTTCCATAGAAGTACACATCGTAAGTGAAGTTGTGATACGTCGGCACCAGAGTCTGGTTATTGTCGGGCATGCCTTGCGAGGAAAAAGGACCGATCAGGTGGTTGTTGAATAAAGCGTCGTTAAAAACAGCCGTGCCACCGAGGTTGAATTGCGTTGCTTCTCCGCTCATCGAAGGGGAAGCGATTCCCTGACTCATTGAGAAACTGATTCCGTCGCAGGGTGATGGCGAACAGTCTACATAATTTGGCGGTCCCTGCCCGGCTTGTCCCCATCCCCCGGCATGCTGAACGTTTGAGAACGAGTTTCCCGAATTCGTTATCGGAGTGCTTGCGACCGTTATTTGTAAGGATTGCTGCTTGGTGAGTCCCTTGGAATCTGAAACCGAGACGGCAAAACTGAAGCTTCCAGCAGCAGTCGGTGTCCCAGAAATAGATCCGCTCGTACCGCCGAGTTGCACCCCTGCTGGCAGTTGACCAGACGCAATGGAAAAAGCATAAGGTGCCGTTCCGCCATTTACGCTGAGCGTGGCTTTGTAAATCGACCCGAGAGTTGCGGAAGGAAGCGTTGAGGAAATCGCCAGGGTAGGGGTTGAAGTGGTTGCCGAGCCAGGACTGCCATTAGTGGGGACAGAGACTCCCGAACAGGCATTGATTAAGAGTACCCAGAAAAGGATAACAAAAAGAACCGCGCTTTGCGCTGGATCGGGTGAGCGGTAAGACATCTATTTGCCTCTCGAACGGGTTCAAGAGAACGCTCCACGGGAGAGTCCTTGAGTCCACTTTATCGAGCGTCTGAACACCGGACTAGATAACCAATGTTCACAAGAGGGACTGTGACTTACGCGTGCCCGAGTGGCCCACCTCGGCGCTTACCATGCCGGGGCGCAGCAATCCTCGCTTCTTCCCGTTTTGGAACTGCGCTTCCTTTCTGGAAATCCTCACCTTCGTGCGGAGAAGTTTCCGTCTCAACTGAGCGATTTCTAACTAGAATCGGGCTGTGATTAAGGTCAACATATGAAAATTCTGATTGCGGAAGATGACGCCGCACTGGCCAGTTTTGTGCGTCAGGGGTTGCAAGGGGAACACTACACGGTGGATGTGGCCGAGGATGGGGAGCGGGCGCGGGCGATGGGAAGCGAGATCGACTACGATCTGCTGATCCTCGATTTAAGTCTGCCCCGAGTGGATGGAGTGGTGGTGTTGCGCCATCTGCGGCTGCGGAGGCCGACCATGCCGGTGCTTGTACTGAGCCAGCGCAGTCGGGCGGAAGACCGTGTGCAATGTCTGGACACGGGAGCCGACGATTATCTCCCGAAACCATTTTCGTTCAGCGAATTATCCGCGCGCATTCGCGCCCTGCTGCGGCGCAGCCACTTGCCGTCGGAGTCGGTCATCGTCGTGGACGATCTTAAGCTGGATCGCGTGGAACATCGCGCCGAGCGGGCGGGTCGCCGAATTGAACTCACCTCCAAGGAATTTTCGCTTTTGGAATATTTGATGAGGAACGCAGGCCGGCCGGTCTCCCGCGCCATGATCATCGAACATGTGTGGAATCTGACCTTCGATACGACGACCAACGTCGTGGACGTTTACATCAACTATTTGCGGAGAAAGGTGGATGCAGAACATCCCCGCAAACTGATCCACACGGTGCGCGGGGTGGGCTACGAACTGCGGGGCGAAGCCGGAGGACTGGCGTGACGGCAACCGGGCCGGATGCTGGACGATCCGCGGCCTCGCCAGCCGATGATTGTCCGCGGCAGATGGCGAAGCGCAGTCCGCTGGCACAGTTGCTACATGCCTTGAACCAACCGCTCACTGGACTGCAATGCTGCATGGAGGTAGCACTGGCCAGTCCGCGCAGCGACGCACAGTATGTCCAAGGCCTGCGCGAAGGCCTGAAATTAACGGAGCGCATGCGCGCCTTAGTCGGGGCAATCATGGAAGTGGCGGATATGAAGGAAGAAATAAACGAGAAGTTGGAAACGATTGACCTAAAGCCTCTTCTGCGGGATACGGCAGACGATCTCCGCTGCGTGGCCGAGGCGAAGGGCGTTCGCATCGTGCTCCACTTTTCCTCGGCTTTTTCGCTCAGGGTTAGGGCGGGGCGGCGAAGACTGGTCAGTGCAGTATTTCGGCTGCTGGAATCCACTTTGAATCTGGCCGCTCCGGGCAGTGCCATGCGCGTCGAAGCCGCTGCTGCCTCGACCGAGATCTGCATTCATGTTCACTGGTATGCCGGAGAACCGGTACCTGTAGTCTCACGGTCTGAACTAGGTCTGTTGGTCGCGCAAGCAACCTGGGAGCAAACGGGCGGGCAATGGGAACGCACATTGGTAAACGTTCTGGAAACAATCACGATCCGGTTGCCTGACTTCGCCAGCAGCGGGAACTTGTAAGTTTCATTTTCGTTTAGCGCAATCTTCATGAACCGCGCTCGGAGGCACGAGACTCGAAATGTGTGCCATGACAGCGTTACCGATCATCGATGATAACTCGGAGGCGCTAATTGCCAGCTCCAGCAGTGTGTTCGGGGAGCAGGTTCAGCGCCGTCTGACCGGCCGTTGGAGATCTGTGCAACAAGTGCTCAGTGGCGCCGAGGCTTTGGCGAAGCTGGAGGATGGAAAATGGCGTGTTCTGTTTCTCGATCGCCGCCTTCCAGATTTAGACAGTGAAGAACTGAGCGCGATCATTCGGCAGCGGTTTCCAGAAATTCAGTTAGTATTGCTCGACTCGGAGGCCGCATTCCCGGGGCAAGACGTGGGGAAGACCTGGCAGCAAGGCCCGGACTCGCTGATCAAGGGGATGGCCCAGAAAGACCGTTCCTCGGGGAGTGAGGAAGCCACGAAAGAAAATGAGTTTGAGAAGTATAAATGTGAGCCGTTACCCGGCATGATTGGACGTAGCGAAGCGATGCAGAGAGTCTATCGTCTGGCGAAACTGGTTGCTCCGCGGACCTCGACGGTGCTCATAGTAGGGCCGACTGGAAGTGGCAAGGAACTGGTGGCGCGGGCGCTGCACACCTTGAGTCCGCGCGCGAGCAGGGTTTTTGTGGTCGTGAACTGCGCTGCCATTCCAGAAGCTTTGTTTGAGGCGGAACTGTTTGGCCATGCCCGCGGGGCATTCACCGGAGCAGTACAGGCTCGGGTAGGACGCATTCCCTCAGCTCACGGTGGGACGCTGTTTTTGGACGAAGTGAGTGAACTGCCGTTCGGAATGCAGGCCAAGCTGTTGCGGTCTCTAGAACAGAAGGAGGTGCAACGTTTAGGTACCAGCGAGGTGACCCGGGTCGATGTAAGGGTGATTGCCGCCACCAATGTGGATTTGGCTGGGCGCGTCGGGCGGGGAGAATTTCGCGAGGATCTTTTTTATCGTCTCTCTGTCTTTCCCCTAAAACTGCCGCCCCTCACCGAACGGCGGATCGACATCGTTCCCTTGGCAGAGCACTTTCTAGCTTACATAGCAGCCGCGATGAACGGGCCCTGCCCACAATTAAGCACGGAGGCGATCCGCGTTCTGGAAGCGCATCCCTGGAAGGGCAACGTGCGTGAGTTGCAGCACGTGATGGAGCGTGCTTCAATTCTGGTACAAGGTGGAGACGCGATTCTGACCGAGCATCTTTACTTCCCCTTCCAAAACTCACTCTCGCAGTCCGGGAATCGGCCCCTTTTCATATAACGGCCGGAGAAGCTGAGAAGGTTCTTAGCCACAGACCCTCCTTCATGGCAGTCACCGTGCAATGTTCCAAGCGTGACTTCTTTGCTTATGCCCGCACGCTGGCCGTCTGCTGCGTCAAATTTACAGGAGGGCCTTTGCCGCAGTCAGCGCTCGGGAGTGTCCCGAATGCAAGGCGAACAGCGCAACAACGATTTAACTGCTTTCGCTATAGCTTCTTTTATTCCAGCAAAAGCCGTTTCGCATTCCTCACCAAGCCTTCAGTCTGATTCTGGCAGAGTACGAATTCAAGCGTTCACCGATTGCTCCCTTGCTCCCAGCACCGGAATTGCGTGCCGGACCTGTCAGAGGGCTGGATTTTGAGCAAGAATACCGCACCCTCGTACATAGGAGGTCAAGAGAAAGAGCAGCGTGACCGCATCCTGCTCGAAGGGTTGCACCAGGTTCGGTATCTGGCGCGGCGAATTCACGAACGCCTGCCGCAGCAAGTGCCATTTGAAGACCTGCTGCATGAGGGAATCATCGGCCTGATCGATGCGATCAACAAGTTTGATCGCTCCAAGCAAGTGAAGTTTGGTTCCTATGCCAAGTTCCGGATAACGGGCGCCATTCTTGACAGTCTCCGCAAGATCGACTGGGGATCTCGGGACTTGCGGCGCAAGGCCCGGCAAATTGAAGAGGCGAAGCGCAAACTCAGCATGGAACTCCGCGGAGCTCCCACGGACGTAGAAATCGCGCAAGAATTGAAGCTCGATTTGCGTCAGCTTCAGCAGCTTCTCACCAAATTGCACGGCCTGGAAGTCATCAGTCTCAATGTTGAATCTTCCTTGGATGGTAAGGTCGAAGATCTCTGTGACTCTCTGCCTAGCCCTATCGAGGACACACCCTTTTTCGTTTGTCTGCGCTCTGAGAGGAAGCAAATTCTGGCAGGGGTGATTGCCGAGTTGCCTCAAAAAGAGCAACAGATATTGGCTCTTTATTACTTTGAAGAACTTACAATGAAGCAAGTAGGAGCCGTAATGGGAATCGGGGAGTCCCGCGTCTCGCAGATTCATTCGCTTACAATAGCGCGCTTGCGGGCGAGACTGGATAGTCTAATGAGCCCGGCGAAACCCTCAGCGTCGGCGGCGCAAGTCGGCGGAGACTGAAGATCAAGGCGCGCTAACTCGAAGAGTCAGAGCTCAGGTTTGCTTGAACGTTCGGGCAGCTTGCTTAAGCAAGAGTGCTCGACTTCAAGGGACCAGTCTTGCGAACATCTGCAATCGAGGCAGGGCTGCGAGGCGTCTGCGGTTTGCCCACCATCTTGATTGCCAATGGGGTGGATTAAATTCGCCTTAGGTTTGCCAACGTGAGCCTTTCTGGACGGAAACAGGTGTACCCATCCACTGGACTAGTACAGACACTGTTGAACCACATTAAAAGTGTCCCCTTGAAACCACAATAGAAATGTCCCCATGTAAAGTGCCTCCGCGAGGAAGGCACAGCGATTGGGGAGAACAGAATTGAGCGGCAGGAAGCTGAGTCGCGGGGCAATTCTCGACTGCCTGCGCGAGATGGACTAGAGGCCGCGCGAGTTGCGCCGCAAAGCGCGCCGCGTCGAAGAGCGTTACGCGCGCTCAGCGCTGCTGCTTTTGGGTACGGCTGAGGGCATACGCTGATACGAACCTTCCTGCGGCAGCATTCGAAGATCAGCGGCGGAGGCAGCGGACGGGAGTGTCGGCTCCACGGTTGCAGCGGCGAGGGCAACTTCAAGAACGGCGCTGCGGGCGTTCGAGCGCGGAGTGTTGGTTCCACGCTGCCACTCTTGCGCTAGCGAAACAGCAGGTTCCTCCGCTCCGCCGTCCCCTTCGGCTTCGCTCAGGGTCCGACTCCTGTCGGAATGACAGGATGGGGATGGGCTACTGGAGGGCGTTTTGCTGGGCTTCGGGTTCGGGGTTTGATATTGGGAGCCAGGCGCGGCGGCCGTTTTGGCTGAGGATTACGCGGGCTTCTCCGTATTGAACCAGGCGCTCGAGTATCACGGCTACCGCCGCGGCGAGATTTTTCGAGGATCGCACAGTGATTGGATCGTGCTGTTGAATATGCTCGCTTAGCTCTCGCGCAGTCAGGGGGCGGTCCAGCTTTCTTAAGACGGTGCGGCAGGCCTGGGTTAGGCCGGGACGGCGGGTTGCGGGCTTATGCTCCGCGAATTCGCGCAGGTCATCGTCATTCAGTTCGTCTTCGCCGAACAGGGTGCACAGGTTCAGGATAGTTTGCTTGATGGTCCCGATGCGCTTGGTGATGTCGGCGCGTTGTTGGAGAAGTTGGCGTAACTCCTGGCGAGCGGAGTTGACGATCGGTTGAATATTTGCGGCGTCAGTATTTGTGTGAGCGTTCGTATTCATGGGTCCCCGATTCGTTTGTTTTAGCTCTCATGGGTGAGGTGAGCGCGCGTGTTATTCCTTGCTGAAAAAAATGGAGGCCCCCCAGGCGGGCCTCCCGAAGATGCTCGGCTGTGTGCATTCCGCTACCAGGTGAACGTTCCCCCGAGGCGGATGTGACGCGAGAGCTGCCAGAGGTTCGGTTGACCGTACATGCCGTTGAGAACGATGCCGTTCGCAGGGGTCCCGTTTCCGTTGGCAGCGGCTTGTGCGCTGTATCCGGTTTCAGCGGCCTGGTAGAAAGCTGCGCCGCTGAAAATGCTCTGTCCGCCTGGCAACAACACCGAACCTAAGTAGTTCGAGTTGAAGCCTTCCCAGTACGAAGTGACGGAGTGTTGATTGAGCAGATTGGTGAAGGTTGCGTTGAAGTTGAGTACCTGGTTCTCGTTGTTCTTGTTCACCTTGACGGAGTGTTGAAGGTTGAAATCGGTCTGGGTGTACCACGGTGTGCGGCGCGCGTAGGGAGCGCCCAGGGTAATGTTTCCGTTCGCGTCCTGAGTGATGTTTGACCAGTTGCCGCGGCCAAAGATGTAAGTGGCTTCGAGCACAGCTGGGTTGCTTGCGCCATCGGGGTTGGCGAGGCCCACGTCTGTGAACGAACTCATCGGGCTGCCGGAGTAGGCGACCTGGAAGAGTCCGAAGGTGGTGGTGTTTTTTCTGAAGTTGCCGCGCCAAGGCATGGCGTAGTAGGCGTAAGTTTTGAACGCGTTGGGACGGTCGGTGGGCAGAGGCCCGTCAGTGGACTTGCCGTTGGCGCCGAAGTAGTAGAACGGTTCATCGAACGAACGGGTGGTGTCAGGCGAGTTGCGTCCGGTGATGCCGCCATCGCTTTGGTCGGTGGTGGTGAGGCCGGCGTAGTTGCCCCAGAGCCGGCTATAGGTGTAGCTGAACATTCCAGACCAGCCCCTGGCTTGCGATTTGGTCAGCCGGAATTCCAAGCCATCGTAGTCGCGAATGGCGACTGGGTTATTGGGGCAACCGGTGCAGGTGCCGAACGGCGTGGCTGGATTGCCGTTGAAGGCGGATGTGCCGGGGCCGTAGGCGTCGCCAAGAGAAGTGAGGAAGTTGGCATAGCCATTCAGCGTTTTGTTTACGCCCTGGCCTGGGTTGACGACGGTATAGATTTCGAAGGCGCTGGGATCGGACAACGAAGCGTCCTCAATGACGTGATCGAGGCGGCGACGATCATAGCGGGCTTCGAAGGCCCAATCCTTGTTGAGTTGGTAATCCCACCCGGCGACGTACTCGTGCTGGCGATAGGGTTTGAGGCTGGGGGCGACTGGTTCTTCGGGACGGAAGTTGACGTTTTCAATCAGCGAAACGCCAGTGCCGCCGTCGGTGAGAGATTGCGGAGTTACGCCGCCGACAAAGTTGGCAGGCGAGGTGGAGATGCCGGTTGGGCAAGCGCGATCGGAAGCGGTGAAGGCGATAGTAGAAGTGAGATCAGCGTTGGTAAAGGTTCCGGCTGAATCAGGACCGAGCGGGTAGTAGCAGTTCTCGAATCCTTGAGCGCCCCACGAACTCTGAGCCAAGAGCAGCTTCATCACGTCGTTGGTGACGCCAAAGCTGCCAAAGATTTTCATCTTGCCGTCGCGCGAGCCCCAAGCGGCTCCGATGCGAGGAGCAATCTTGTCGGCCCACGAGAAGCTGATGGTCTTGATATTGGCAATCCCGATTCCCGGAGGGGCAGGCAGGCTTTCTTTTTCGAAGCGGACGCCGAGATTCAGGGTGAGACCGTGTCCGACGGTCCAGGCATCCTGGATGAATAAGGCATGGTTCTGATCGGTGGCGGGGACGAGCGCACCAGAGCTATTTTTCAGCACGGTGGCGAAGTCATTGATGATCACATAACCGTACTCGCCGGCGCAGCCACCCCATTCCGCAGACAGAGTAGCGCAATTGTTGACGCCGTTTTGTGTGTTTTGATTTCCGTGGTCGTTGCCGGCACCAAGATACAGATCCACCAGGGGAACGTTGCCGTGCTGATTAATCACGTTGGAGAGTTTGTTGAATTGATAGCCGCCCTTGATGTTGTGGGTCCCGAACCAGCCGCTCTTGAAGAACGCTACGTCCTGATTGAACTGGTAGTGCTTGCTGGCATTGACCTCAGTGAACTGTTGATCAAAGGGGTCGGTGCTGGTGTTGACAGGCAGCTGCAAGGCGGCCGGCAGAGCGACGCTCGGAGTACATGTCGCAGCGGGCACGCAGTTCTGAAATGCGCCCTGGCCACTCGTTTGCCAACTCAGGTCTACGCCCGTGGTGGGCCAACCGGAGTCGTGATAGTTGTTGAAGAAGTAGCCGAAGCGCGTGGTGGCGACGATCTTAGGAGTAAGAGTAATGTCAGCGCCGACGTTGTAGGTGGCGTTGGGGTTGGAGAAACCGAGACCGTGCGAATACTGAGTGATGGGACTATTGATTCCGGTTACTGGGCTCGTACCTAAGATGAGCCCGCTGTTGGGCAAGCCGGTAGTTGAGTCGGGCGCCGGCAAGCTGTCGCCGCTCTCGCGCTGGTACTGGTAGAGCCACGAACCGAAGACGCGAATCTTCTGGGTCAGGACGGCGTCGAGGCGGGCGGTGCTGAAGTAGGTTTGCTGATCCTGAGTAAAGTGCTGGATGCCGAGGCCAAGAGGAATATTGATGGGGTTTGAGCTGTCGGTGAAATCGACATTTCTGCCGACGGTGTTGTACTGAGGCGCAAAACCGAAAAAGAAAAACAAGCGGTCCTTCAGGATGGGGCCGCCGACGGTGAAGCCGGGCTGAACGATGCGGTAGTGATCTCTTTCCGGCTGATAGAGCTGGGAATTGTCGTCGAAGCCGGGGCCGGCTGCACTGGCGCCGAAGGGCGCGCCGTTGGGGTTGTAACGCAAGCCGGCGTTCGTGCTGCCGTTGAGCGGATCGCCTTCATAGGTGGCGAAAAAAGATCCGTGATAGGCGTTCTGACCCTTCTTCATAACGACGTTGACTACGCCGCCGAGAGCGCCGCCATGCTCGGCTTCGATTCCTGAACTCTTGACTTGAACTTCCTGAATGAACTGGAAGGGAACGTTTGCGCCGGAAGCGCCGCCGGAGATATTTTCCGTGTCCTGGCCTTCGACGAGATACTGATTTTCAGAATCGGCGCCGCCGCCGACGGAGAAGCCGACGTTGTTTCCGTTGCCGGCGCTGCCGGGCAGGGAGCCGCCGGAGTTGCCGGTCATGCCGGCTGAACCGCCCATGAGAGGTTCATTGCGAGCCATCGGCGAGAATTGAATCACCGACTGGAAAGAGTAGCCGTGCGGAGTGTTATCGAGAATGTCTTGCGTGACGTTGGTCTGATTGGTGTTGGTGGTGACGTCGATGACGGGCGCCTGACTATTTACTTCGACGACGGTGCCGGCTGCGCCGACGGCCAGGACGAGATCGAGCGTGGGAAGGTGGCCGACTTCGATGGTGATATTGTCGCGCTTCAATTCAGAGAATCCCGCGGCCTTGACCACGACGGTGTACGTGCCCGGTGGCAGGTTGGCGAAGCGGTAGTAGCCGCTGCTATCGGTATCGAGGCTCTTCTCGCCTCCGAGCGAGGTGCCAGTGAGTACCACCGATGCTTTGGGGACCACAGCGCCGCTGGGATCTTTGATGGTGCCCTGCAATCCGCCTGTAGTCTCTTGCGCGAAGAGACTGGAAACCAGCAACAAGCTGGAGAGCGCCAGGGACAGAACTGCTATCAGCACGAATAACCTGCTCGATGTTTTGGATCGCATTGGTTTATCTCTTTTCGTTTTCTGAAATTTTCGTTTTCTGAAATTCGCTGGAGTAGTTCCCGGATTCGAGAACTTTTCCGCGCACGTACGACATGCTCAATAGCATTCGGAAGGCCACGGATGGCGCTGGTTTGAGCGCTGGACTACGGGCGTGGGGAAATCGGGAACGAGCGTACATGCGCGGTCCACAGACAGACGTGAATAGCGAATATGTGCAGAGCGCTGAAGAAGCTGAGTTGACGAGGAAATCTACCAAAGGGCAGAGTTCGACACTGAATGTCTACTAAAAACCGGATTGCAGGGGTGCATATTGCTTGACGCTACTAGGGTTAACATACATACTAGTTGGTATGTTAGTTGCACATAAGAATGGAAAACGCAAGGTGGGCCGGTTTCGCGATGCTGAGCGGACGCGGGAGCGGCTGGTGCAGGCGGCAGCGCGAGAGATTTATAGAGCGGGCTTCCAGAGCGCCAGCCTGGAAACAATTCTGGCGACGACTGGGGTTACGAAGGGCGCGCTGTATTATCACTTCGACAGCAAGGAAGCTTTGGGGTACGCGGTGGTGGATGAGGTCATCGGCCCTGACGTTCGGCTGGCGTGGGTTCGTCCTCTACTCACGGACAAGGATCCTATCGACGCTTTGATTGGCGCTGTTCGAAACATACCGGTTCAGCCTGTGATTGTGCGGGGCGGGTGTGCGCTGAACAATCTGGCGCAGGAAATGTCTCCTTTGCATGCGGGATTCCGGAAGCGGCTGGAGACGGCGTTTAATGCATGGCGCGAGGCGGTGGCGTCAATTTTACGGCGTGGGCAGGCTGAGGGAAGCGTTCGGCGGGACGTAAAGCCCGATGACGCTGCCGGCTTGCTGATCGCGATGGTGGAAGGCTATGGCTCGCTGGCGAAGAATGCGCAGGATCCGAAAGTGATGAAGGCTGGGATCAGAAACATTGTGGGCTGGCTGGAATCTTTGCGATCTTTGCGTTCTTTGCCGTCACGGGGCAACCACAAGCGAGGGTGATCGCATCGTTGTAAGTTAGTTCTAATATTTGTGCATACCGACCGGTATGTATGTTTGTGGAATGGTCGCGCGTGAGCGCATGCTGTCGAGAGCTGCGAGGAGATTCACTCGGCACTGGAGAAAAAGATGAACCGAAAAAGATTCCAAATGGTTGCCTCTCTGAGCTTCGCGCTGATTCTTGTTTTGGGTACGGCGTGGCGGGTAAGGGCAGCGGATCGTGCGACGAAGTATCCGAGCATGGCGCCGGTCGAGCAATACCTGATGGCGGATCGCAATGCTGAGATCGCGCTGGCGAGAAGCGCGGCGCCGGAGGCGATATCGCGGGACGCGACGATTCTTGTGCTCGGGCGCCATGGATACGAGACTGCCGTTGAGGGCAAGAATGGGTTTGTGTGTGCGGTGGAGCGGGCGTGGATGGGTCCATTCGAGGGGGAATTGGCGGCAAATTTTTGGAATCCAAACGTTCGAGGTCCGCTGTGCTTTAATCCGCCGGCGGCAAGAACGGTCCTGCCGATTACGTATAAGAGGACGGAGATGATTCTGGCGGGGAAGTCGAAAG